>SXGQ01281977.1_pt1 | contig 11001 bp, 11 predicted proteins | sample 3178371 | NCBI WGS metagenome assembly SXGQ01 (sample SAMN11356859, study PRJNA531348) | freshwater metagenome | isolation source: freshwater sample F1-20 | place: China: Fuxian Lake, Yuxi | collected 2017-12-25 | reverse complement strand
TTAGTTTAGCAGGCGTAAAATCATAACCACCTACACTAATAACAGTATCTTTACTAGCATACTTTTTAGCCGCAGCTTCTAGCTCTTCTACTTTTTTGTCTAAGTTTACTTTTTCTTCACTCACGGCTACCTCCACTGTTGATTTATCATCTGCTCGTGCAGCTGATCACTGCGTAAGTTTTGCAGTGCACGTCTATTGTCTATGGTACGTTGATTACGATAGATTTCCTTGGGCTGATAAAAACTAGCGTCTGCTAGTGCTATTAAATATGAATTAAAACCTACGGGGAGCCTAGCAATATTAGCAATTGACAAGTTGCCTGCTATTTCGCTATTTTGAACATTTTGTTGAACAGCGCTAATTTTATTATCTTGTTTAACTTCTTCAATAGCTGGTTTAGTTTCTAAAACAGCATTTAATGGGTCTGCCTTATTAGTCAAAAAATTAGATTGTTGTGCTGGAATATCTTGTGTTTGTCCTAATAGTGGGTTTAAACTTGCTAACTGTAGTGATTGTGTTGTTGTGCTAGCTGTATTTTGGGCTAAACTAGTAATATTATTTGTTAGGCCAATAGTACTAGTTATTTCTTGACTACTAGACTGTAGTGTTATATTTGATGTTGCAGTATTTTTCTGCTTTATTTGTAAATCCTGAGTTGATGTAACTGCACTAGTGTTAGTTTGTGCGTTTGGTGGCTGCAAAACACTAAATTGTTGTATTGATCCTTGTAACTGAAAAGTACTTGCTGTACTAGTTGTAGGGGTCTGAAATAAACTTAGTGATTGTTGCGCTTTATTTTCTTTGTTTGAATTACTAACACTAGACTGTTGCTGCATATTAACATTAGTTTCAATACTTAATCTAGCAGATCTACTAGCAATTTGTTCTGCTTGTCGCACAATTTGTTGGGTTAATTTTTCTGTTTCCTGAATAGCATTGGTAGATGCATCTAGTGATATACGTTGTTCTCGCTGTTGGTTATCATCTATTTTTATAAGAGTGTCTATTAACCTATCAATGTTTACGTCTACAATTCTAAATTCTTGATTAGGTTCATACTCATTTACGCCTGGTTCTTTTTCAAATAAATCTTGTTTATCGCTAGGTTTAGGTTTAGGCGGTTCTTGATAACTTGCAACAGTATATTCAGTAGTTTCTACTTTAGTTGTATCTGTAGTTGTAGTAGTAGTTAGGTTCTTTTGTAGTGTTTCTTGAAACTTTGGACAGTCTGGACTGTAAAGTGGATTGTTTACACAAGGATCTGGTTTATACTTAAGTTGAAAACTAACATTAGTTATTTCTGGACCATAGGGCCCTGCCCAATAATTATTATCCACGCCAACAAAACCAAACTGAACACTGCTAACCTCATTTGGACGTCTAAGTTTTGTCCAGTTTTGGTCCCAGGTAAAAGTTGTCCAGTTGTGAATAAAATTTAAGTTATAGTTATAACCTTCAAGTATTGTACTACCACCTTTGTCGTATAGATTAACATAAGCACTTAATTGATCTAGCCTACCATCATCCCAGCCATTTCCGTTTTTACTTTGCCATTGAAATCTATAACCGGTTGTTACTAGGTTTGTGCCGCTATATGGTAACGATTTTGCTACGTTAGCATATTGATATAAATTGGTTAAACCATAGCTAAAGTTTATACTACCATCTGGACGAATCATAGCATTAGGGCCGCAGTATCCTGGATCACCAGGTGCCCAGCAGGTTAATGCTTGTACAAAAGTTCCGCCTTGCCAAGTACTTGAAGAAGCCGTAGCAGTTTGGGTATTATTTACTAAATTTCCAGTAATATCTAAACTGCTAGTTTGTGCAAATCCAGGTAGTATAGATATGGTCATTAGTACTAATAGTATAGACCATACTATAGCTCTTTCCTTAAACTTAGCCATTTTCTTTAACTAATTTAGGTAGTTTATGTGGATTTTTTGTCCAGGCTTCTTTTGCTTGTTCCCCAATTAATCCTTCATAAGGACAAGGTGTACCAGCCATCATCATAGCATCAAAAACCCGTCTGTCTTGACACATAGTAGCCACGGCTGCTACCTTCATGCCCATGTCAAATAGTGTTTTTGATAATTTTAGTCGCTCACAATTCATATCTCGCTGTGTACCGCCTAGGGCCATACCAAATATCTGAGTTTGAACTGCTCCGCTTTGACCAGTAGTACAAAGATCTGGACTACCACCACTCATCATAGCAGGCGCTATAGCTGTTGGCGGCGGTTGAATAACCTTTTGAGTAACCGTAGTTTCATTAATGTTACGGTTAGTCATTTCACCAGTTTGAATGTTTTGATTAACGCTACTACTAATATTGTTATTAGTGTTAACATTATTAGATGCTGAAACACTCTGACTATAATTTCTATTAGTCATATCACCAGTTTGCACGTTGTTTACAGTGCTGTTACTAGTAGTAACATTGTTATTGTTATAGGTCATTGTACCAGTGTTTATATTTTCAACTTTACTAGTACTAGTAGTAACATTGTTATTATTTAGCGTTTGCGTACCAGTATTAATATTTTCATTTCTGCTAGTGCTAGTTGTAGCATTATTATTGTTGTATGTCATAGTACCACTATTAACATTATTGTTGTTGTAAGTCATAGTACCACTATTAATATTTTCGTTTTTATTTGTACTACTAGTAATATTGTTGTTGTTGTAAGTCATAGTACCAGTATTAACATTATTGTTGTTGTAGGTCATAGTACCACTATTATTGTTATTATTTGTATAAGTTACATTACCACTCATACGATTGTCGTTAATATTAGTAGCTGTACCACTTTGTACATTATTGTTAGTGTTGATATTTGTACTAGTGCTGGTATTAGTATTTGCATTAACTGAGTTACTATTTACTGTACTAGTAGATGTTGCAGTACTATTACTAGTACTTATGTTATTAGTAGTAACAGTACTAGTACTATTGCTAGTACTATTAGTATCTACTAAGCTTCTGCCACCATCATAGTTACCTTGATCAATTAATCCGGTTGTGCTAGTTGTAGTACCAGCAGTAGTATTTTGTGTACTAGTATTAGTTTGGGCTAATACTGATGATGTTGTTAGTGCTATTAAAAGAAAGGCTAATACTCGTTTCATATTAGTCTCCTAGACTAAGTTTAATGAGCTAGTACGTGTAAACAATGCTCATAGTGTTTTTTTCTATCCTCTAAGCCTATCGTACCACCATTGATACGTTTTGTTAGTGTAAGTATATCTTGCTTATCCGCCCACTGATTGAGATTGTTTGACTCCCAAAACCAGCAAGCACTTTGTGCAGCTCCTTCAAAGGTTTCCATATATTCTGATGCCTCTTCTGGGCTAATTTGTAGGCTAGCAGCAAACCAGCTGTAGTTATCACGCCCAGTTACCTGTATTAGGCCACGCCCACAAAACCGCCAACCATCGCCTGACTCTTCAGGTCCATTGCCCATGCGACTTGCATATACACGATTAGCAATCTTTTGCGGTTGCTTTTCATATTGCTGCGCCAATTGGTCTGTGGGAAAATACTTGGCAAATACTTTACGTAAGCTTTGCCACTTATAGTTTAAATTTTCTTTAATAAACACAAATCCACCCGACTCATGTGCACACTGTGCTAAAAAGGCAGCTATGCGGTCTGGTGTGTTTATTTCGTATTGTGGCAATAGTTGTTCTAGTGCGTGATGCCAGTAACTGGCATATTGATTTTTTGGTATAACCTGCTGCAATTGTTCTAGTGTTAATTCCATTACTTGTCCTTTTTCCAGTGAGTGTTATACCACTTAACCCAGCTATCATTATTTAGTTTGCAAAGGTGATATAGCTGGTAATTTTGTTGTACTAAGTCTACAAGTTCTGCCATGCTTACAGCTTGTGTGTCTATGGTTTTTAACACTTCACACTGCTTTAGCATTGTTGGATCAGGTACCTGTGGCCATGGTGGATTCATCTTAAAAGTTTGTAAGCAGCCGGCTAGTGGCAGTGCTAGTAGTAGTGCTAGATATTTCATTGCTTAACACCCTTAGCAGTATTATTTAATCGTTCTATATAAAGTTCAGGCACAGTAGGACAATTTTTAGCGTTTGCTAATACATCCTCCAGCTTTTTATTAGCTGCCTGCTTATCCTTTTCGCCTAGTGCAGCATATTTGTCCTGCTCGGCTTTACTAAGCGTTGCTAACACATTTTGCACTGTAGCATCCTTGCTTTTAAGCACTTCAATAAACCGTTTATTTTGCTGGCGCTCACGCTCTGCTGACTCCTTAAGCTGCTGCAGTTTGGCTTCTCGTTCTACCTTTAGCTCATTATTAGCCAACTCTTGTTGTTTGGCTGCTTGCTCCACCTTAGCAGTTTCAGCTGCCAATTTCTCCTGCCAGTAGTTATTATTCCAGTTTGCACCCATGAAGAATACTGTAATAGCAAACAGTGGTATACAGCTGTAGTGTACAACTTTAGCTTGTGGTATTAGGTGTGCAAAGAACCTGGTTACAAAAAATAATAGTACACAAGTTGTGGCTAATAGTGGAAAAAACCAGTCAGGTATAAAGTTTAGGATAAACATAATTAACTAAAGGTTACTGTACCTGTGCCTGCGGTAACAGAGTAAATTTTATAACCTGCTACTGCTGTTGATAAGCTGGTAGTTAAGCCTGCACTAAATGTTGCTGTATAGCTATTAGGAATTTTAAGGATAACTATACCCGAGCCGCCTGCTCCGCTATTAACACCACTAGTATCAGAATTATTTCTCGCACCTCCACCTCCACCTCCTGTATTTGCGGTTCCGGCAGTGGCACTATTGTTACTTACTGCTCCTGCACCTCCTCCACCAGAACCACCTGCTCCTGCGCCTGAAGTATCTGCGCTACCACCACCGCCACCAGCATAAGTAACGGCAACGCCCGTTATAGAATTTGAAACCCCAGGACCTCCCGCTCCAGCAGCGTTACTACTTGATGAATTGCCTCCTACACCACCGGCACCACCACCGCCACCGCCGCTTGTAGCACTAGCTGAACCTGTTCCACCATTGCTACCTTGGCTTGGTGAAGTTGCTGGTGTGTTTCCACTACCTCCAGTGTTTACACCGCCATTTCCTGAGAATGATCCACCCCCGCCTGAACCGCCACTTTTTCCAGATGACCCTGTATTAGCGGGTGATACATAAGCACCTCCGCCACCGCCACCTGTAGCAGTTATATTATTAAAAACTGAAAATGAGCCGTTATTTCCGGTAGTTCCGGGAATAGATGTCACTAATGCACCGCCTGCTCCTACTGTTACTGTATAAGGAGTAGTAGTTTGTAAACTAGTTAAAATTCCTGTTAATAAGCCACCAGCACCCCCACCAGCACCTATTCGAGAACCACCACTACCGCCGCCTGCTACAACTAAATATTCTACATTTACAATAGGGCTAGCACCAAAATTTAGCCAATTTCCTGCACTAGCATTATAGATTTCTCCATAACCAGTATCAGTATTAAACCTTATAGCACCACTAGTAGGAGATCCGCGTTGTGCTGTAGTACCGCTAGGCAGGTCAAACCAGTCTGTGGCAGCAGTAGTAACTCCATACATAGCAGCACTAGAACCTGCAGGTCCTGCAGGTCCTGTAGCACCTGCTGGACCTGCAGGTCCAGTAGCTCCTGTAGTTCCCTGCACACCTTGACTACCAGTAGCACCTCCAGGTCCCGCAGGTCCAGTAGCACCTGTAGTGCCTGTGGTACCTTGCACACCTTGAGTACCCTGTGCACCGTTAACGCCTATAGTACCATTAGTACCTGTAGTTCCCTGAGTACCCACAGTACCTTGAGTGCCTGTAGTACCCTGCACACCTTGCACACCTTGACTACCAGTAGTACCTTGTACGCCTTGGGGTCCAGTATTTACAGCTCCGTTGCTGGCGCTGGTAATTTGCCCGCTGGTATTAACTGTGATATTTGCACTGGTATAGCTGCCTGCGGTCACACCACTACCAGCAATATTAAAACTTTCAATTTTTGTTAGCATGTGTGTTCCATTATAATTAACTAATAAAGGTTACAGTACCTGTGCCTGCGGTAAATCTTGTTATTTTATAGCCGGGTACTGAAGTTGTGTCTGTAGTTGATGTAAGTCCTCCGGTTGGTGCTATTGTATATGAGTTAGAGTATTTTAATATTACAACACCTGAATGTGTTAATTGAAAGTAACTGTACCGGTACCTAATGAAATTGTACTAATTTTAAAATTTCCAGAGATGACTGTCGACGTTGTTAACCCACCCGAAAAGGTTGGAGTGTAAAATGATGGGTATTTTAAAATTACTACGCCCGATCCGCCATTGGTTCCTGAGCTACCGCTTGAGTTCCATCCGCCACCTGCTCCCCCTCCAGTATTAGCAGTACCTGCTGTTCCGGAGCCTGCACCAGATGCTGGTTGCCCAGCACCACCTCCACCTAATCCGCCTCCTCCTCCGCCTTCAGTGCTGCCAGATCCGTGTCTACTACCACCCCCTCCACCACTATAATAAGTTGATACTCCAGATATAGAACTCTGAACACCTATACCCCCTCGACCTCCAGAGGCACCATTTTCACCTGCTGCACCTGCTCCACCACCTCCTCCTCCTCCATTGGCAGACCCACCCGCTGCACCACCATTATATCCTTGCCTTGCTAAACTTAGATATGGTGATCCCGGATAAACACCGGCCCCGCCACCTGTGCCATTGTCTCTCGCTGCGGCACTTATCCATCCTGATCCGCCACCTGAACCACCATTACCACCAGCAGATGATCCGCCTCCACCGTAGCCCCCGCCATATGTCGTGACAGAAGAAAAAACACTGTTGCTGCCCTGGGAACCAAATTGTGAACCGCCAGCACCGCCCCCACCTACTGTTAGGTTATACGTAGAATTAGTAGACAGTCCCTGTAAAGTACCTGACAATAAGCCACCTGCTCCACCTGCTCCACCTTCGTAGTATCCTCCATAATTCCCGCCAGATCCGCCACCACCAGCTACAACCAAGTATTCAACATCAAACGAAGCACTTTGGAAAATTGCTCGCCATTGTGACGTTGTTGCATCATACCACTCTACATATCCAAGAGATGAATTAAATCTAATCATTCCGCTACCTGGACTTGCAGGTCTTTGAGCCGTAGTACCTGTAGGCAAATCAAAATAACCTGTAGAACTAGTTACAACATCATATATCGCAGCAGCCGAGCCCGAAGTACCTGCTGGTCCTGTAGCACCTGCAGGTCCAGTAGCTCCTGCAGGTCCTGCGGGTCCAGTAGCACCTGTAGCTCCTGTAGTTCCCTGCACACCTTGACTACCAGTGGCACCTCCAGGTCCCGCAGGACCAGTAGCACCTGTGGTACCTGTGGTACCTGTGGTACCTGTGGTACCTTGACTACCAGTAGCTCCTGTAGTTCCCTGCGCTCCATTAACACCTATAGTACCATTAGTACCTGTAGTTCCCTGTACACCTTGAGTACCCTGCGCTCCATTAACACCTATAGTACCATTAGTACCGGTTGTACCTTGAACACCCTGCGGTCCAGTATTAATAGCTCCATTACTAGCACTAGTAACCTGTCCACTTTCATTAACTGTGATATTTGCACTAGTATAGCTACCTGCTGTAACACCAGTACCAGTAATATTAGAACTATTAATTTTAACCTGCATAGCTTACCCCAAGTTGTTTTGTATTTCTGTCCAAGCTAGTGTGTTTTCACTCCAAGTATACTGCTTGCCATCTGTTGGCATGGGTGTTGGTGCTGCCCACAAACCACTAGTTTCATCTAAAATCCAACTAGCAAATGGTTTGGGCGGTATAAACGCGTCTAGCTGTGGATCGTAGGTGTATCCAATACCGGCATAGTTTTTACGAAATGGAGTACCACCACTAACATGCACACCACCACTAGTATTATAACTAGTGCGCTTGCACAGTTGACCGCGTATATCACCATAGTGGCGTTCCCAGTCAAAGTTTGACTCATCTCGACCTACAATTACCTCGGTTACTACATAATTTTCATCTAAAAAAGCATAATGTGCCATTGTAATTCCTCAAACAAATAGCTCTGTTAATTCATGATTTAAGCCTAGGTTGCCTACTGGAAAAGTATTAAAACTTAGGCTAATTCTTTGATGTGCAGAATCTGCTCGGTTTTCAACCATGTGCTCTAGGTGGCTAGGAAAAATAATTAATTGATTTGCTATGCTAGGAAACCACCAACTTTCACTGTTGAATAGGTTCCACTGCTGTGGTGGAATACTAAGCTGTCGATAACCACCACGATAAAAGTATATTTTGTCTATGTTTGGATCACTAGCTACATATAGCACACAACTTATTAAGCTGTTAGGATGTGCATGCTTGTGGTGAAATTGTCCGGTATTAGTATAATTTGCCCAGCTTTGGGTTATGCGTAGTGTTAGGCTGTTTGGTGGCTGATATACTTGCTGAAAATACTCGTCTGCTAGCAGTTGTAGCTGAGCTTTTAAATCGGCTAATTCTGGTTGGTCTAGTATATAGTTATCCATACTACTAGTATTACCAACATTATTACGCTGTGGTGCACACTTAATAAAATCTAATTCACTAGAACTAATTGGTTGCGGTAAGTCTACCAGTGCTATTGCTGTGGGAAAAAGTTGATTGATTTGCATGAAAAATTATTATTATGTTATAGTATTAAATAAATCCCAGGAAATTGTAGATTCGTTCCACTGATAACGCTTATCATCTTGTGGATAGGGCACGGGACTAATCCAGCGACAAGTAGCCTCATCTAAAATCCAACTTGGATAAGGTTTAGGTGATATAAATGCATCACGTTGAGGATCATAAGTATAGCCTATGCCAGCATAATGTTTTCTAAAATTACTATTATAACTGGTTTGACGCCAATTTGTATAGCCACCAGACCAAATAGTTAAAAAAGCTATACCCATAGCTTCGCTTTCATTACCACTAGCATCTAGTAATTCATTATTATTTACAACATGAACCTCTAGTACTTGATTATTACTATCTAATTTTGCAAAATGTGCCATGATTTATTACCAAGTTATAGATCCGTTCCCATTAAACGTATAAATTCTGTAACCGCCTGCTGTAGAAATACTTGGGCTACCTGTAGTTGATACAGGAGCTGCATAGGTGTCTAAATATCTTATAATTACCACACCAGAACCTCCTGCTCCACCATAAACACCTACTGCTCCTGGTGAAAAAGCATAACCAGAACCTCCTGAGCCACCATTTCCTCTATTAGAAGTTCCTGCAGATGCTGCTGTACCACTAGTACCAGTAGCTCTATCTCCACCAGGTCCACCTGCTGCGTATGTTACAGCGGTTCCAGTAATACTACTACTTACACCAGAACCACCAGGACTACCAGTATTATATTGAGCACCGTCTCTATCTGTGCCCGCTGTGCCTGCTCCTCCACCTTAGCAGTTTCAGCTGCCAATTTATCTTGCCAGTAGTTATTATTCCAGTTTGCACCCATGAAGAATACTGTAATAGCAAATAGTGGTATACAGCTGTAGTGTATAACCTTAGCTTGTGGTATTAAGTGTGCAAAGAATCTGGTTACAAAAAATAATAGTACGCAAGTGGCAGCTAATAGTGGAAAAAACCAATCGGGTATAAAGTTTAGGATAAACATAATTAACTAAAAGTTAGTGGTTATTATCATGTAATTTTGCAAAATATGTCATATTAATATCTTGTTATGCAGTAAAAGTTATACTTCCTGTGCCCGCTGTAAATGAGGATATCTTAAAACTGCCAGAAGTTACTGTAGATGCAACTAGTCCAGCGCCTACAGTAATAGAATATGCAGTTGGATATTTTAATATAACAATACCAGAACCCCCTGCTGCCCCCGACACAGAGGCACCTGGGCTATTTAAAGTTGAACCACCAGCTCCACCTCCGGTATTAGCTGTTCCTGCACTGCCAATACTATTTGAAGATGTTGGTCCTGCATTACCACCTCCACCAGTACCGCCGGTGCCAGGCGTAACTGCTCCAAATCCTCCACCGCCACCTCCACCTGCATAATAAGTAACTGTACCAGTAATAGAACTTGCGGCTCCTGCTCCACCATTACCACCTACAGTAGTTGTACCACTACCACCAGCTGCACTAGCTCCACCGCCACCACTACCTGCATAATTAGGTGCTCGACTTACTCCTCCTCCCGACGGAGTAGCATCACCGCCTTTGTTACCTTCTCCTGCTGTACCTGCGCCACCTGTAACCAACGAAGGTGTTGTATGTGATTCCCCAGCACCTCCACCAGATCCACCAGCCTTTCCATAAGAATTAGTAGTACCGGTTGATCCGCCACCACCTCCACCTGTAGATGTTATTGGACCAAAAACTGACGCTGCACCATTACTACCTTGATTTGGATATATAGCTCCCGCACCACCTGCTCCTACGGTAACTGTATAGCTTGTATTAATACTTGCAGCAAAGGCTGTTGCAGTTCTAAAACCACCGCCACCGCCACCGCCGCTATAAACACTACCCCCACCACCAGCAACCACTAGATAATCTATATTTAAAGAAGCTGGAGTACCAAAATTTAACCACTGTCCTGCACTAGCATTATATATTTCTCCATAACCAGTATCAGTATTCAATCTTATAGCTCCACTAGTAGGAGACCCACGTTGCGCTGTGGTTCCACTAGGCAGATCAAACCAGCCAGTAGATGCTGTAGCAACATCGTAAATAGCCGCAGCTGAACCTGCGGGACCTGCTGGACCTGTAGCTCCTGCAGGCCCAGTAGCTCCTGCAGGCCCAGTAGCTCCTGTAGAACCTGTGGTACCTTGCACACCCTGTGCACCGTTAACACCTATAGTACCATTAGTGCCTGTTGTACCCTGTACACCTTGCACACCCTGTGCACCGTTAACACCTATAGTACCATTAGTGCCTGTTGTACCTTGACTACCCACAGTACCCTG
>SXGQ01236815.1_pt1 | contig 11001 bp, 14 predicted proteins | sample 3178371 | NCBI WGS metagenome assembly SXGQ01 (sample SAMN11356859, study PRJNA531348) | freshwater metagenome | isolation source: freshwater sample F1-20 | place: China: Fuxian Lake, Yuxi | collected 2017-12-25 | reverse complement strand
TCGGTGCCCAGCGAGAACGTCAGACATCCCTGCGGGTCGAGGTCGACGAGCAACACCCGTTTGCCCTCGGCTACCAGGGCCGCCCCCAACGACGCAACCGTGGTCGTCTTGGCCACCCCGCCCTTCTGATTGGCCACTGCCAGTACTCGGGTCACGCCGACCATCCTTACAGGTTCGTGCAGAATCGGTGAGCGTGAGCGTCGGCAACCACCGCCTGGTCCTTCTCCGGCACGGCGAAACCGAGTGGTCGCGGGACCGTAAACACACCAGCCGTACCGACCTCGACCTCACCGACGTCGGCCGCCGGCAGGCCGAACATGCCGGTCGCACCCTGCAACGTCTGGGGCTGAAGAATCCGATGGTGGTCAGCAGCCCGCGCCGACGCGCGATGGCCACCGCCGAGCTGGCCGGTCTGACCGTCGACGAGGTGTCCCCCCTGCTGGTGGAGTGGGACTACGGCGACTACGAAGGGCTGACCACCCACGATATCCGGACCGATACCCCCGGCTGGCTGCTGGGGACCTACGGATGCCCGGGCGGGGAGAGCGTCGACCAGGTCAGCATGCGGGCCGACCAGGCGGTGGCCTACGCACTGGATCGCATGCCCGAGCGCGACGTGATCTTCGTCAGCCACGGGCACTTCTCCCGGTCGGTCATCACCCGGTGGGTGGAGCAGCCGTTGCGGGACGGCGCCCGCTACGGCTACCCCACCGCCGCGGTGGCGGTCTGCGGGTTCGAGTACGGCTTGCGTCAACTGTCGGCGCTGGGCCTGTGACGGCACCCGTCTGTTTCGCTCTGAGCGGGCCCACCGGAGTCAAACCCCTTGTCGCCGAAGGCATCCGAATCAGTTACGACGACCCCGCCGCGGCCGCGGCGGCGCTCCGTGATGGCTCGGCCGAGCTGGTGGTGGGCGCCTTGCCGTTCGACGTCCGCGAACCCGCGGCGCTGCTGACACCGCGGGTGCTGCGCGACACGCTGCCGGCCGGCCGGTTCGGGCCGCTGCCGGCGGTGACGATCGCCGAGACCCTGCCCGACCGGGCGACGCACCGCGCAAGGGTCGAGCGGGCGCTGCAACGGTTGCGCGACCCCGCGGACGCCTTGGAGAAGGTGGTTCTGGCGCGGGCGCTGCGCCTGGTCGCCGACGCCCCGATGGACGCGCTGGCCATCCTGGACCGCCTGGTGAATGCCGACCCGGAGGCCACCGGCTACCTGGTCGATCTGTCCCCGGCCGGCCCGGAGTACGCCGGGACCGTCCTGGTCGGGGCAAGCCCCGAACTGCTGGTGGCACGTGTCGGGGAGCGGGTAGTCTGCCAGCCGTTCGCCGGCTCGGCGCCGCGGTCGTCGGACCCCGCCGCGGACGCGGCCAGCCGAGCCGCGCTCGCCGCGTCGGGCAAGGACCGCCACGAGCACCAGCTGGTCGTCGACACCATGCGGTCCTGTCTGGAACCGCTGTGCACCGACCTGGCGGTGGCATCCGAGCCTGAACTCAGCAGCACCGCCGCGCTCTGGCACCTGAGCACCCCGATCCGCGGCACCCTGCGCGACCCCGCCACCACCGCACTGGATCTGGCACTCGCCCTGCACCCGACCCCGGCCGTCGGAGGAGTGCCGACCCCGGCCGCCGTCGATGCGATCGCCGACCTGGAGGGCGACCGCGGCTTCTACGCCGGCGCGGCGGGCTGGTGCGACGCCCGCGGCGACGGACGCTGGGTGGTGGCCATCCGCGGGGCGGTGCTCTCGGCGGACCGTCGCAGCGCACTGGCCCGGGCGGGCGGCGGCATCGTGGCCCAGTCAGATCCCGACGACGAGGTCGCCGAGACGACCACCAAGTTCCGCACCGTGCTGAGGGCCCTCGGAGTGGACGGTTGAGCACCCGGATCCGGACCGCGGCACCCTCCGACGTCGCCGATATCGTCGCGATGATCCACCAGCTGGCCCTCTTCGAACGCGCGCCCGAGGACTGCACGGTGACCGGAAAACAGATCAGCACAGCACTTTTCGGTAATGACCCGGTCGCTTACTGCCATGTCGCCGAAGTGGACGGAGAGGTGGCCGCCATGGCGCTGTGGTTCCGCAATTTCTCCACCTGGGACGGCGTGGCCGGCATCCACCTGGAGGACCTCTACGTCCGGGAACGGTACCGCCGGCGGGGCGTGGCCCGGGCGCTGCTGTCGACCCTGGCCGCCGAATGCGTGCAACGCGGCTACAGCCGGCTGAGTTGGGCGGTGCTGGACTGGAACGCCGATGCGATCGCGCTCTATGACGCGGTAGGCGGCCGGCGGCAGTCGGAGTGGATCACCTACCGGGTGTCCGGGCCGGAGCTCGATGCGCTGGCGGCGGGCTGAACCGTCCGGGTCAGGCTTCCGAACCGTCACCGGGGTTGCTTCGCCACAGCACCGATCGCAGCGGGCCGTCCTGCTGGGCGAGGAACCGCAGCGGAATGACCACCCACATCGACCACAGGGCCAACCGGGGAGCGAACAGTGCCACGACGGTCAGGACGGCGAAGATGGCCGCAAACTGGAAGCTCAGCGACCGCCTGGGCCACAGTTCCGGATTGCCGAGCAGGTCCGGATGCCGACGCCCACGCCGGTACAGGGCATGCAGCAGTGCGGAGTTGAGGAACAGCGTGGCGCAGTAGAGCCAGACGACTTGGTTCCCGGTCCCGTCGACATCGAGCATCCTGCTCGGCCACGGCAGGAAGGCGATGGTGATCAGCCACAGCCCGTTGAGCCGGATGATCGCGTCGTCGATCGCGACGAAGTTCTCGAAGATCCGTTGATGGCCCTGCCACTGGATATAGACGATCAGGAAGGTGAGCAGGAACGCCGTGATCATCGGCCAGTTGTCGGTGATGACGGCGTAGAACGGCCGGCCCTGCTCCGGCGCCGTCACCGACACCAGCGGCAACACCAGGACGGTGATCGCCACCGCGACAACGCCATCGGTGAACGTCAGCACCCGCCCCAGGTCCCGGCCGGCGATCAGGTGCTTCACGACCGCGCCGGATCGGCGTCGTCACCGGCCATCCACCGCAGCGTCGCCGGGGCGAACAGCAGTGCCAGGACCCCCAGCGCCCACAGGGCGATCGGGACCCCGTAAAGCCAACGGTGCGAGCCCGGCCCCGCGTACCACGCCACCGGCAGCAGCAACAGCTGCGCGAACACCGCGATGCCGCGCCCCCAGCGGCGTCCCGTCCACAATGCCCATCCGGCGGCCAGCAGGACGGCACCGCAGACCAGGAACCAGGCGGCGTTGCCGTACCCGTTGACGATATGGCGGTCGGCGCCGGCCACCGCGCGGATCAGGAAGACCACCGCGGCCACGACGCCGACGACACCCTGGCCGAGGACCAGCGCGGCGGCGCGGCGCACGGTGCCGGGCGGCCCGGCGGGTTCAGGAGGCGCCGACACGACCGCTGATCTGCTGCAGGACGGCGGTCGCGACCCGGTCGGAGTCACCGAAACGAACGGCGTTGACCCCGATCAGGACCGGGCCCTCGGCCCGGTAGAGGGTCGCGCACTGGGCCTGACAGAGCGCGAACGTCGCGCGGTCGAGGACCTGGGTGGTGATCGCCATGTCGGGGAGGCCGGCCTCCGAGCAGGCGGTCAGGGCCTTGCCGAGGGTGCTCAACGCCGCCTTGGCGGTGCTGGAATCGGGGTATACCGCGACGGCCTGGGTGACGGTCCGGTTGGCCGAGCCCGTGTACGTCACCGAGCGGAACTCGCCGTAGCCGGGGCTGAAGGCGACGTCCTGGTTGAACACGCCGTGGCAGGAACTCGGGTACTGCGCGTCGTACTGGTGCTGGCCACCGGGCCGGCTGACGGGCTCGGCCGGTGCCAGATCGACGTTACCGGCGAGCCCGCGGACATCCTCGACGCTGAGCAGCAGAGCGCCCGCCGGCGGGGCGGCGGCGGCCACCGGCGCGAGGGCGAGGTTCAGGCCCAGGGGCAGCATCGCGGCGACCGCGATACGCCGGCGGATCCCGGTCGCACCAACACCTTCGAACACCGTGCCTCCTTCGTCACGCACCATGTGCGAGCAGCGCGTTCGAGTGTAAGCCCACCCCGATAGGCTCATCGCTCGTGCGCGCCGTGCTGATCGTGAACCCCAACGCCACCTCCACCACCGCGGCCGGCCGCGACCTGCTGGCGCATGCCCTGGAGAGCAGGGTCACCCTCAGCGTCGCGCACACCGACCACCGCGGGCACGCCGTCGAGATCGCCGAAGAGGCCAAACGCGACGGGATCGACGTGATCATCGTCCACGGCGGCGACGGCACGGTGAACGAGGTGGTCAACGGTCTGCTGGGCACACCCGGCACGGCGCGGCCACCGGCCGGGGCGCTGCCTGCGCTGGCGGTGGTGCCCGGCGGAGCGGCCAATGTCTTCGCCCGCGCGCTGGGAATCAGCCCGGACCCCATTGCGGCGACCAACCAGCTGATCGACCTGCTCGGCGAACACGCGCAGGGCGGATCGTGGCGCCGGATCGGCCTGATGGACTGCTCCGAGCGGTGGGCGGTGTTCACCGCAGGGATGGGTGTGGACGGCGACGTGGTGGCCGCGGTGGAGGCCCAGCGGGCCAAGGGCCGCAAGGTCACCGCTGCGCGCTACATCCGCATCGCGGTCCGCGAGATGCTCGGCAGCGTGCGCGCCGATCCACGGTTGACCCTGGAGCTGCCCGACCGCGAACCGGTGACAGGGGTGCACTTCGCGTTCGTCTCGAACTCCAGTCCGTGGACCTACGCCAACAGTCGGCCGATTTTCACCAACCCAGGCACCACCTTCGAGGGCGGGCTTGGCGTTTTCGCCGTGACCAGCATGAACGTCATCACCAACCTGCTCGTGGTGCGCCGGATGTGGTCCAAGAAGGCCGATATCAAGGGTAAGCACCTGATCCGGGAGGACGATCTGGACTGGGTGCGCATCAGTTCGACCGAGCCGATCGCCTGCCAGGTCGACGGGGACTTCCTCGGCATGCGTTCGGAGCTGACGTTTACCGCGGTCCCGGACGCCCTCAGCGTGGTGGCACCACCGCTGAACTGCTCAGATGATGGCCGTTGAGCGGTGTGACGGCGCGTCGCGGCCGCAGGATAGTACACTCTGCCGACGGGCGCTAAATCGCCCCGTTAGTGACATTGACCACGGTTCGCTGAAGTCCCATTGACTTCCGCGGAGCCTGTGACACCATCGTTATAACAGTGCGACAACGTTTGTGTGCGCACGGGTTAACAGCCAGGGTCAGCGGGGAACACCCCGTACCTTGGTGCGCACACACCTAGTGAGGAGTAGCGACACATGGATTGGCGGCACAAGGCGGTCTGTCGGGACGAGGATCCGGAGCTGTTCTTCCCGGTCGGAAACAGCGGCCCGGCCCTTGCTCAGATCGCTGACGCGAAGGTCGTGTGCAACCGGTGCACGGTCGTCACCGAGTGCCTGACCTGGGCGCTGGAGTCCGGCCAGGACGCCGGCGTGAGGGGCGGCATGAGCGAGGACGAGCGTCGCGCCCTCAAGCGCCGCAACGCCCGCACCCGGGCCCGCACCGGCGTGTAGTCGCGAGAACACTGATCGCGGCCCCGGCACTCAGCCGGGGCCGCGATTTTTGTTGGACCGCCCGATCGGCACCCGCAGGATCACGTCGGTGCCGCCACCGGGCACCTGACGCATTTCCAGCGTGCCGTCCAGCTCCGCCGAGACCAGAGTCCGGACGATCTGCAGGCCGAGCCGGTCGGAGGTCTGCAGGTTGAACCCCTCCGGCAGGCCCTGGCCGTCGTCGTGGACGACGATGTCCAGCGAGCGGGCCGACCGGTCGGCCCGGATCACCACGCTGCCCTGCGGCTCGGCGGGGCCGAAGGCGTGTTCGATGGCATTTTGGACGAGTTCGGTGATCACCATGACCAACGCGGTGGCCCGGTCGGCGCCGAGCACGCCGAGGCTGCCCTCCCGCCTGATCCGGATCGGCGCATCGACGCGGGCGACGTCGTTCATGATCGGCAGGATCCGGTCGATCACCTCGTCGAGATTGACCTCCTCGTCGACCGACATCGACAACGCCTCGTGGACCTGGGCGATCGCCGCGACCCGCCGCACGGACTCCAGCAGGGCGTCGTGGCACTCGGTGTTGGTGGTGCGTCTGGCCTGCAGTCGCAGCAGCGCCGCCACCGGCTGCTGCTTGTGCTTGACCCGGTGGTGGATCTCGCGGATCGTCGCATCCTTGGACAGCAGGGCGCGGTCACGGCGCTTGACCTCGGTGACATCGCGGATCAACACCGCCGCTCCGGCAGACCGGCCGTCGGCCACCAGTGGGAGGGTGCGCAGCAGCACGGTGGCACCGCCGGCGTCGACCTCCAGGCGCATCCCCGATCCGCCGGCCAGCGACTCGCCGATATGGGCGCTGAGTTCCTCGGCCTCGAACGGGTCGGAGATCAGCGGCCGGGTGACGGCGAGGAGGTCGTGGCCCTCCAGTTCGGCGGTCAGGCCCATCCGGTGGTACGCCGACAGCGCATTGGGGCTGGCGTAGTCGACCACCCCGTCGATACCGAGGCGGATGAAACCGTCACCGACCCGCGGGCTCGACCGCGACACCGCAAGTTGATCGGAATCGGGGAACGTGCCCTCCGACACCATCTCCAGAAGCTCCGCGGCACAGTCCAGATAGGCCTTCTCCAGCCGGGACGACGGGCGCCGGCCGTCGCCGGCACTTTGGCGGGTGAGCAGCGCCACCACCTCGCCGCGGTAGCGCACCGGCAGCGCGTCGACCAGGCTGCCGGCCGCGGCGACCGTGCCGACCGCGTCCGCGACCAATAACGTCGAGGCCGTATTGGGGCGGCACTGCGACACGCACACCAAGGTGGCGTCCTCGCGGGCCACCCACATCAGCAGGTCGCCGAAGGACAGGTCGGCCAGAAGTTGCCACTCGCTCACCACCGCATGCAGGTGATCGACCGCCCCACCGGGCAGCAGGGTGTGCTCGGCGAGCAGATCACCGAGGGTGGACAACAGCCGGACTAGTCGTCGATGACCGCGATGAGATGCCCGGCCTGGATGACGTCACCGACCGACACGTTGACCTTGGTGACCGTGCCGGCGACCTCGGCGAGCACCGGGATCTCCATCTTCATCGACTCGAGCAGGACCAGCGTGTCACCGGGGCCGATCTGGTCGCCCATGCTGACCACGACCTCCAACACACTGGCCACGATCTCGGCGCGCACATCCTCGGCCATGGGGATATCGAACCACATCAGGGTGATGTCGGTGGCGCGACGCCGCCATGAGACAATTGGGGCAATCACTGGCGATTTTCACGGAGGTAGAACCATGGCCAAGCGTGGCCGGAAGAAGCGCGACCGCAAGCACAGCAAGGCCAACCACGGCAATCGGCCCAACAGCTGAGAGCACCTTCCCGCGGGGGCAGGTGGGTAGCTAGGCGTCCCGGCGGATGATGGTGGTCTGGCTGATCTGCAGCCGCACCCGCTCCACCAGGTAGGACGGCGCGTGCTCGCCACTGCATTTGGTGGCGATCAGTTTCTTGATGCGCTCCTCCACCCCGTAGTGCCGCAGGCAGGCCGGGCAGTGTTCGAGATGCCCACGCAGTTCCTCGCGGGTGTCATCGGTGACCTCACCGTCAAGCAATGCCCATACCTGGCGGATGACGACCGCACAGTCGGCGTGGCCGGCGTCGGGATCCGCGCCCGTCACGGCGCAACCTCCCGAGCCCCGTCGGCCTGGTCCTGACCACCCCGCAGGAACCCGCGGTCCCTGGCCACGTCGGCGAGCAGACCACGCAACTGGCGGCGGCCACGGTGCAGACGGGACATCACGGTCCCGATCGGTGTTTCCATGATCTCGGCGATCTCCTTGTAGGGCAGGCCCTCGACATCAGCGAGGTACACCGCGAGCCTGAACTCTTCTGGTAACGCCTGGAGCGCCTCTTTGATTTCACTATCGGGAAGATTTTCCAGAGCCTCGACCTCCGCCGACCGCAGTCCGGTCGAGGAATGCTCGGCGTTCGCGGCCAGCTGCCAGTCGGTGATCTCCTCGGTCGGGTACTCCGCGGGCTGGCGCTGCTTCTTGCGGTAGCCGTTGATGTAGGTGTTGGTCAGGATGCGGTAGAGCCAGGCCTTGAGGTTGGTGCCCTCCTTGAAGGACCGGAACCCGGAATAGGCCTTGACCATCGCCTCCTGCACCAGGTCCTCGGCGTCGGCAGGGTTGCGGGTCATCCGCAGGGCGCCGCCGTAGAGCTGATCCATCAACGGGATGGCGTCGCGCTCGAACCGCTCGGTCAGTTCGGCGTCGGACTCCTCGCGCGCCTGGGTGTCGGCGCCCGCCTCGGACTGCTCGGACTGCGTCTCGCTCATCAGGCGCTAATACTAGGGGAGCGGGGAATTTCCGCACGACGGTCCGCTGCAGTCGGTGCTCATGGCCCGCGTCGCGGTGGCTGTGCCCGGCGCCGCGTCCTCATGCAGCAGGACATCGCGCCCTCATCGGAATCATCAGGTCAGCGGATAACCAGAGCCGCGCTGCCCTGACATCGTCAGCGCTGTACGCAAGACCACGCAGGGAAGGGATTCACGATGAGCACTTCGCCCGCCGTCGTTCTCGCCGACGGCTGCTTCGCCACGCTGGAAGGCAAGGTGGCGCACGGACTGGTGCGTGGCACCGAGAGGTTCGCAATCCGCGCCGTGATCGATCACACCATGGCCGGCCGCGACGCCGGGGAAGTCCTTGACGGCACACCGGCCGGCATCCCCATCGTCACCGGTCTGGCCCAGGCGCTGCAGGTGGCGCCCGACATCACCACCGCGATCGTCGGCCACGCCCCGCACGGCGGCCGGGTCACGACTGCCCTGCGGGCCCTGTTGATGCAGGCCGCCGGAGCCGGGCTGCACCTGGTCAACGGTCTGCACGACCACCTCGTCGACGACGCCGAACTGGCTAGGTTGGCCGCCGTCCACGGCGCCACCATCACCGATGTACGACGCATGCCGCCGGCGCGGGAACTGCGGTTCTGGGACGGTTCGGTGCACGGGGTGCGCGCCCGGCGGATCGCGGTGATGGGCACCGACTGCGCGATCGGAAAGCGCACCACCGCGCGGATGCTGACTGCCGAACTCAATGCCCGCGGGACCCGCACCGAGATGATCTACACCGGGCAGACCGGCTGGATGCAGGGCGGCCGCTACGGCATCATCGCCGACGCATTGGCCTTCGACTTCGTCGGCGGTGAGCTGGAGCGGGCCGTGGTCACCTGCGCCGAAGAGGTCGATCCCGACATGATGATCATCGAAGGGCAAGGCGCGCTCCGCTATCCGGCCGGCCCCTTCGCGTCACTGATGGTGTCCGCCGGGGTGTGCGGCGTGGTTCTCCAGCACGCCCCCGGTCGGACCCACTACGACGGCTTGGAGCACCTGGACTCCGCCCGCATTCCGAGCCTGGACTCCGAGATCGACCTCATCGGCCGGTATGGGGTGCCGGTGCTGGCTATCGCGCTGAACCTCGCCGGGGTGGCCCGTCGTGACGCAGACCGCGTCATCAGCGAGTGCCGCGCTCAGATGGGAGACATCCCGTTCGTCACCCCGCTGGACACGTCACGGCCCAACATCCCGGAACTTGCCGACGCCGTCCTGGGGTCAAGCGTGCAGTTGGCCGCGTGATTGAGATGAGGATTCCCGGTTGGTGCGGCTGCTACCTGCTGGCGGTGCTTCTGTGGGGCAGCTCCTACGGCCTCACCGAGATCGCGCTGACCGGGTTCTCACCCGGCCAGGTCGCCCTGTGGCGGGCGCTGCTCGGCGCCGGTTCCCTGCTCGTGCTGGAACTGGCCGCCGGTCGGCGTCGGCCGCGACTGCGCGGCGCCGACATCCTGCGGATCATGCTGCTCGCCGCACTCACCACGGCGGCATCCCTGAGCGCCATCACCGCCCAGCAGCGCATGACCTCGGGCATGGTGGCCGTCCTTTGCGCGACGACCCCGTTGTTCGCCGTGTTCCTGCACCGGTTCACCCGCGGGCACACCCCGGCGGCCACCTGGGTCGGAGTACTGCTGGGTTGCTGCGGGGTGGCGATGCTGTTCTCTCCGAGCGGGGACATCGACACCGTTGCCGTGCTCCTCAGCCTCGGGGCGGCCGGGTGTCTGGCGCTGGCCGGCCTCCTGGCCGGAATCTGCCTCGCCGGAACGGATTTCAGCGACACCCAGCTCACAACGGCCCACTTGTTCTTCTCCGGCCTGCTGCTTTTCCCGGTCACCCTTCACAGCGCCGCGACTCCGGCGACGACGGGCATCGGCCCACTGATCGCACTGGTGGCCCTCGGCGTGCTCGGCGCTGCTGTGGCCAACGTGATGTATTGGCGGGTGCTGCGCGAGGCCGGCCCGGTGGTGGTCGCCACCACGTACCAGACGGTGCCCCTGGTGGCGGTCGTCGTCGGGAATGTCGCGCTCGGCGAGCGCCTCGGCACCGACGAAGTCATCGGCGCCGCCCTGATCCTCGGCGGGCTGGGAGCACTGCTCCTCGGGAGCCGCCGCGTCCTCGAACACCGCAAGGACCGACTTGCCGGCAACGAGCCGGCGATCGTTGCGGGATCGTTGAACACATCGCCAGAAATGCTCCCGGCACAACGCATATCGGAGATGGCCGCGATGAGTACCACCATCCCCCGGATCGCCGCCTCGTCACCTCCGATCCGGTGATCACAGGTCGATGAAATAGGCTGGCTCGCATGGCAGCACGTGCAGGTGGGTTCTCCGGCAAGACGATGTTCATCTCGGGCGCCAGTCGCGGGATCGGCCTGGCGATCGCCAAGCGAGTGGCCGCCGACGGCGCCAATATCGCGCTGGTCGCCAAGACCGCCGACCCACACCCGAAGCTGGCGGGGACGATCTACAGCGCCGCCAAGGAGATCGAACAGGCCGGCGGGGCGGCACTGCCGATCGTCGGCGACGTCCGGGACGGTGACTCGGTGGCAGCCGCGGTCGCCTCGTGCGTCGAGCAGTTCGGCGGCATCG
>SXGQ01015579.1_pt1 | contig 11001 bp, 7 predicted proteins | sample 3178371 | NCBI WGS metagenome assembly SXGQ01 (sample SAMN11356859, study PRJNA531348) | freshwater metagenome | isolation source: freshwater sample F1-20 | place: China: Fuxian Lake, Yuxi | collected 2017-12-25 | reverse complement strand
GTTCACGGCAAACTGCAAGCCGTTCTCTTTGGCCACGGTTTCTTGGGTATCGCCCAGCAAAAACCCATCGGGGTCATGCACGGCCCGGACCAGCCTGGTGCCAATACGATCGGAAAAGACAAACGGAGACCACAGTTGCGGGACGTTTTGGTACAGCCGCTCAACGTTCGACAGTCCCCCGCCCAGCACAATCACGTCGGGGTCGATCACGTTGATGATGGTGCCAAGCGCGCGGGCGAACCGTTGTTCGTAGCGCGCCAGCGCGGCCGCCGCTTGCGGCTCACCCGCGGCGGCGCGCCCGGCAATGTCGGTCGCGCTCAGCGGCTCGCCGCCATCCGCCGCGTAGTCACGACTGAGGGCCGGCCCCGACAGCCACGTCTCGATGCACCCCGATCGCCCGCAGTAACATGGCGGTCCCGTGCGCTCTTCGCCGGTCGCCGCCGGCATGGGGTTGTGACCCCACTCGCCGCCAATGGCGTTGGCGCCGCCGAGCACGCGGCCATGCATCACCACGCCGCCGCCGGTGCCCGTGCCGATGATCACGCCGAACACGACCTCAGCGCCGGCGCCCGCGCCATCGGTGGCTTCAGACAGGGCGAAGCAGTTGGCATCGTTGGCAAGCCGCACGGGCCGTTGGAGCACGCGCGACAGATCCTGTGGCAGGGGCTTGCCGATCAACCAGGTCGAGTTGGCGTTCTTGACGAGGCCGGTCGCTCGAGAGACAGCGCCTGGAATACCGACGCCGACACTGCCGCGCTCGCCGGTCTCAGCTTCGAGCGAGGCGACCAGTTCGGCGATGGCCCGCACCGAGTCGTCATAGCTACCGCGCGGCGCGGCGACCCGCCGCCGCCACCGCTCGCGGCCATCGGCGGCAAGCGCGACGCCCTCGATTTTCGTACCGCCCAGATCGACTCCAATGCGCATGTGATGAGCTCCGCTTCGACGCCGCCGCTGGCCCACGGAATACAGCCACAAATTGACGTAGATTACACAGAATCAGTCACGGCAGGGCCGCGCCAACCAGGCACCAGGACCCGCGTCGCCGGGCGACGTCGCGGTAGCGGCCAGGGCGGGTCCGAGCACATCGACGCAGTCGGGGCAGAACTCGGTGGCCCGTCCCTGTTGAATCTACGACAGCCCCTGGTCGAGCGGCATGGCTGCTCAATACGGACGCGCGCTCATCAAGGCGTCGATGGCGAGCTCCTCGGAGGTCGTCACGCGACGCAACACGTTGAGGGTGTGCTCGGGATGGGTCTTGATGACAGCCGACTCGGCCGGCGTGAGCCGGCCGGACGAGCATCTGCCGCCGCAGCGAGAGCCCGAAAACACGACCGAAATCGAGAGCGTGGTGGGGGTTGCCGCCACCGGTTACGGCTGGCTCCTGTAGCCGGGGCCGCGAATCGGCTGGCCCGGGCGTTCGGCCGTGATTCTTCCGTTCGACACCACCGCCTTGCCATTGACCAACACGTGGGGGAAGCCGACCGAGTAGTGGGTTGGATCCACAAACGTCGACACGTCGCGGACGGTCGCGGGATCGAAAATGGTGATGTCGGCCTTCATTCCCGGCCGCAGCAGCCCGCGATCGGTGATGCCCACGCGCGCGGCGGGACGCGAGGTGAAGCGGCGCACCGCCTCCTCGAGCGTGATCAGCTTCTCGTCGCGCACGTACTTGCCGAGCACGCGGGCGAACGACCCCCACGCCCGCGGATGCGACTTCGATTCCGAGAACGGACCATCCTCGGCCCTCGCTGCTGAATCGGTGCCGATCGAAATCATCGGATTCGCCAGCGCCAACCGGACATCGTCTTCGCGCATGATCGAAATGATCACGGAGGTCTCGGCACGGTCGGCAATCACCAGGTCGATCGCCGCATCGCGGGGATCCTTGCCCATCGCCTTGCCGATTTCGACGAAGTGCTTGCCTTCCCACTGACGCAGCGTTGGATCAAGCACGGTCGAGACCATGACGCCGGCACCACCGCCGGAACCGTACCACTGGTTCTCCCAATCCTTCGCCGCCGGGTCGGCCATGTCTTGCTTGATGCGATCGCGCAGCGACGGATCGTGCAGGCGCGCCAGCATCTTGTCGAGACCACCCTCGCGCACCCAAAGCGGCAGGCACGCGTCCAGGCCGTTTGAGGCGCGATCGTAGGGATACATGTTGGCGGTGACATCAAGGCCGCGCGCCCGTGCCGCCGCGAAGTGCCTCAGCACTTCCGGCATGCGGCCCCAGTTGGCCTTGTAGGCGGTCTTGAGATGCCACACCTCGGCCGGGATGTCGGCGCGCCCGGCAATCGCAAACACCTCGTCCAGCGACGCCATGATCTGCCCCGACTCGGACCGCTGGTGCGAAATATAGATGCCGCCGTGCTTGCGCGCGGCTTTGGCCAGTTCGACCAGCTCGTCGGTCGAGGCAAACCGGCCCGGCACGTACTGCAGCGAGCTGCTGACCCCGAGTGCGCCGTGCGTCATCGCCGTTTCGACGAGCTGTTGCATCTCGACGATCTCCGCTGCCGACGCGTCACGCTGGCTGTCGCCGACCACATAGGCGCGCAGGCTACCGGCGCCGACAAAGCTGCCGACGTTGATCGCCGGGCGGTGCTGCTCAAGGCGCGCAAAATACTGCTCGAGCGTCCGGAAGTCGAGCACCACCTTGAAGCGGTCGTACTGCGCCTTGACCGAGGCGGCCAGGCGATCGTTGATCGGCGCGATCGACGAGCCCTCGCCGGTGATTTCGGTCGTGACGCCCTGCGTGATCTTGCTGGCGGCGCGGTCGTCGACAAGGACGTTGAATTCCGACTGGCCCAGCATGTCGATGAAGCCGGGCGCCACCACGAGCTTGCGAGCATCGATGGTCGTCGTCGCCGCCCGCCCGGCCAACTGGCCGATCGCCGTGATGCGATCGCCCATGATGCCGAGATCGCCGAGATACCACGGCGCGCCGGTGCCGTCGACAATGCGGCCACCGGTAATGAGGACGTCGAAGGCGGCACTCGTCGCCGGGGCGGCCGCGGGGGCCGGCGGCGGTGTTGACTGACACGCCGAGAGCAGTGCGGCGACACACAACAGCGCGAGGGACCTTTTCATGGACGCGATCCTATGTAGAATCACTGACGAATGTCGAGCTTTGCGTTTCTCTGGCCCGCGATTGCCGGCGCGATCACGGGCGCCGCGCTGTACGTGACGCGCGGCGTGCTCGACCAGGCGGTCACGGCCAACGGCGTCGTCCGATTCGCGATGCTGCCGCCGTGGCAGGCCCTGATTGGTTTCATCTTCCTGGCCGGCTTGGTCCTCGTCGGCATCGATCAGCTGGGTGCGCGGCGCGGCACAACGACGCGGAGACATCCGGGTCTGGGCGAGCTGGTGTTGCCCCTGGTGGCACTGGCGGTCCTGGTCGTGCCGTTCCTGCCGGTGGTGCCGGATCGCTGGCCGCTGTTCCAGGCACTGGCGGGCCCCCTGGGGGCCATCGTGTGGCTGGGCGTCGCCGGCCTGCAAGTGTGGACACTGTGGCAGAAGCGCCCGGCCCCGCCCTGGCTCGTACGCTGGAGTCTCGGCCAGGTCGGCTTCGCGATCTGGGTCGCGACGGCGGCGGTGGCCGGCCTCGCCGCCGCGCGCCTCACCGGCACACCGGTCTTTCCGTCGGGTGACGAGCCGCACTACCTGGTGCTGGCGCAGAGCCTGTGGCGCGATGGCGATCTCAAGATCGAGAACAACCACAAGCGCGGCGACTATAAGGAATTTTTCACCGGCGAACTCGAGCCGGACTACCTGACGCGCGGCACCGACCAGGAGATCTACTCGATTCATCCGCTGGGCCTGCCGCTGTTGCTGACGCCGATTTACGCGGCCGGCGGCTATGCGGCGGTGATTGTTGCACTCGTCCTGGTTGGCGCCACCGCGGCCGCCATCGCGTGGTGGTGGACCCTGGCCACGCTCAACACGGCCGGCGCCGCCACGTTCGCATGGGCCGCCATCGTGGGGTCGGCGCCTTTTCTGTTCAACACGTTCACCGTCTATCCAGAGATCGTCGCGGCGCTGGCAGTGATGATCGCGCTCGTCACAACGGTCCGGACGCCGCCCTCTGGTCCGGGGTTGAGACGATGGCTGGCCATCGGCGTGGCATGTGGCTGCCTTCCGTGGCTGAGCACGAAGTACGCCCCGATGTCCGTCGCCCTCCTGCTGGTGGCGCTGGCACGGCTGAAAAGTGAACCTGCTTCACTTTTACGAAATCCGAAAGCGTGGGCGGTGGTCGGACCATATGCGCTCTCGGGGTTCGGGTGGCTCGCCTTTTTCTACGCGTTCTGGGGCAGCCCCCTGCCGACCGCTCCGTACGGCTCGAACGTGCAGACGTCGCCGCTCAACTTGTTCTTCGGCGCGCCCGGTCTGTTCTTCGATCAGGAGTACGGGCTACTCGCCACGGCGCCGGTGTATATCTTGGCGGCGACGGGGTTCTACCAGATGTGGCGAGCCGGTGGCGAATCGAAGCGGCTGGCCATCGAGATCGCATTCGTGTTCGCCGCGTTGCTGGGCACCGTGGGCTCGCACCGGCTCTGGTGGGGCGGCACGTCGGCGCCGGCGCGGCCACTGGCGTCGGGATTGTTGCTGCTCGCGGTGCCGATGGCGACGGCGTTTCGCTCGGCGCCGGCCGGCTCGGCCCGACGGGCCGGTCAGCATCTGCTGCTGTGGGTCGGCGTTGGCATTGCCCTGACGTTGGCCATCGCGCAGGACGGCCTGCTGATCAACAACGCGCGCGATGGCACCTCGGCGCTCCTTGAGTACTGGTCGCCACGGTGGGAGTTGTGGACGCTGGCGCCCACCTTCATCTTGCCCGCGACGCCGATTGCGTGGGCGCACACGCTCTGGTGGCTGGCCATCGCCGGCGGCGCCGGCTGGTTCCTCTCGCGCCAGACGACCACGAGTCCGGGCCGGGCCGCGCTGACGGCCATCGTGACGCTGGCCACCGCTTTGTTGATCGTCTCGGCGACGCTACCGTTCCTGCCGGCGGGCGAGCCGATGCCGCGCGTCGATCTCGGGGCGCGATCGCGCCTGGCCACGCTTGATTATTTCGACCAGCGGGTACGGCCCGCCGCCATCATCTATGATCCGCTGCGCCACGTGAACGCGGCAGCGCTCCTGGCTAATGTGAAACTCGGGGTGAAACCGCAGCAACGCAGCGACCCGCAGCCACTGCGCGTGATCCACAACGGCCGCTTTTCCCTGCCGGCCGGCACCTACGCCATCGACGTGACGTTTGGCGACCGCGTCCCCACCCGGCCGACAGTGTTCTCACTGCAGGTCGGACGAATCGGTCCGCCCCTGCAAACGTGGACGCTGCAGCCGGCGGCCGGGGAGAAATGGCACTCCACCCTGTGGCTGGCCCTCGATGCCGGCTTCGTCGCTTTTCGCGGACCCGTCGACATGGAGCGAGCCATTGCCGACATCACCATCACGCCGGTCGCGGTCACCGATGCCGGCGCGCGTCCGCCTGCCGGCCCGGTGTTGTCGGCGGCGAACTACGCTGGTGTCATGTGCTACTTCCACGAGGAACAGATGTACCCTGAACCGGGTGGCTTCTGGACCGTCGGCCGCCAAGCGGCGGTGACGCTGGCGGTGCCCGCCGGACGAACGGCCCCGCTGGTGTTGCGCATTCATAGCGGCGGACAGGCCAACAACGCTACCATCAGCAGCTTCGGTTGGCATCGCCAGTTTGCGCTGGTGCCTGGCCAGGCGGCGGAGGTGACGCTTCCGGTGGTCGCCGGCGGCGTGATTCCCTTGACGATTTCAACCGACAAGAGCTTCTCGCCACAGGCCATCGACCCGGCGTCGGGCGATGCGCGGCTGCTCGGCATCTGGGTGGAGATCGTCGATCCGGTCACACAGCCGTCGTGATCGCGCCGGCCACCCCGGTTTCCTAGGTAGAATCACAGACGTGTTGCGCTTCGCCAAGCTGTGGCCTGCGACCGCCTGCGCGATCACCGGCGCCGCCCTCTACGTCACGCGCGGAGTGCTCGACCAAATGGTCACGCCGCAGGGCTTGGTCCGTTACGCGATGCTGCCACCCTGGCTGGCGCTGCTCGGCTTTACCTGCCTTGCTGGGTTGCTCCTGCTCGGCCTCGATCACCTGAACGCGCCGCGCGGCACCTCGGCCAACAAGCGACCGCGGCTCGGCGAGTTGGTGTTGCCGACGTTGGCACTCATCATCCTCATCGTGCCGTTCCTGCCGTTCCTGCCGGACTCGTGGCCGGTCGTCCAGGCGCTGGCCGGTCCACTGGCCGCCGTGGTGTGGCTCGGCGTGGCGGCCCTGCAATTGTGGACGCTGTGGCACAGCCGCCTGCTCACCGCGCGCTGGCTCGATCGCTGGTCGCTTCGGCGCATTACCGCGGCGATCTGGCTGGCGACGGCATGCCTGGCCGGGATCGCAGGGGCGCGTCTCGCCGGCACACCTCTCTTTCCAGGCGGCGACGAACCGCACTACCTCGTCATTGCGCAGAGCCTGTGGCGCGATGGCGACTTCAAGATCGAGAACAATCACATCCGCGGTGACTATCGGGAGTATTTCCCCGCCGACCTCGAGCCGCATTACCTGACGCGCGGCGTCGACCAGGAGATCTACTCGGTGCATCCGGTCGGCCTCCCCCTGCTGATCGCACCGACCTACGGCGCCGGCGGCTACCCCGCCGTGGTCTTCGTGTTGATCTTGATGGCCGCCACCGCGGCCGCGATCGCCTGGTGGTGGACCATGGCCACGGTCAACATGGCCGGTGCCGCCACCTTCGCCTGGGCCGCCATCGCCTGCTCGGCTCCGTTCCTGTTGAACACCTTCAGCGTGTATCCCGAAATCGCCGCCGCACTGGCCGTGATGATTGCGCTCGTCACGGCGACGAGGACGCCGCCGTCGGCTGCCGGCGTGGCGCGCTGGCTCGGCGTAGGCCTGGCTTGTGCGTGCCTGCCGTGGCTGAGCACCAAGTACGCCCCCATGTCGGCCGCGCTGGTCCTGGTGGCGCTGGCGCGGCTGAAAAGTCAACCTGCTTCACTTTTACGGAATCCGAAAGTCTGGGCGGTGGCCGGACCTTACGCCCTCTCACTGGTGGGATGGCTCGCCTTTTTCCACGCGTTTTGGGGCAGTCCCCTGCCGATGGCGCCGTACGGCGCGCTGGTCCAGACCTCGCCACTCAACCTGCTGTTTGGCGGGCCCGGCCTCTTCTTCGATCAGGAGTACGGCCTGCTGGCATTCGCGCCGGTCTACATCCTGGCCGCGACCGGCTCGTACCAGATGTGGCGAGCGGGCGGCGAGTCACGACGGCAGGCGATTGAAATCGCCCTGGTCTTCAGCGCACTGGTGGTGACCGTCGGCGCGTTCCGCATTTGGTGGGGCGGCAACTCGGCGCCGGCACGACCCCTGGCCTCAGGACTGCTGTTGCTGGCGGTACCGATTGCCACCGCGTTTCGCGCCGCGCCGGCCGGCTCGGCCCGGCGTGCCGGTCAACACCTGCTGCTCTGGATCGGCGTCGGCATCGCGGCTACGCTGGCGCTCTCTCAAGACGGGATGATCATCGCCAACGGCCGCGATGGCACTTCGGCGCTGCTGGAATACTGGTCGCCGCGATGGGGATTGTGGACGCTGGCGCCCACGTTCATCCTGCACGCCACACCCATCGCGCTGCTGCATACGGCGTGGTGGCTCGCGATCGCCGGCGGCGCCGGCTGGTTCCTGTCGCGGCAACGAACGACGACGCCCGGAGTCGCGGCGCTCACGGCCATGATGACTCTCGTGGCGGCCCTGTTGATCATTGCAGCATCGTTCCCATTCCTGCCGGCGGGCGACGCCCTGCCCCGTGCCGACCTCGGCGCTCGCTCGCGCCTGGCGACCCTCGATGGGTTTGACGAACGCGTGCGTCCGGTCGGCGTCATCTACGATCCCGTGCGTCGGGTGAACGCCGCGGCCGTGCTCTCGGAAGTCCGGCTCAGTGTGAAGCCCCAGCAGCGAACCGATTGGCAGCCGCTCCGCGTCATTCACAACGGCCGTTTCTCCATGCCCGCTGGACGCTATCGCGTTGACGTCACGTTCGGCCACGAGGTGCCATCGGCTCCGACCGAGCTCTCCCTGCAAGTTGGACGCATGGGGCCGCCCCTGCAATCGTGGACGCTGCAACCCGCCGCTGGTGACACCTGGCACACAACCTTCGCTCTGGATGTCGATGCCGGCTTCGTCGGCTTCGGTGGGCCGACCGAGATGGAACGCGCCATCACGGCCATCGCCATCACGCCCACCTCGGTCGTCAACGCGGGTGCGCGCCCACGCGTCGGCGAAGTGCTGTCAGTGGCGCGGTATGGCGACACGACCTTCTATTTTCATGATCAGGCCTACGCCGAGTCGAACGGCTTCTGGACCGCCGGTCAGCGGACGTCGGACGTCACCGTCGCCGTGCCGCCGGAGCGGACCACGCCCGTGGTACTGTTCCTTCATGGCGGCGGAGCCGCCAATCACGTGACCATCACAACACTCGGCTGGCGGCGCGAGTTTGATCTGGTGCCTGGGCAAGGCGCCGACGTTGAGCTTCCGGTCACGGCTGGCGGCATCATGCCGCTGACCATCATCACCACTGCGGGATTCTCGCCATCGCAATTTGTCCCCGAGTCCAAGGACCACCGGTTCCTCGGTCTCTGGGTGGAAGTTCGGAACAAGGTCAAGCCGCCATCATGAGCACCATTGCCGACCTGAGACGTGAGTACGCCAGCCGCGCCCTGGGCGAGGACCAGGCCGCTGCCGATCCCATTCGCCAGTTCGCTGCGTGGTTCGAAGAGGCCGCCAACGCGCAGATCCTCGACGTCAACGCCATGACGCTGGCGACCACGACACCCGACGGCGATCCCGACGCCCGCATCGTCCTGCTGAAAGGCTTTGACGATGACGGCTTCGTGTTCTTCACCAATTACGACAGCGCCAAGGGCCGCGAGTTGGCGGTGCGGCCGCGGGCGTGCCTGCTGTTCTTCTGGGTGGCACTCGAACGCCAGGTGCGCATCTCGGGTTCGGTGACGAGGGTGTCAACGGCGGAGTCGGACGAGTACTTCCACTCCCGACCAGTCGAGAGCCAGCTCGGCGCATGGGCATCCGCTCAGAGCACCACGGTGGCTAACCGTGGCGTGCTCGAAACCCGCTACGCCGAATTGACGGCGCAATATGCCGGACGGACGGTTCCGCGCCCGGAATTCTGGGGTGGTTACCGGGTGGCGCCGGAGAAGGTCGAGTTCTGGCAGGGCCGGCCCAGTCGCCTGCACGATCGCCTGCTCTACATCCACGCAGGTGGCGGCTGGACGCGCCACCGCCTCTCGCCCTAGAGATCAAGCGTTCCTTCGCCGACGCGCACGGCTTTGCCGCCGACCTGCACGCGCGTGGTCACGTCGCGAACATACGCCTGTACGCGGTGACCGCCGGCAGCGCGAATGATCTCGGCCCGTGACGAGGCCGGCTCGCGATACTTGGGCGGACGCTGATCCAGCCACGCAAACGACAGCACACCATCCGTCCACGTCAGTGCCACCGGCGTGGGGCCGACGCCAAGTCCGAACACCCATCGCTCACGGCCGGGAGGGAACTACGGGTCGGGATCACGGATAGAATCGCCGCCATGCTCCTACGCGGCGCACTGGTGCTTGCCCTCATCGCCACCACGACGGCCTCCGCCAACGCGCAATTAATCATTACAGCGCCGGCGGCCCCGGGCGGCGGCTGGGATCAAACGGCGCGCGTGCTGCAGCGCGTGCTAGCCGAGATCGAGCCGGCCACCAGCGTGCAGGTGGACAACATTCCCGGCGCGGCCGGCACCATCGGGCTCGCGCGGTTCGTGCAGTCTGAGCGCGGCAATCCCCACGCGTTGCTCGTGACCGGACTGGTCATGGTCAGCGGCGTCATCACCAACGCGTCGCCGGTCTCGCTCTCGGACGCCACCCCGATCGCGCGCCTCACCGGCGAAACAGAAGTGATTGTCGTGCCGTCGGCCAGCCCGCATCAGACGCTGACAGACTTGCTCGACGCCTTCAAGCGGGATCCTGGTGGCGTCTCGTGGGGTGGCGGCTCGGCCGGCGGTACGGACGACTTGCTCGTGCGCTTGCTCGCCGAACAACTGGGCTTGCCGGCCTCGCGCGTCAACTACATCGCGTTCTCGGGCGGGGGCGCGGCGCTGGCCGCGGTCCTCAGCGGTCAGTTGACCGCCGCGGTCAGTGGCCACGGTGAGTTCGCCGGACAGATCGCCGCCGGCCAGTTGCGACCGCTCGCTATCTCTGCCGCCGCGCGCGTCGCGGGCATCAACGCACCGACGCTGCGAGAAGCCGGCGTCGCACTCGACCTCGCCAACTGGCGCGCCATCGTGGCCCCGCCCGGCCTATCCGATGCCGAACGCGACGCGCTGATTGCCCGCGTGACGCGCATGGCAGGAAGTACAGCATGGCAACAAGCGCTGACATTGAACGGCTGGGATGACCTCTTCCTCCCTGGTGCCGATTTCCGCCAATTCCTGTTGGCTGAGCAGGCGCGGGTCGAGGCGGTGCTGCGGCGCCTCGCCGCGGCCGACACCGCTCCTTCAGCCCGCTTCACCATGGCGGTAACGCCGACGACCATGCCGAATGCGACGGTCGCGGTCTTTGGACTGCTGGCGGCTGCGCTGGTCGTATCGCGACGGCGCAATCGCGCGCCCATCGCCGTAGCGGCATCGAACAGCAGGCGCGTTGCCATTCTCGGAGTCACGCTGCTCGTACAGCCACTGCTGATGCTGACGGCGGGCTTCATCATCGCCTCCACAATCACGTTCGTCGTCACCGCCAACACCTGGCGCGGCGTGCGACCGGCGCTTGCGCCGCTGGCGCGTGACGCCGCCATCGGTGTCACGTTTGCCGCCATCATCTACCTCATCTTCACCTCGGGTCTCGGCGTAGTTCTTCCCTGATGGGCGAGCTCTGGACCGGCTTCGTCGTCGCGCTGCAACCCATCAACCTGCTGTGGGG
>SXGQ01004655.1_pt1 | contig 11002 bp, 8 predicted proteins | sample 3178371 | NCBI WGS metagenome assembly SXGQ01 (sample SAMN11356859, study PRJNA531348) | freshwater metagenome | isolation source: freshwater sample F1-20 | place: China: Fuxian Lake, Yuxi | collected 2017-12-25 | reverse complement strand
ATTATTATTGATGACTAGGTTGGTAATAGTCGTAACTACTTCTTTGCGAGTGCCTTCTTTTCCTAAGTATCCCGATAAGACCAATTTCTTGGTCCCATCAGTGATTGCAGGGAGAATCTTCAATCCTTGTGATCGTAAGAGCTGAACCTGCTCCGCCATCTTTAATGATGGATTAGCCGATGTGAATTGATTCTTTATAGTCTTCGAACTAGTGAGGGAATACCAAAATGGAGAGACTTCGCTCATCATCTCTTTGTAGGCAATTGAACGCGCAACCGAAGCGCGGACACTGTAATAAGGAATCCAACCGGTATAGATCTTTCGTGCTGGTTTATTCCCAGCCCCAACGGCAGGATTCGCACTCGTCTGGAGTTGAGGTGTAATCGTCGTGGGGGCGTTGGAGGTATCCGGGCTTGCACTAGGAGAGGGAGAACTTCCCCATGCAAGTGGAGGCACAGAGGTGAGCGTGACGACCAAAGCGAGCGCACTGAGTGCACCGAGTGCACCGAGTGCACGGTATGCGATGAATGCAAAGAATCCGGTCGGCTTCTGATTCATAATATGCGCATTATTGCTTTAGACGACTGAAAATCTCTTCGCATGTTGGGCAAATAGGAAAGTTTTGTGGGTCACGAGTGGGGACCCATTTCTTGCCACAGAGCGCACGAATCGCCTTGCCTGTGATCGCAGATTCAGTGATCTTCGCTTTATCTGCATAATGAGAAAAGCGCTCATGATCGCCCTCATCGACACCGCTACTTTTCGGGCGGACCAGCGTCTCTATCCGCTCCCTGATACTCATAACTCCCCCGTCACTATTTGCCTCTGGTGCGCTGGTGCCCTTGTGCTCTGGTACAAGCCTAAAGGTTGAAGGCGTACCCTTCTCTCTATGACTCTCGCCAACGGTCACCTTAAAGATGTGGTGAGCTCGGATGCGCTCAGCCGGGATGACCTAGAAGTTCTGCTCGATTCTGCGGCGCGCTTTGCTCTGAAGCCGCTCTCCGAATCGAGTTTCATCGCAGGTGAGAGCGTTGTCATATATATGAATAAAGCATCCACGAGAACCCGACTTGCCTCGGAGAGCGCTGTGGCGCACCTGGGTGGCACTCCGATATTCGTTCGCGGAGATGAGTTGCAAATTGGGCGCGGCGAAACGATCGCGGATACCGCCCGGATTATTAGCAACTTTGCAAAGGCATTCATCATTCGAACCTATGCACACGATGATGTCAACGAGTTCGCGAAGTGGGCGAGCATCCCCGTAATAAACGCGCTCACGGATGACGATCACCCAACCCAACTTCTTGCAGATTGGGTGACCATAAGAGAGGTATTTGGGAAGAAGGTTTCGGGGAGAAAGTTCACTTACCTTGGTGATGGCAACAATATGGCGAACGCTTGGATGTTAATGGGCGCACGCCTTGGTGCGCATATCGTTATAGCAACCCCACCAGGTAAATGGGCGCCTAACAACGCTGTCATTGATCGCGCGCAAAAGATTGCGCGTGAACATGGTGGTGCAATTGAGATCTCTCATGACCCAGAGTCCGCTGTCCGTGATGCAAGTGTGCTCTACACCGATGTTTGGATGTCTATGGGTGATGACGAAAGTGTGCGATCTGAGAAGTTGCGCGATCTAGCGCCATTTGCCGTCAACCAAAAGATGCTTGATCTCACAGCCTCGGACTCGATATTCATGCACTGTTTACCTGCCCATCGCGGGCAAGAGGTCACTGCTGAAGTGATTGATGGGGCTAAATCAGTGGTCTGGCGCCAAGCGTTTCACCGCAGAACCACTATTCAAGCGCTCCTCTTCCACCTGATAAATAAGGACCTTCGCGGTACCGTATAGCCTTCTTAAAGGGTTAAAAGGGGTGGTAGATGCAGATATTTGTTCCGCGAGAGTCACAAGCGGGCGAAAAGCGCGTTGCCATAGTCCCAGATGTCATTACCAAATATGTTCGCGCTGGATTCACTGTTTCAGTTGAGTCAGGGGCAGGTGCAGATGCGCTTGCAGAAGATCAGGCGATGATTGCCGCTGGGGCACAGGTCGGTTCAGCAAATGAGATCAGCAAAGCCGATGTTGTACTCTCCGTGAATCCTTTAACTCCTGCACAATTTGCCCAGCTAAAAAAGGGTGCAATCACAATTTCCTTCCTCGCTCCCAACCACTCGCTGGATGCGATTAGCGCATCAGCACAAGCGGGCGCTACCTCGTTCTCTCTCGAACTCGTCCCCCGTATCTCTAGGGCACAATCGATGGATGCACTTACCTCGCAGGCGCTTTGCGCCGGATATCGAGCAGCGCTGGTAGCCGCTGAACTATCGCCACGATTCTTCCCATTACTGATGACCGCAGCAGGAACAGTCACTCCAGCAAATGTCGTAGTCCTTGGTGCAGGTGTCGCTGGACTACAAGCGATTGCAACCGCACGCCGATTAGGCGCTGTTGTCTCTGCATACGATGTTCGTCCCTCCTCCGCAGATGAAGTTCGTTCAATGGGCGCAACATTTATCGATTTGAAGTTAGAGGCTCTTGAAGGCGCGGGCGGATATGCGCGCGAGATGAGCGAAGAACGTGCGGCAAAACAACGTGAACTTCTCACACCGTTCTTAGCCAGCGCTGATGTGGTCATTACGACCGCTGCAGTTCCTGGTCGCCCTGCGCCGAGATTGGTCACGGAGGAGATGGTGGCTGCGATGAAATCGGGTTCAGTAATCGTAGATCTTGCTGCCGAAAGTGGAGGCAATGTCGCAGGATCGCAACCAGGGGAAATTATCTACAGAGATGGAGTTCGAATCTGGGGCGGTAAAGATGTGCCAAGCCAATTGCCATTTCATGCCTCTCAACTCTTTGCCAAGAACTGCATGAACCTTCTGATGTTGATGGTAAAAAGCGAAGAGGGCAAGAGTTCGCTCCATCTCGATTTCGACGACGAGATCATCGCGGCGAGCGCTGTGACTCATGAAGGCGAGATTCGACATGAAGGCGCGAAGGCAGCGCTCTCCAATGCAAGTGGAGGTGGGCGATGAGTAGCGGTCTTGCGTTGATTTCTATCTTCGTCTTGGCAGTATTTGTCGGCTTTGAAGTAGTGTCGAAAGTCTCTTCAACCCTTCACACCCCGTTGATGAGCGGTGCGAATGCAATTCACGGCGTTATCTTGGTGGGTGCAATCATCGTTGCATCACATAGTGAAAACTCATTACAGCTCACCCTTTCACTACTTGCCATTGTGCTGGCAACAATCAATATGGTCGGTGGCTTCGTCGTTACCGATCGAATGTTGGAGATGTTCAAGCCGAAGAAGAGGCCATCTGATAGCGATAAATCGGGTGAGGTGAAATAGGTGAGCCGAGACCTCTATGACCTCATCGGGCTAGTCGCCGCCGCCTGCTTCATCCTCGCGCTGAAAGGCCTCTCACACCCCAAAACCGCTCGTCGCGGAAATCTCATTGGTGCCGCTGGTGCGACTATCGCAACGTTGGTGGTCTTCTTCTATGGCGACCAATTACCGCTGAAAAATCTGCCACTAATTCTTGGAGCAATTGTTCTGGGATTGGTTATCGGGGTACCTGCTGCCCGCAAAGTTCAACTCACTCAGATGCCCCAATTGGTAGCGCTTTTCAACGGAGTTGGTGGCGGCGCCGCTGCGCTCGTGGCGATTGTCGAATATTTGAAATTAGGCGAAGAGGCTGCCGAGAAGGGAGGTGCAATTGGTGCTGCGATTCTCATTGCAACTATTTTCACGGTGGTTGTAGGCACTACTTCATTTACTGGATCGATTGTTACCTTCTTGAAGTTACAAGAATTAATGACTACGCGCCCGGTGATTTTCCCTGGTGGTCGCTTTGTCATCGCAGGAAATTTAGTTGCGATTCTTCTTTGTAGCGGGTGGGTTTACGCGGCAGCAGATACGACATCGGTCTTGGTGTTGATGGGCCTCTCCGCGCTCTTTGGAATCTTGTTTGTGCTGCCTGTTGGTGGAGCAGATGTTCCGATTGTTATCTCATTACTTAATGCCTTTACAGGTTTGACTGTTGCCGCGAGCGGTTATGTTTTAGAGGCGACCTTGTTAATCGTGGCGGGAACGCTTGTGGGCGCCTCTGGAACTATCTTGACTCGTTTGATGGCAGAGGCGATGGGACGTTCACTCTTTGGCACCCTTTTTGGTGCATTCACTGCTACTGCAACTGCTGCAGGAGCAACTGATACCCGTCCTGTTAAATCTGGTTCTGCCGAAGATGTAGCAATTTTGCTCAATTACGCTCGACGCGTTGTTATTGTTCCTGGATTTGGTCTTGCTGTTGCACAAGCGCAACATACCGTCCGTGAGTTGGCTGATCTTTTAACTGCTAAAGGTATTGATGTTGCGTATGGGATTCACCCTGTTGCAGGTCGTATGCCAGGACATATGAACGTGTTGCTTGCTGAAGCAAATGTTCCATATGACCAATTGGTGGAGATGGATGAGATAAATCCAACCTTCCCGCAGACCGATGTTTCGATAGTTATTGGCGCTAATGATGTGGTCAATCCTGCTGCAAAAACCACCCCTGGCTGTCCGATCTACGGCATGCCTATTCTTGATGTTCAACAATCGGGCAACATCATCTTCTTAAAGCGTTCAATGCGCCCAGGGTTTGCTGGAATCGAGAATGAACTGCTCTACGACCCTAAGACCACACTTCTCTTTGGTGATGCGAAGGCTTCGCTGACAAAAGTTGTGGGCGCGCTCAAGTCTCTCTAATAATCTAATAACGAGTCCCACTAAGACGATTTATGATTCTTGAAGTTCCTCTGGGGTTCCGTGAATCGTATGGAGATCACTAGGTCGTTTAATGGTTGGTATTCGACCGAGCTTTCCCTTCTGGAAATCATCAAATGCTTGGAGAACTTCACTCTTGGTATTCATCACGAATGGACCCATCCATGCGACCGGTTCTTTGATTGGTTCGCCACCGAGGATAAAGACATCCATCTGAGGCATCCGTGACTCTTGTTTATCGTCCGCTGAGATGATGATGGAATCACTCTCACCATTACTGGGTCCGAAAACAGTCATCTGACCAGACTTCACTGGGCGCCGCTCGAGCCCCATCGTTCCAAAACCATTGAGGGTGTACGCGAGCGCGTTGAAATCCTGGCGCCATGGCAGACGTAGTTGCGCACCAGGCGAGAGAGTTGCATGGATGAGTGTGATGGGCGTGCGGGTGCGCCCTGGTCCTTTATGGTCTCCGACTTCGCCGGCGATCACGCGAAGGAGTGCGCCGCCATCATGGGATGCAAGTAGTGCAACATCATTGGCGCGAACATCTTGGTACGCAGGAGGTGACCACTTCTGCGCTTTAGGAAGATTGACCCAGAGTTGGAAGCCATGGAAGAGCCCGCCACTAACCACTAAATGCTCAGGTGGAGTTTCGATGTGGAGAATGCCGGCGCCGGCTGTCATCCATTGGGTATCGCCATTAGTGATAGTCCCACCACCACCATTGCTATCCATGTGATCGAAGATGCCATCGATGATGTAGGTAACAGTCTCGAAACCTCGGTGTGGGTGCCATGGAGTTCCTTTTGGTTCACCTGGCGCATATTCAACTTCGCCCATTTGATCGAGATGGATAAATGGATCGAGATCTACAAGATCGATACCGGCAAATGCGCGGCGGACGGGGAATCCCTCACCCTCAAAACCTTGAGGGGCTGTTGTCACGTGCTTGACGGTACGCGGACGGCTCTTCTCTGAGGTTGGATTTACATCTACACGCGGGAGGATTGTGATGTCGGGAACGGTTACCGCTGGCATCGAGGCCTCCTGGCTCGTTTTTTTTAGCATGGCTAGCACGTGATTGAAAATTCAATTATTGACACTATATAACGAGAGCAGGGCTCTACGCACTCTCAAGCGTGCGGATCCGGACTTATCAACAGCCACCACGTTGCCACCAATTAAATGTCAGCGCTTCACATAATCATCTCGCCCATGAACCTCCTCGACCAACGGGTATCCGAGATCAAAAGCGCCCGTCCCAGCGCTACACACCTGGTCGAACTCACCTCGCTCTCACGATATGAACTCACTCCTGATGGTCGAGTTGAACTCCTTGCTGCACTCGAGAAGCACCTCTCATGGCTCAACTCACATATACACGAGGTAACGTACTTAATTTCACTCGACCAACCTGGAGCGCAATCCGGTGGAGCTTTCGAAGGCTACGGTGCTAATGGCGTTGCCATCACCTCCGAGATTAACGATCAAGAGCGCGAAGAGATTGCCGCTGCGCTTCGAATTAGCCCAAATACTGCCCAACATCGCATCGATACTGCCACGCTCTTGGTCCACCATCTTCCCGAAACTACTCGCGCACTTGCCGATGGTTCAATCTCTACGGCACACGCAAATGCTATAGCCCGCGAGAGTGCACCCTTGATTTATGGAGGTATAGATAAATCTGTCATCGCAAAGATCGAAGCGAAAGCGCTGTCAAGTGCAGAGTTTTCCACGCCGAATCAGATTGCAGTAGCTATGCGAAAAGCAGTCGCACAGGTGCAACCCGAGGAGTTGGCGGAGAGATTTGCTACCGCTCGCCATGAGCGGAGAGTTCTCTGCTACCCAGAACGCGATGGAATGGCGACTATTACAGCCCTTTTGACTGCCCCTGATGCACGATTAGTGATGCGCTCACTTGAATTAAGAATTCGACAGATCAAAGCGGAGGGTAGAACCCATACCGCTGATCAACGTCGCGCCGATGCCTTTGTCGAATTCTTCACTAGTGGTGAAAAAAATATTGAAAGCGCTGGAGCGAGTGATTCGCATATCTCCTCCGTAGATGGGCCGGGAGCGAAGCGAAAAAACTCGGCGATGACCATCAATGTCATGGTGGACCTACCCACTTTGATGGGCTTGGCGGAGAACCCTGCTGAGTTGAGCGGTTATGGGCCAATACCTGCCACACTTGCACGAGAATTAGCGAAGTCGCATCAGTGGCAACGTTTCATCACCGATCCTGTATCTGGAGAGTTGCTCGATCTCGGCCGCGGAAGGTACCAACCTCCTCAGGCGCTTATTGAATTCATCGCAGCACGAGATCGAACCTGTCGATTCCCTGGCTGCGCAAGAGCAGCAGAGCTAAGCGATATAGATCATGCAATACCTTGGGATGAAGGTGGCCAGACAAATCCGGGAAATTTAGGGGTGCTCTGTAGACGCCATCATCGATTAAAGACGCACGGCGGTTGGAAAATCATAAGTAATCCAGATGGGTCATGCACGTGGACATCTCCATATGGAAAGAGTTACATGGTGCCGACTCGTCCTATCAACGACGTTGCTTAAAGGCTATTTCTCTAACTTCTTAGAGATTTGCTTATAACCCTTGGGGCATTTTGGATTGACGCCACGGGCAACCCAACTCTTCCCACCTTTTGCACTGCATTTAACAACATAAGTCTTTGCAGCTGCAGCGCTCTTAGATCCGCCAGAGTTACTGCTCCCACTTGAGCCACCGGATTGCACAAGCTTTACTCGCAATTTTGGCGAAGAGAAGGTGAAATTCTCAGCACGGAGAAAGAACCAGCCATCCTTCTCCCCAACCTGTTCCTGTGCTGCAATCTCTTCTCCATTTTCAGAGACGATTGAAACAGTTGCTTTGACTGGAACATTCTTTGCAAATCCATAAATAGCACGAGCAGCATCTGCGCGAATAGTTAAGTCGTAAGTGCCTCGGAATTTATCCGTTCCCGACGGCTTGTAATGTGGAGCTCCTACCTGATACTCCAAGGATTGAGTCTGTTGATTGAAGGTTGGCGGTCCAGGTACGTAAGCCGTCGCATTGCTCGTAACAATTCCATCCACTTGATCATCTCGCGATGCAAAACGAGGATCTGAACCCTCATTTGATGCTTTGAAATACCATTGAGTGGTTAGTGCAACTGCTGTGTCTTTGACAATCGGTATCCAAGCCTTTAATACATCAAAATCTCGACTACTCGCCAGATGGGCGACATCCCATTGATTGGGATCAGATACGCCATACATTTTTCCTACGCTCGGAAAACCCCTTTGGTAATACCTTTGCAAATCCGGTGAAAGGCTAGCCCAAGGACTCTTACCGTAGAGAACTGGCACGGCGACCGGCTCACCAGAGACATCCAAAACAACTGCACTTCCCGAAGTTGATTTATTCAAGGTAAATGTGGGCTTACTCAAACGACCATAGAACCAATTAGAGGGCGCTTTCGGAAAACGAATCGATACTCCAAAAGAAGTGCCATCTATTGGGAATGACTCTCGCAGCGCACATTTACTCTCACTATTAGTCGCACAGCCTCCGCCCACAATTGCATCAAGGCCATTTCCATCAGCGGTCACCAATTGATATGCGCCACTCTTCATCGAGGTTGCATAAAGCGCAACGGTGTACTCATTGAATTGGAATATAGGTGCTGAAGTACTTGATGTGCGCTGACCCTTACCTCGAGTGGAGACAAATAACGTGTAGCTATCGCCACCTGAGGAATTTTTGATTCCTGGTATTTGCCAGACCGACGGCGGACCGCCGCTTGGTAATCCCAAGGCGCTATCTCCCACAAAATCTGTGGGGCCTGTAGCGGGGATACTCTCAACATACTTACCAGAAACTTTTCCTCCAGGAGTCTTCGCATATACCTCTTGAATGCAGTACAGATCACTCTCTGATTTACAGGGCTGCAAGATTGCGAAAATACTGAAGTTTTTCGTGTTAGAACATGCGGGGTCTTGAAGATTCTTACAATAAAGCTTATCTCCAGAGGTTTGAGTCCCATCTGGGTTGGAATTGACATTGGTATCTCCAAGCCCTGATGCATAACTAAGTGCCGCTTGTGAATCATCAAAGATAACACCTACGCCCGTGGCGCCATTTTGGCCATTGAATGCTGGAAGTAAGAAAGTCTTCGGATCATCAGTCGTTGCCGCGGTAGCGAAGTGAGCTGTGGCAACAGGAAGTGAGATAGCGAGCAAAAGCGCGAGCAATTTTCGACTAATGGAAATGAAAGCCTGCCAGCGCTCCATGGCAACACTGTAGAACTGGGGTTGCGACAATTCCAGAGATAACTCAGGCAAAAATAAAAGAAGGCTAAATTTCTTGGCTGCCAAAGGAGGCCTTTTCTGGGGCTATACGAGGTGTAGTTCTCGAGGGTTATGGAGACGTAGTCCTCGAGGGTTATGGAGACGTAGTCCTCGAGGGTTATGGAGACGTAGTCCTCGAGGGTTATGGAGACGTAGTCCTCGAGGGTTATGGAGACGTAGTCCTCGAGGGTTATGGAGACATCGTTCTCTGGGATGCCAGATGTGGAGGTGCCGGGAATCGAACCCGGGTCCTTCGCAACTGAAGTAGGGCTTCTACGGGCGTAGTGTGTTTGACGCTTTCTCAGTCCCGATTCTCATACACACAAGTAATCGACAGACTCAGTTATAGAAAGTGTTCCCACCTCTGATCTATAACACTCAGAGGCAGTCAGCCCTCTAGCGACGTTAGATTCCAGGACGAGAGCAAGCCTGGGCTAACGGATTACGAGGCTCGCTTATGCAGCGAGGGCGTAATCAGCGGCAGTTTTACTGGCGCTTGATTGTTTGCGCGGATGTGGTTAAAGAGATCATTCCGGCTTCCTCTGCCCGCTTCCCCTAGCTCAACCAACGAAGTCGAGACCGTTCACCCCCAAGGTTTGATAGGTAAAACTTGGGTGAAAAGAAGCTTTTCCACTATGAAATTGTTGCCATAGTCTACAACGTATTATCGTAAAAAATTCCCGAGCGTTTGCCGCTTTTCCCTCATGTGCTTTTGCCAGAATCAATGAGCGCTGCCTCTACACCACTCACAGGATCACAATTGACTCGTCGTTACCGAGAGGCTTTTAACTTACTCGCCACGATTCTTCGCTGATAACGCTCTCGCGATATCCCGCCCCGCCTCACGTTCCTTTAGCGCTTCGCGCTTGTCGTGCGCCTTCTTTCCACGGGCAAGCGCCAATTCAACTTTCACTTTGCCATTAGCAAAGTAAATGGAGAGCGGGACCAACGTGGTGCCACCCTCTTTGACCTTCCCCATCAAACGGTTCAGTTCGCGTTTATGCATAAGAAGTTTCCGATTTCTCCGTGGAGGATGGTTATTCCAACTTCCCTCGAAATACTCGGGAATGTGAACCCCTTGTAGCCAGAGCTCACCATCGCTAAACATGGCAAAGCCATCAACAAGTGACGCTCGCCCCGCCCGAAGAGATTTCACTTCAGTTCCCGAGAGCACAATCCCACACTCAAAGACATCGTCAATAATGTAATCATGCCGTGCCTTCTTATTCTGGGCGATTAATTTTTTTCCTGGCTCTTTCATAATCAACTCCCCTTAACTGGGTCTTTGATTACGTTGAGAGCTCTAAGAATCTCTAAGCTGCGCGCAATTGATTCGCGTTCAGATGCGGTGATATCAGGGGTGATGCCACGCTTATCAATAAAACGCCCCGAGGGAGTGCGGAACTTTCCAACAGTTGTCTCCAGGCTAGCGCCATTGCTGAGCATCACACTCTCTTGCACCGAGCCTTTACCGAAAGTTTGTGTACCAATGACAACACCACGATTACGATCTTGTAGCGCTCCTGCGACTACTTCAGCAGAACTTGCTGTATTGCCATTTACTATCACGGTAAGTGGAACGTTTATTGGTTTGGCATTCGCTGCCTCGATTGCGATGCGCTTTCCGCTTCCTCGGTCATAAGAGACAACTAATCCTGACCGAATGAATAATTGAACAAAATCAGTAGCAGCAGATAGCACACCACCCGGATTATCTCGGAGGTCAATCACAATCCCTTTTTCGTATTGCAATTCCGATAATCCATCTAAAGTATCGCTTGCTATCTGCTCACTAAATGCTTCAACTTTAATAAGCGCAACACCATCAGCTAATTCAGTAATGCGTACATCCGGTGATGCCATATTCTCTCTCGCAAGCGTGAAATCATTAT
>SXGQ01586048.1_pt1 | contig 11005 bp, 11 predicted proteins | sample 3178371 | NCBI WGS metagenome assembly SXGQ01 (sample SAMN11356859, study PRJNA531348) | freshwater metagenome | isolation source: freshwater sample F1-20 | place: China: Fuxian Lake, Yuxi | collected 2017-12-25 | reverse complement strand
CTTCGATTACGACAAAATAGATCTATTATACTTACAGGCCATAACAGCTCATTACCAGCCCAAGCAGCGGATGGTGGATGCTTTGCCCAGTGCGTCATTCGATCCCCGTCTGAAGGCAATTACCAATATGAAGGGCCTTATATGCGAAGGTCTTGCTGCATACTGCATTTCAAAATTGGGCGCAAAAAAACTTTGTGATCATATAGAAAATCATGGATACGATGGTCCAGTAGATAATATTATAACAAGACTTTTAAATTTTGAGTGTTATTGCCCATCGGACATAATCAATTATTTTGATCTTGCAAAAACATCAAATTATTCGTATACTCATACCTCTGATAATTGGTTAAAAACAAATATTGGAAACATAGAGATACAGTCTAAAAAACCATTGACTATAATTGATTAAACCATGGAAAACATCTTAAAAGCAATTGAAGAATATATTAATGAAAAGAACCAGAGCAAGATTTGGGTAGCTGGTCAAGATTGGGTGCAGTATGCCGGATCTTATTTCACAGCAGAAGAATATGTTGAATGCACCAAATCGTTGTTAAATGGTTGGCTTGCACTTGGCGAAAGTGGAATTCGCTTCGAACAACTCTTTCCTAGACTGATGGGTAAAGAGTATGGTATTTTGACCAACAGCGGTAGTAGCTCAAATCTTATCATGATGTCTGCCATGACATCTAAGAGACTCTACAATTTTCCAAAGGGAACCAAGGTAATTACTCCAATCGCTGGATTTCCTACAACCATCAATCCTATCTTTCAGATAGGGTTTGAGCCTGTGTTTGTTGATATTGATCTTGATACATTGAATCTAAACCTGGATCAAGTAGAGGAAAAGGCCAAGCAAGGCTGTAAGATCATCACATTTGCCCATGTTCTAGGCAATCCTCCCAACATGGATAGACTGATGGATATCGTAAAGAAGTATGATCTAATACTTCTAGAGGACTGCTGCGATGCTCTCGGTTCTACTTATAAGAACAAACCTCTTGGCTCTTTTGGCGAACTTGCTAGCTGCTCTTTCTATCCGGCTCACCATATTACCATGGGTGAAGGAGGGTTCGTGGCCTGCAACACTCACCAGCAAGAGATTGTTACCAGAAGCTTCCGTGAGTGGGGTAGAGGGTGCTATTGCGTCGGTAAGAAGGCTAATCTACTCAAGAATGGCTCATGCAAGAAGCGGTTCTCTAACTGGCTTCCTGCTCTTCCAGATGAAATCTTTGATCACAAGTATGTCTATGACGAGATTGGATATAATCTAAAGCCAACTGAGCAGCAAGCTGCTATAGGTCTAGTCCAGCTCAAGAAGCTTCCACAGATCATTCAGAAGAGAAAGCATAACCACGCAAGACTTCATAAGATCTTCTCAAAGTATGAAGACATGCTGATTCTGCCAAAGGCTACAGAAAACTCAGATCCTAGTTGGTTTGCCTTTGCGATTACGATTCGTGACGATGCTCCTTTCAGAAGAAAGGATATTGTAGATTACTTTGAAGAAAATAAGATTCAAACCAGGCCATACTTCGCTGGAAATATTATGCTTCAGCCAGCTTATTCTGGTTTAATGAATGAGTTTGAGGTCATACATAATTACCCAAATGCAAGAAAGGTCACGACTGATACTTTCTTTTTGGGTACAAGTCCAGTAATTACCGACGTTCAGCTGGATTATATTGAAAGTGTGGCAGAATACTTTTTTAAGGACTCTATATGAATAAACGTGTTTTAATATTAACTGGAACAACTGATATAAAAAGAAATCCAAATGAAACAGACTCTACCATGGAAGAGGTTTTTGATTTAACTTTACCATCAAAAATAAAGTATGCAAAAAAGTATGGATATGATATCTTAGCTCTAAGATCATTTGGCACAGATCAAAATAATGTATTTACAAATACAGAAATTGGATTCCTTAGAGAATTAAGAACATTTGATATGCTTAAACATTATGATATTGTAATGTGGGTTGATGCAGATTCTATTATTACAAATGATAATTTTTCTATAGATGATTTTCAATTAGACGATGATCATTGCTTTTATGCATCATGGGACTGGACTGGTAAATCATCATTTAGTACTGGAAATTTTATAATTAAAAATGCACCAAGTACAGAACAAATGTTTAAAGCTTTTTTAAGCGTTGGTAAGTATGTGAAAGATAGTAAACAATGGGGTGAGGAACAGACTACCATGAATACTATTTTAAATTCTACTTCTCTTGGAAAGCATATCAAAGTATTAGATCATAAGTATTTAAATTCTATTCCTGGAAAAAATATTTTAGGAAGTATTTGGGGATCAGATAGACCAGAACCAAAATTTCCATGGTCTAATGATTCATTTTTAGTTCATTTAACTGGAATAGGCAACACAGAAAGAATAAATTTAATTAAAACTTATTTTAGTAGATTTATATGAATAAACTTCAGCTTAAAAATATAACTCTTCTATCTTATAATTGCGTTAATCCAATTCAAAGTGTAAAAGCACTTTTATATAGCTCTAAAGATATTGATTTTGCAGAACTTATTTTAGTTAGCAATGAAAAACCAAATAACCTTCCATCAAATATTAAATTTGTAAAAACTAATTTTAAAACATATTTAGAAGGATCGCAATTTACATATACTCAATTACCAGATATAATTAAAACTGATTATTATTTGGGAATTCATGATGATGGATTCGTTATAAATCCACACTTATGGGATAACGAATTTTTGCAGTATGATTATATTGGTGCTCCATGGAAATGGGAAGGACGTAGAAACAGAGTTGGAAACGGCGGATTTGTATTAAAAAGTAATAAATTTATACAACTCACAAAGAATTTAAAATTTTTAAATAAATGTGATGATGGAGAACTGACCAATATATATTACGATTATTTTATACATCATGGTTGTAAATATGCTCCAGTAAATGTAGCTATGAAATTTTCATTAGAATCAAAGATACCAGAATGTGATTTAGATTTAAATAAATGTTTTGGTTTCCACGGCAGGGGAAGACCACAAGATACCCAAGTTCATGATGGATTTTATCATCAATTTCAAGAAAAATGTAAACTATTAGACAGCATCGAAATTTAAAATATGCAAAATAAACTTCAAATAAATTTATTTTCGAGTAATTATAGAGAATATAGATTTCCATTTACTGTAAAGGCAATAGAACAACTTAATAATATTGTCAACAAAAGTAAAATTAAACTTTACATTCATGCAGAATCATCTGTTGTAAATAAATGGAGAGACTATTTAGCAGTAAAACCACTTTCCATAGAAACTTTAATAGTACAATATCCAGATTCTAACTATTTAAATAGAGTTTTTTATTCCCAAAAAACAGATTGTAAATATTCTTGTAAATTAGATGACGATGTTTTAATTAGTACGCATGTATGGGATTATATCATAGATAATTTAGAAGCAATAAATCCCCAAAATCCTATCATTGCTCCAGTTTTAACAAATGGAATGCCTAGCAATTATTTGTTTATTAGAGATTTCTTGACTAAAGATGAAATAGAAGTAGTACATCAAATCTTCCTCAAGACCAAGATTGAAAATCATTTCCATATGGATTACAGCAGTATTGACAAGAAGGTTAAGTCAATGAAAACTTGGAATGATAGAAAATATTGGGATTTCGTAGCAACAGCTGATATCGGTGAGGATAATCCACATATTGTTTGGCCGAATTTTATAGCCCGTGGAATGCACCCAGCTAGACTATCTTACGAATACAACATGTACATTGCCAATAAAATTGTGGAGAAGAAGGACAAATTTTATGCAAAACATGATTATAGTTTCGAAACATATGTGACTCCGTATTTTACGAACAACATGTTCGTTAGTGAGACTACATACTGGAAAGATATCCTTCCTCTATGTGGAGGAGGATTCGATGAAGGTCAGTTAAGCATAAGATTGATGATGGATAATACATCCATCTTATATGTAAAAAATGGATTTGGAATCCATATGGCATACGGGCATACGCACGGCGCATCACAAATTGAAAAATTCTATACAGAAAATATATGAACAAGTATCTTATTATAGAACCAGAAGGTTATTGTGGGATGGGCGGATATATTTGGCAAACAATTCGTGCCATGTATCACAATCCAAACAAACTTTATTATATTGATTTTGCCACAAGCATCTACAAGGGCTTAAAAAATAAAGACGATAATGTATGGGATTACTTTTTTGAACAACCTCATATCAAGACTAAGCCAACACCAGAGCAGACAGAGGGCAAGGTTGGAATAATTTTTGATCCAGCTAGTGAATTTTTATGGAAAGAAATTAAACCGAATACTCCACAAGAAATTCAAAGAAGACGAAATATCTTTTCCGATATCATAAAAAACAATATTGTACTCAAACCTCATGTCCAAAAAAAGATAGACGATTATGTGGAAAAGAACTTCAAGAATAAAAAAATTCTTGGAGTACATTTTAGAGGTACTGACCATCCGTTGAGAAAGCCAATGGATTTGTATCTTCAACAAATAAAGCACCATCTAGTCAATTTTGACCATATATTCATTTGCTCTGATGAGCACGATAGATTCAGATTGGCTGAAATTGTTTTCCGAAAGAAAGCTATTTCATACGATAGCATCAGAAGTATAAATGCAAATCCTCTTCATAGCCCATTCTATGAGAAGAGATTTCCCAGAAATTGGTCAGAAGAATATCAGTATAAAATAGCAGAAGATGTCATCATAGAAGCATACTTGATGTCAAAGGTAGATCTTCTTATGTGCTGTGAAGGATCTAATGTGAATCATTTGTCTAGAACAATAAATCCTAATTTACCGACGATTGATGTCGAGCCAAGAAATCCAGGGTACTAATGAGCGATAACAATAAAATTTCAGTATTTGGCGGATCTGGTTTCATAGGATCTAATTTTTGCAATCTTTATCCTGATGATATTATAAAGATTGACAGAAACGATTATGTTCCAAAATCAAACAATATTTTGTACTTTATAAGCACTGTAGATAACTATAATGTTCATAAAGATATTCATATTGACATTGATACTAATCTAACCGTCTTAATGAATGTATTGGAAAACATTCCTAAAAATAGTGATGTGACTTTTAACTTCATAAGTTCCTGGTTTGTTTATGGGAAGAACTATGAGATGCCATTTAGAGAGGATCATTCTAAGTGCAATCCTACAGGATTCTATTCAATTACAAAATACTGTGCAGAACAGCTCTTGATTTCGTTCTGCCAAACTCACAACATCAAATACAGAGTATTCCGTCTAGCCAATGTCTTGGGTGTTGGTGATACGAAGATTTCCAGAAAAAAGAATGCCCTGCAATTCTTAATCAAAGAAATTGTGAACGATAGAGATGTTCATTTGTATTATGGCGGTGAAGTTCTTAGAGACTATATTGCTGTCGAAGATGTTTGTTCTGCTCTAAAATTCTGCATGAGTAAGGGAAATGTCAATGAGGTCATTAACATAGGCAGCGGAAAGCCCTATAAGTTTTTAGATATAATTAACAAAGCTATTGATTATTCTAAGTCATCCTCTAGAATAGTTCATATAAATCCAACTATGTTCCATGACATAGTTCAGGTTAGACATTCTTACCTAGATACTGCAAAGCTAACTGGCTACGGATTCAAACCATTAAAAGACATAAACAAGATCGTAGAAGAACTAGTTGATCATTATAAAGAAGAGAATAAGTGATATGAAAATAGTATATGTTACTGGCTGTTTAGGATTTATTGGATCATATATTACCCGTCTATGCCTTGAAAAGGGCTGGTATGTCAAAGGAGTTGATAAAATTACCTATGCAGCAAATAAGAATTTGCTGAAAGAGTTTCAACAATATCAAAATTTCTCATTCGTACATTGTGATATAAACGAATTAACATTTTTGTATGATTGTGACTATATCATTAATACTGCTGCGGAAACACATGTAGGAAACTCAATTGCAAACAGCGATGACTTTGTTAAGTCTAATATTGACGGAGTTCATAATCTTCTAAAGCTAATTAAAAATTATAGACAGGAAAATGGTAAAATGCCAATCTTCTTGCATTTCAGCACTGACGAAGTGTATGGAGATATAGTTGGTGATTCACACAAGGAAACTGATATTCTCAAGCCATCTAATCCATATTCTGCTACTAAAGCTGCCGCAGACATGTTAATCTTGGCTTGGAATAGAACATATGATATTCCTTATGTAATTGTTCGCCCGACAAATAATTATGGCGTTGGCCAATATGTGGAGAAATTGATTCCCAAGACATGTAAGTATTTGAAGCTTGGTAGAAAGATTCCTTTACACAACAACGGAACACCGATTAGAAATTGGCTACATGCCGAAGACACTGCTAGGGGAATAATAGCAATAATTGAAGCTAAAGTTAAAAATGAAATCTATAATATCTGTGGAGGATTTGAACAGACAAATATAGAGACAGTTAAAAAGATTTTGACTGCTCATAACTTGAATGTGTCTGATATAGAAAAGTATATTGATTTTTCTTGCAATAGACCAGGACAAGATGTAAGATATGCTCTTGATGATTCCAAATTAAGATCACTTGGTTGGAAACCAACGAAAATTTTCGATCAAGAATTAAAGGATATTGTAAATTATTACAGCAATAAATTTATATGGTAAAGGTTGCAGATTATATCGCTAAATTTTTAGAAAAAAAGGGCATACGCCACGTTTTTATGGTAACTGGGGGCGGTGCTATGTTTCTAAATGATGGATTAGCTAAAAGTAAATCCATAAAAGGTATATTTAATCACCATGAACAAGCATGTGCTATGGCAGCAGTAGGATATTCTAAATTTAACAATGAGATATCTGTTGTAATGCCAACAACTGGTTGTGGTGGTACTAATACTATAACTGGGCTATTAGATGCTTGGCAGGATAGCAACAAAGTAGTGTTTATTTCTGGAAATGTAAATAAAAAAGAAGCAACACACGGATTAAATATTCCTCTTAGAAAATTTGGTGTTCAGGAAGCAAATATTGTAGATATAGTTAAACCAATCACAAAATATGCAGTTATGGTCACGGATCCAAATACTATTGCATATCATTTAGAAAAAGCATTTTATCTGTGCGAGAACGAAAGACCAGGACCTGTCTGGATAGATGTTCCTATGGATATTCAAGGAAGTTTTATTGAAGAGGAAAATCTTATTCATTTTTCTCAAGAAACTCCAGATCAATCAATTGATTGTTCTATATTTGAAAAATACTTAAAAGAAGCAAAGCGTCCAATTGTTATTGCTGGTTACGGCATACATCTTTCTGGAGCAAAAAACGAATTTATTCGTTTTATTGAAAAATATAATTTACCAGTAGCATTTACTTATCTAGCTATAGATTTTTTACCATCTAATCATCCTTTATATGTCGGTAGACTAGGGACAAAAGGAGATCGTGCTGGAAATTTTGCAGTACAAAATAGTGATCTAGTTATTTCTATAGGTAGTAGCTTAGGTGTCTCTGTTACTGGGTTTAGATATGAGACATTTGCAAGAGAAGCAAAAATAATTGTTGTAGATATAGATAAGCACGAACATAAAAAAAATACAATAAAAATAGATGCTGAAATAAATGCTGACGTAAAGTATTTTTTAGGACAAGTACATAATATAGATTATAAAACAGATCAATCGTGGATTGATAAATGTATTTCTTGGAGAAATAAATGGCCAGTATTTAACGAGGAATACAAAGATACTTTTAATGGTATTAATATTTACAATTTCGTTGAGAAACTTTCAGAAAAAAATAAAATAGATGCAATCACTATTAGTGATGCTGGATCAGCATATTATGCTACCTCTCAATGTTTAAAAATTACTGATAACCAGAGGTATATCACCTCTGGAGCACAAGCTGACATGGGTTTTTCTTTACCAGCAGCGATAGGTGCAGCCATAGCATCTGAAAGAAAAAATATAATAGCTATTACTGGTGATGGTTCATTTCAAATGAATATTCAAGAATTACAAACAATTGTAAATTTTAACTTGCCAGTAAAAATATTTGTATTAAATAATGGGGGTTATCTCTCTATTCGTAATACAATGGATAAGTTTTTCGAAAGTAGGTATTATGGAACAGATAAAAATTCTGGTCTTTCATTTCCAGAAATCGAAAAAATAGCTTATGCATATAATATTCCATATTATAAATTAGCAACTTCAGAAGATCTTGATAATAAATTGGAAAAAATATTAAATTATGACGGATATGTTCTCGTAGAAGTAATATGTCCATTCAAGCAAGATATGGTTCCATCTTCATCAGCTAAGATAAATAAAGATGGAAAATTAGTATCTCAACCACTAGAAAACATGTTTCCGTTTCTTAGTGACGAAGAATTTAAACGTGAAATGATTATTAACCCCCTATAAGGAGATTTATTATGCCAGCAGATAGCAAAACAAAGAAAACAATTTTAACTCTTAATACCAATAAAGCAAAGGGAATAAAAACTGTATTGGTTACTGCCTACGATTATCCTCAAGCAATTCTTGCTGATAGAGCAGGGGTTGATTGTATTTTAATTGGTGATTCTTTAGGGATGACTACTCTTGGATATAAAACAACTATTCCTGTTACTATGGATGATATGATTCGTAGTTGTGAAGCTGTTAGCAAAGGCAATCAAAATTCTTTTTTGATTGGGGATATGCCTTACATGTCTTATCAGCCCTCTAATCAAATTGCAGTAGAAAATGCTGGTAGATTTATAGTTGCTGGATGTGATATGGTAAAGGTCGAAGGTGCTATGATTGATCGCGTAAAAGCGATTGTGGATTCTGGAATAATGGTAATGAGTCATTTAGGGCTTACTCCCCATACTAGAGCAAAATTGGGAGGATATAAAGTCCAAGGAAAAACAGCAGATCAGGCAGAAGTTATCCTAAAACAAGCATTAAAGCTGCAAGAAGCGGGGTGTTCTGCACTTCTTTTAGAAGCAATGCCTAAAGAGCCAGCAGGATTAATTGCTAAAGAATTGAATATTCCAGTTTATGGAATTGGTGGAGGAAACGAAGTTGATGGCCAATTAGTTATTTTTCACGATTTAACTGGATTGTTTTGGGAATTCAAATCAAAATTTGTTAAGCGTTATTGTGAGGCTGGAAAAATTATCCAAGACGCACTTACAAAGTACGCAGAGGAAGTAAGGTCGGGCATATTTCCTGGTCAGGAAAATTTTTACGAAATTAAAGAAGAAGAACTTGAAAAATTATTAGGTGATGATAAATGGAAATACGAACAAGATAGAGTTGAAAATAATGCCAAGCCAAATCACTCAGCAACACCAATAACAGTAAATATTTCAGATATTAAAAGATAATGAAAATTTTGATAACTGGGGCTAATGGATTTTTAGGATCTAATACTCTAAGAATTGCTCTTAAAAAAGGACATGAAATATTTGCTATTTCTCAAAATAATAATAATATTCAAGATTTAAATGATAAAATTTATTTTAGAGAAAATATATCCTGTGATTATTATAATCTTCAAAAAGAAATAGTGGATTTTTGTCCAGATGTAGTTATGCATTTTGCTTGGTGGGGCGGTAATAATTATAATGATATAAATTCTATTGATCAGTATAATAAAAATATTCCATTATCTATTAGCTTATTAGAAATATCAAAAGAGTGTTACAAAAAACCTAAATTTATTGGTGTCGGTAGTTTTGCAGAATATGGTATTTTATCTACTAAAGCAAAAGAAGATCAGCCAGAATTACCAAATTCAAATTATGGGCTTTCCAAAAATATAATCAAAAATATTTCTAAATTATTTTGTGAACAACATTGCATGGAGTGGTCTTGGATACGACCGTGTTATGTGTATGGTCCAGGCGATGTAAAAACAAGACTAATACCTAAAACCATATCTAAACTAAAATCAGATAAAACTATTGAATTAAATAGTTGTACTAGTATAATAGACTACATCTACATAGATGATTTTTGTGATGCAAGTATTACAATCGCAGAAAATAGCGCAAATGGAATCTTCAATATATGCTCTGGTAATGAATACAATATAAAATCTGTAGTAAAAATAATCGCAGATAAATTAGATAATAATAGTCAATTGATCTTCAATTCAAAATTAGACCGTGAAAAATTCCCCAAATATATTTGTGGATCAAATAAAAAATTGTTGCGCGAATTGAATTGGATACCTAAGATTACTATTGAAAGTGGAATTTCAAAGACTATAGAAAAGGATTGTGTTTTATGAATAAATTAAAAAATAAAATTACTAAATTTGATGACTGGTTTTGGCCTGCCACTGGTAGATATACTTATAACTATTTAATAGAAAGAAATAACCATAAGGATGTTCTTATTCCTATATGTAAAGATAGAACTAAGACATTAGTTCAGGCTGGAGGTAATTGCGGATTTACCGTATATCCTTTTTGCCAGATTTTCGAAAATGTCTATACATTCGAACCAGATGCTACCAATTTTTTGTGTTTGAATTTAAATTTAGATTTTGAAAATGTTCATAAGTATCAGGCATGTCTTGGCTATGAGAGAAAGCTGATTTCTCTTGAAAATCAGTTTACTTATCATAACGGGGATAACGGAGCATTCAATGTTTCCAAAAAGGCTGGACACATACCAGTTCTTAGACTAGACGATTTTAATCTAGAATCTTGTGATCTAATAATGCTTGATGTTGAAGGTTACGAACAGGAAGCTGTAAAAGGTGCAATTCAAACAATCGAAAAGCATAAGCCAGTTCTCTGCCTAGAAATGGAATCTCAATGGCTAGCTAGATATGGTGCTACAGTCGAATCATTGACAAAAATTTTGACTGAACTAAATTATATTCCATACACAAAATACGAAGCAGATATTATTTTTGTTCAGAAAACATGATTGATAGAAAATCTAAAATTTTTGTAGCTGG
>SXGQ01512903.1_pt1 | contig 11005 bp, 9 predicted proteins | sample 3178371 | NCBI WGS metagenome assembly SXGQ01 (sample SAMN11356859, study PRJNA531348) | freshwater metagenome | isolation source: freshwater sample F1-20 | place: China: Fuxian Lake, Yuxi | collected 2017-12-25 | reverse complement strand
GCCGGCGCTTTGCGGACCAACTGATTCGAGTTGCTGTTGCTGCAAAATGGTTTGCCCTGAATTTGATTGCCCGTCATTGCTTGATGGAGAATCAGTCACGGGCTGAATCGGCGGCTTAGGTTTATCCCCAACGGGATCAAATGGCTTGGGCATGGAGCCGGTTTGCGCGGAAACAGTTGCGGCGAACATGTGCGGCGCAAAGCAAATACCTGTCAAGAATGCGCGCCGCCGCTTTTTCAGAACCATGGACTAGTTATAACTTATTTCACGCCAAAAGGCAGGATATGATTTTGATATGAAATTTTGGATTTACAGATTTTTATTTTGTGTTGAAATGCGAAATGGTGTTGGGTCCGGGTTGTGCGCGGTTGCTTGCTGTGGATATTTTTCAGCGCCTTGTACGGCTGAGAATAATGTGGCTCCGCAAAGCGAGCCGGGCAAATTATCTCAGCCAACGCCGTCGGATATTTCACAAACTCAACACATGGCGCCCGCAACCGCGGCGCGTGCAACCACTCTGAATATTCCAGCAGCCACTATTTCATTTGATCCCCCGCCGCCCGTCATTCGGCGCGTGACAACCAACGCAAATCTGATCCCGATTGCGCCAGTGACATTTGCGCACGCACTGGAGGCAATTGACAAAGGTATTTTGTATTTAAAATCGTCGCAATCCGCCAATGGCGGATGGATGGAGGGCGTGAGCGCGGCGCCAACGGCAACTTTGCCCGCAAATGGCGCTGCGAATAGTGGCGGCCAAGTTCCTTCCGCGGGCGCGATAAACGCGAATCAATCTCCGGTAAGTAGCGGGGCCAGTAGCGCTGTCACGGCGCTTGTGGTGCGCGCTTTCGCCCAACGCGGACTGAGCATTCAAAGCGACGCCGCGCTTGATCGCGCCGCGACGCGGCTTGTGAATTTAGTCACCGGAAAAAATGGATTTGAACCCGACGCCAGCGGTGGCATGGCAACCTATGTGGCCTCTTGCACAGCGATGGGGTTGGCGGCATTGCAAGAGGCGAAATATGAAAAGACATTGGCGGCCGCGTTGGCGTGGATTCGTGAAAGCCAATGGGATGAAGGGGAAGGCATTGCTCCCACGCAAGATTGGTACGGCGGCGTGGGGTATGGCAGCAAGGGTCGACCCGATTTAAGCAACACGCAACTTATGCTTGACGCGTTGCACGAGGCAAACGCCAGCGCAAAAGATCCATCAGTTGAACGTGCGGTGATATTTCTAACGCGGTGCCAAAATTTAAAATCAACCAACGCAGCGGCGTGGGCGCAAAGCGGCGCCAATGATGGCGGCATGGTGTACACCCCCGCCAATGACGGCGAAAGTTTTGCCAGCGAAATGGCGGGCGAGGGCCGAACCGGTGAAAAGATGCCGACTGGAACGCGCGCGCTTCGCAGTTACGGCAGCATGACCTACGCCGCATACAAAAGTATGCTGTTCGCCGGACTTTCCAAAAATGATCCGCGTGTTCAAGCCGCTCTGAAATGGATTGAACACAATTTCACATTCAGCGAGAACCCGGGCTTGGGTCAGCAAGGCTATTACTACTACATCCATGCGGCCGCGCGAGCCATGTTGGCTTGCGGCAACGACGAGTTGACCGACACCGCGGGCACAAAACATAATTGGCGCGAAGAGTTGATTGACTCCATCATTGTGCGCCAACGCCCCGATGGCTCTTGGCAAAATCCAGAGGCGCGTTGGATGGAGGACTCGCCAGATCTTGCCACCGTGTTCGCGGTGTTGGCGCTTGAAGAAGCCATGAAGCCTGTGCGTGTTTCGCAATAGGCGCGCGCCACAAACTCACGCCGTTGCGCGCGGATTTAGGCGATAGATCCACGGTGAAGTTTGTGATCCAATGGCGCGTTTACCGCCACAAGTCGCCGCGACCAAGCCGCGCCCATAATGGTGGAGGCGAACAACAGAGCACCTGTTACTTGATGCGCAGAAGTAAACATGAGTTCCCAAAGCGGAATGGCGGCGTCCTTGCGCACAAGCACCGCGACATAGGCCAGCAGGCCAAGCAGAACTTGCGCAATTAAAATGGTGATCATGAAAGTGGCGCACGTGCCAAGCAATTTCAGCGCCGGTGTTTCACGCGCGGCCGCCGACATGCGGCTGGCTGCCAGCAATACCGCCAACGCGGCGATGATTGAAAATCCAATGTGTCCATGCATGGCCCAGATTGGGTGATATGCCGGGTGTCCATCATGCGGCGGCACTTGCAAATGTCGATAGCTGGCGCCAAGAAAAAGTTGCACGAGCAATACAAACGGCGCGATCATGGTAAGAACCCGCACGCTTGATGCGCCGGAAAAATTGAGCAGCGCTGTGGTGGATTTCCATTTGAGTGTCAACAACGCGGCAAGCAACGCCATAGTTGCGAACACAATTTGTCCAAATATTCCGTGGGCAATTGCGATCAGCGTGCTGGGTGAAAGTTGCGCGGCTTCTTGACTGAGCGTGAGCGTGCCAGTGACGCGCAACCCGCCCATCAAGCCTTGCACACACACCATGAACAGCGCGAAACATGCCAACGCGCGCACCCATGTGCGGCGGTCCTCACGGAACACAACCAGCACCATGGTGAATGTGGTCACGCCAACCAACATTCCAAACAAGCGATGCGCGTGCTCGTAATACACGCCGCCTTTCATTTCGCTCACGGGATACAGCAGCATGTTGTGGCCGAATGAATTGGGCCAATCAGGAACAGCGAGGCCGGCTTCCAAACCCGTGACAAGTCCGCCAGTGATGAGCAGCAAGAAAATTGTCGCAGCGGCAACCATGGCGAACAAAGCCGCGGGCGCGGGCCAAGACCATTGCGATATTTTTGCGGCGCCACCGTTTGTAAAAATCCGCGGGGAAAGCCACGCTCCAAACACCGCTAAGACGCCGCTGCCCACAAGCATTCCCACGCTCCATATGGCGCCTTGAACAATCATTGCGGTGTCACTACTGCCGCCACCGACCAACGCGCCCACCACCAACAAGTTCACAAATCCAGAGACGCATCCCACCCCCAACGCCGATGCTTGATCGCGCATTGCGCGCGCCGCGATAAATCCCGCGGCAACGGGGCACGCCAGCGTGAGCGCAAAGAGCGCGTCGCCAATGATTTGTCCCGGCCCAATCATGGCCACGTACGCCAACGCCCATTGCGCCGCGGTGGTTGCAAAGCCAAGCGCCAGTGTTTGCGAGCGCAACGCGCGAATAATCAGCGCCAACACTAGAAGTCCTGCGATTCCAATTCCCACCGCAATGGCAAGCGCGGCGGGATTTGATGATGTGGATGCGAGTATGAACGAGTTCATGAAGGCATCTATAGTAGACGCCTTGGCTACGGATGGCATCTTGAAGACTATGAAATCATCAAATACAAATTTGCAATTGGACATGGAACAATCGGCCACCGCCCCATCGGGAAATTTTGCCTCTGATTGGACCGCGTTGATCAAGGCGCGCTTAAGCCTATTGGTGCTGGCCACCACCGCCGCCGGCTTTGTGATTGCCGAACCAAACGCGATCAACTGGACCCGTTTCTATTGGACATTGCTGGGGACTTTTCTGGCGGCTGCCAGCGCGGCCGCTCTAAATCAATGCATTGAAGTGCGCCGCGACGCGCTGATGCACCGAACTTCACGGCGGCCAATTCCCGCGGGGCGCGTGCCGCTGGTTGGAGCTGTGATTGTGGGCGTTGGCTTGGGATATCTCGGGTGCTTTGTGCTGGCCACGCAAGTGAATTTACTTTCAAGCGCGCTGGCAGGACTCACAATTTTTTTATATGTGGCGGTGTACACGCCCATGAAATGGATGACCTCGCTCAACACGCTTGTGGGCGCCGTTGTTGGGGGCATTCCTCCAATGATTGGATGGGTCGGGGCCACTGGCGATATTCAACGCGGCGCCTGGCTTGTGGGAGCGATTTTATTTGTTTGGCAGTTGCCGCATTTCTTCGCGCTGGCGTGGTTGCATCGCGCGGATTATCAACGCGGTGGATTTCAAATGCTTTCGGCGATTCCCGGATCGGAACATTTGGCGGCGCAAACAAGCTTGCTGAGCGCGCTGACATTGGTGCCGCTTGGATTGATGGCGACACTGCTGGGTCTTGCTGGCATGACAAGCGCGATCGTTTCTGGAATCGCGGGGCTTGCGTTTGCCTATTTCGCGTTTGTGTTTCTGCGACGCGTGGACAATGCGTCGGCGCGCAAAATGTTTTTCGCTTCGCTGCTGTATTTACCCGTTGTGCTTGGAACCATGGTGGTGGACCGTGGCTCGATCGCGGTGTCCGCGGCGGTGCGTGGCGGCCGAGATGTGATTATTGATCTACCCGCAAGTGCGGAGCCCGAAACGCCAATCAAACCATGACAGAGAACTCCCCCGCCATTCGTCCCTCACTCACATTTCGCTCTGGCGGATGGGTGATCGCCTTGGCGGGCGTGTTGGTTCTGCTGATTCTTGCATGGGCCTTCGCCGGCATCTTGATGGGCCACCGCCCCAAAGGCGACGGTCAATCCGTTGATACCTATGGATTTGATTTGTCCAATCTAAGAACCAATGGCGGCGCGTTTGTGGCCAGCGGAAATCCGCGGGATTTCTTTCAATCACTTGATCAACCCCAAGTTCTACCTGGCCACGAAATGCTGGCGTACAACGCCAAGTTGCGCTCCAAATATGTGGTGACGGCGGACCGCGTGATTGGCGTGGAAATCAATGGCAAGTCGCGCGCCTATCCATTGAATGTCATGAATGTGCACGAAGTTGTGAATGATGAACTTGCGGGCGTGCCTATTGCCGTGACCTTTAGTCCATTGTGCGACAGCGCGATTGTGTTTGATCGGCGCGTGAATGGTAAGCCGCTGCAATTTGGCGTGAGCGGATTGTTGCTTGACTCCAACTTGGTGATGTATGACAAGCAAACAGACGTTGTGGCGCACACAAGCTTGGATCCGCAAGACGCAAAGCCAGCGACACAAGCCAGCATGAATGCGGATCAGTCGCCGCCAGTTTCGGCCGCGCCCGCTTCAAGCCTGTGGAGTCAAATGGCGGCCATGGCTATTGCGGGCCCAGCGGTTGGAACAACGCTCGCGCAAATTCCAAATGTGAATGTGTGCACATGGAAGCATTGGCTAGCCACGCATCCAACCACCGAAGTAATTCTGCCCGACGCGCAGGATGAGAAGCGCATGAAAAAAATTTCATATAGCCGCTACTTGCTCAGCTCGCGGCTTGAATTTCCAATTGGGCGCAAGGCGACCTCGAACACATTGATCAACCCGTCTTCGGACAATATGCCAAGCGCAATGCCGGACAAAATGCCCGTGATTGCCATAACCGCCGGCGGCGAAACCCGCGTGATCACACTGCGCGAGGCCGCCGACCGTGGCGCCGAGGCGCCGTGGAATTTTGTGGTGGGCGGCGTGCCCATTGTTGTGGTGTCGCAGAAAGATCCCGCATCCGTGTTGGTGGGATCAAGCGATACAACGCCAATTGAAGTGACGCCTTGTCTTTGGTTTGTGTGGCAAGCCTTCCACGCGCCAACCGCGCCCGATCAAGTTCTCATGCCAAGCCACAGCGTGAAATAAAGCGCCAACCAAATTGCGCCAAGAAGGTGCCAATACATTTCGCAGTAGACAATGCCCTCGGGGTGCTGCTTGGAATAGCCGCCGCGCGCGGTCTTGCGCCACACGCGAATCAACGGAACAAATCCCGCCAACACATGCAAGGCATGCAAACCGGTGAGCACATAAAAACTCCACGCGTACAGTGAATCGCCAAAGAGAACATTCTGCCGCCACAGCGTGACCCACGCGACGACTTGCAGCGCAAGAAATACGCAGGCCAACAACATGGTGATGGTCATTGACCAATGCGCCTCTTGCGAGCGCCCTTGCCGCACATGGAGCGTGGCTTGATGCATGAAATAACTAGACGCCATAAGCGCGATGGTTGAAAACACAAGCGACACAGGCAAGCCGGTCGCACCCTCTGGAATAAATGGCGCCTCCAAGTTGGGATTCACCCGCACCACTAAATACCCCATGATTGCGCCCAAAAACAGCATGGTTACGACCACCAGAAAAACCCACATGCCTAGAACAGTTGCGGCAAAGCGCTGTGGCGTTCCCTCAAACGGGTCGATGAATGTTTGAGTTTTAATAGCCATGGCTGTTGAACCTTGGCCGAATTCGCATCACGGACTGTAGGGCTTGAAGCGCGCAACCGGCGCTCCCGGTGCGTTGGCTTGCAATGTGGCCTCCGCGTTGGGCGCGTTGCCATCAAATTGCAAATCACGGTACTGATTTGTGTCCATGATTAAAAATGCCATCATTAATAAAACCAGAACCACGCTGACCACAAATACCAAGGTGTTGAATGATCGGTCCCAGCGCAAATGCATGAAGAACAAACACACCAATGTTGCTTTGACCAACGCCACGCCAAGAGCCACAACAATGTTGAACTCGCCAATGTCTATATAGCGCACCGCGACCGTGATCACGGTCAACATCAGCAACGATGTTCCAACAAACACAAGCAACCATGTTGGAACCAAGTGGCCAACAATGGGGTGCGCGCCTGGAGTTGTTCCACCAGTCTCATGCGAGGTTGTTGCGGTGTGTGACATGGTTGGCCTTTAGTGAATGAGATAGAACAGCGGAAAGAGGAAGATCCAAATCAAATCGACAATGTGCCAGTACAAACCGCCCACATCCACAGGAGTGAAGTAGTCGCTGGAGAAATGACCGGCAATTGCGCGCTTGAGAAGCCACGCAATCACAACCATGCCCGCCAACACGTGCACGCCGTGCAAGCCGGTCATGGCGTAGTAAATGGCGAAGAACAGATGTGAATTGGCCGGCATTTTCTTGTCGACCAAATGCGTGGCTGGATGCGCCAACGATGGATCGTGCTCACCGGTTGGCAAGCCCTCTGCCTTGGCCATTTGCGTTGGGGTGGCCAAACCAACTGGAGCGCGCGAGGCTTGCTTGATGGCGCTGGCATCCACCGCTGGAATTGGCGCGAGCGTGGGCACGGCGAACGCAGCGGGATTGATTGGATTCAAGGTGATGCTTGTTGTTGGAGCCGCTGACAACTCCTTGGCTTCCAACTCGCCAACAGCATCATGCGGCGGAACATAGAACGTGGTTCCCCACACCAAGTTGTCATGAATCTTGTGGGTGTACTCAAAGTACTTGATCACCATAAATCCAATCGCGCCCATGAACGTAAGAATTAAACAAATGATCAAACCCTTTTTGCGATTGGTTTGCGCAAAGCGCACGGCGAGCGCCATGGTGAGGCTGGACAAAATAAGTACGCAGGTGTTGATACCACCCATGATCGTGTCCAAGTAGTGACTGGAGTAACTGAACACTTCGGGAAAGCGATTGCGCAACACCGCGTACGCCACGAACAAGCCACCAAAGAACAAAACTTCGGTCGCCAAGAACAACCACATACCAAGCTTGGCGCTGTCAAATTGGTGGTACGGCGTATCAAAGTGATGTTGCAGAAACGGATACTTGGCGTGCTCGGCGCTTCCATGAGCACCGTCATGTGCACCGTCATGAGCGCCATCATGAGCGCCGTGGCTGTCATCGGCGTGGCCAGGTTGTGTTTGAAGTGTGGTCACAGATTTGTCTTTCGCATACGTTGTAAGTTAGTGCAAATTCTTGGCCGCCAATTGTGGATTTTTCGTTGAATCAAGGGCGGGGTCGACAACATAGCCCTGCTCTTTTTCATCCCAACGAATGGCTGTGAAGTCATAACAATCACCCACGCGCGGCTGGGTTGCAAAGTTATCAAACGGTGGCGGACTAGCGCATTGCCATTCCAAACTGCGACCACCCCATGGATTGGCTGGAGCAATGCGCCCGCCAAACAGACTGGCCAACAAGTAGTACGCGGTCAACAAGAAACCACAGGCCATGATGTAAGAACCAATGGTGCTGATGACGTGGTAAATCTGATACTCGGGCAGATAGTCGTAGTAACGCCGCGGCATGCCTTGGCTACCCAGGAAGAACTGCGTGAAGAACGTCACATTGAAACCAATGAACACGGTGATGCAGGCAATGCGCCCAAGATTTTCGTTGTACATGCGGCCCGTCATCTTTGGCCACCAATGATGCAACCCTCCGATCATGCCGATCAGCGCGGAACCCATCATGACATAGTGGAAATGCGCGACCACAAAATACGTGTCATGCAAATGCACATCGGTGTTGAGCGTGGCCAAATGGATACCGGTGAGCCCGCCAATGGTGAACAACACAAGGAAGGACAGCGCGTACAACATGGGCGTGTTCAACACAATGTTGCCCTTGTACAAAGTGGACATCCAATTGAACACCTTCACGGCGCTGGGAATGGCCACGCTAAATGAAATTAAACTAAAGAGTGTGTTGAGCAGCGGACTTTGACCGCTGGTAAACATGTGGTGACCCCACACCAAGAAACTAAAGATGGCGATGGCGATTGAACTGAGCGCGATGAACTTGTAGCCAAAGATGTGCCGATGCGCATGCACAGTGATCAGCTCGCTGATGATTCCCATGGCGGGAAGAATCATGATGTACACCGCGGGATGGCTGTAGAACCAGAAGAAGTGTTGATACAGAACTGGATCGCCACCCATGGATGGATCAAAGATTCCGATATTGAACGCGCGCTCAACAATCAGCAAAAGAAGCGTGATGCCCAACACTGGCGTCGCAAGAACTTGAATAATGGCCGTGGCATAAATGGCCCACAAGAACAGCGGCATGCGGAACCACGTCATTCCAGGCGGACGCAATTTGTGCACTGTGACAATAAAGTTTAAACCAGTGAAGATGCTGGAGAAACCAAGAATGAACACGCCTGTGAGCGCGGGAATAACTCCGCCGGCTGGCGTTGTGGTTGAGTACGGCGTGTAGAAAGTCCAGCCCGTGTCAAAGCCGCCAAGCAACAAACTGCTTACGGTGAACAGCGCGCCGAAGAGCCACAAGTAGTAGCTGAACAAATTAAGGCGAGGAAACGCAACGTCTTTGGCGCCCAACATGATGGGCATGATGAAGTTGCCAAGCGCGGCGGGAATACTGGGAATAATTACAAGGAACACCATGATGGCGCCGTGCAGTGTGAAGAAATGGTTGTAGACATCGGCGGTGACGCCTGGAATTGTTTGGCCTGGCGTGAGCAATTCTGTGCGCACCAACAACGCGAACACGCCGCCCACAAAGAAACTGATCAACACGCTGACCATGTACATGACTCCAATGCGCTTGTGATCAAGCGTGAAGGCCCAACTCATAAAGCCACGCGTGTGCGTGAGGTAATTGTCGGGACGTGTGGCGGTGTCCAATGGTTGTGAAAGGTTGATTGTTGTCATATCGCTTCTACTTTCAGAAATACTTTTTATCAATCATCAAAAACAAATCCAACTACTTCATGCTCACTTTGGGAGAGGGCGCGGCTTCCTTGAGATACTTGCCCTTGGTGTCAAACTCATCCATGTGTTTCAAGAATCCAATGATGGCGTCAATACCTTTGTCATTCAATTGGCCCTTGAAACTAGGCATGGCGTTGGCGTAGCCGGCCACCACGTGTTCGCCAGGATTCAGAATGGACGCACGGATGTAATCCTCTGGTGTTTGATATTGCTTGCCCGCGCCAATTTGACTTTGGTAACTTGTGCCGTCGACAAATTTTCCATCTTCGCCACCATTGACGCGCGCCCACAAATTCTTCCACGACGGCCCGATGCCTTTGGTTCCATCAAGTGAATGGCATTGCATGCAGCGCGCGTACAACTTTGGACCGGCGCGGAAATACAATTCCTCCTCTGGAATTTTGTCCAGCCACTGACTTTGCGCGGTCAACCACGTGTCGAATTCTGGTTGCGACAACGCGTAGACCTTGCGGTTCATATTGCTGTGGCCCGTGCCGCAATATTCGGAGCAGAACAAATTGTGTCCCGCGCCTTCGGGCGTGACATTATCGGTTTGAAACCACAAATATGAATAGCGTCCTGGCACAAGGTCTTTCTTCACGCGGAAGTCGGGGATGTAGCAGGAGTGCAACACATCGGAACTGCGCATGGACAATTTCACGGGGCGACCCGTTGGCACATACAAATCATCGCTCGTGGCCCCGTTTGGATACTTGAAGAGCCAGCCCCACTTCTGCGCGGTGACCGCGATCTCGTATGAATTCTTTGGCGGAGTCATGAAGTTCAAGTAATCACGGAATCCAAAGTAGAAGATGAAGATGACAATGAACAATGGAACAACAGCCCAGGTTGTTTCCAGCGGCAAGTGATGCAGAGGACCGTCGGTGCGGAATGGGCGATCCTTTTTCATGCGGTACTTCACCACCAGAATCACAAGCGCGATGACTATGCCAATAAAGAAGAAGTAGCAGACGACATTGATCCACCAAAACATCAAATCGCTGTTGACGGCGAGATTGCTGTCCTGCGGCGGAAGCCACAAAGTGCGTCCTTCGCGCGGATCGCCTGCGAGCAAGTTTGAAAAGATGGTGGATGCAATATTCATTGGAGGACTTCTATCTTTGGAGGGCTAATGGACTCAGACCACTCCTGACACAATATTTTTTGAATTCACATTTTTGGCGCCTGGAGCCGCCAAACGCTTGCTTCGGGCTTCATTGCGCAGCAACATCCATACCACGGTTCCAAGCGCGAGCAGCGTGACCGCTCCCGCAAGTTGCATGACGCGATAGGCCCAAATCACATAGCCGCCTTTGTTGGGATCAAATTGATGGCACCAAAAGACAAACTGATCAAATGTGGAGCCAAGCTTGCCATCACCCGCGCCGGTGAGCGCAAGCCGCAAATCGGTTGGTGATTGAGCCACGCCCGGTAAATATTGCGCCAACCGTCCGTCGCCTGTCACAACAAATACGGCCGCGGGGTGCGCGTATTCGCCGTTGTCCATTTTGCGATATGGAAATCCAACCGCGTTGGCAATACCGCGCACGCTGGCT
>SXGQ01066022.1_pt1 | contig 11005 bp, 9 predicted proteins | sample 3178371 | NCBI WGS metagenome assembly SXGQ01 (sample SAMN11356859, study PRJNA531348) | freshwater metagenome | isolation source: freshwater sample F1-20 | place: China: Fuxian Lake, Yuxi | collected 2017-12-25 | reverse complement strand
GCCCGGTGAACCGCTGCGTGGGGTGCTCCTCGACCTTGAGCGCCAAGGTGCATTGCCCGATGCACGACTCGTCGAGCTCTGGGCGCGACTCGCCGATCAGGTGCCGCGTGTGAAGGTGGGTCGCTATTTGATCGCGGTGGACGCTGCGCCGCGCGATATCCTGCAACAACTCGACGACGGGCGCGTGCTGCTCGAATCGTTGACCGTCATCGAAGGGACGCGTTTCGATGAACTGCGCAGCCGCATCGCGGCGCACCCCGGGCTGCGCCAGACGCTGACCGGCGTCGACGATGCCGAATTGATGCGACGTCTCGGCGCCCCGGGCGTGCATCCCGAGGGGCGATTCTTTCCGGACACGTATCGCTTTGCGTGGGGCAGTGCGGATTTCGAGGTGTTGCAGCTTGCTTATGAGCGCATGCAGCGCAGCCTCGCCGAGGCTTGGGCGATGCGCAGCCCGGAGCTGCCGCTCAAGACACCCGACGAGGCCTTGATTCTCGCCTCGATCGTCGAAAAAGAATCGGCGCTCGCCGAAGAGCGTCCGCGTGTCGCCGGAGTCTTCGTGCAACGCTTGCGACTCGGCATGCGACTGCAGTCCGATCCGACGGTCATTTACGGCTTGCGCGAGCGCTACGACGGCGATATCCGCTCGCGCGATCTCGTCACTGACACGCCTTACAACAGCTACACCCGCAAGGGCTTGCCACCGACGCCCATCGCCTTGCCCGGCGCACAAGCGTTGCGCGCAGCCACGAGACCGCTCGAGACCGGTGAGCTGTTCTTTGTGGCCACGGGCCTGCCGGATGGCTCGCACACCTTTTCGAGGACCTATGACGATCATCGCCAGGCCGTGCGCGTGATGCTCGAACGACAGCGCGCGCGACGAGTGCCCCCGTGACGCGCCGCGGTCGCTTCATCACGCTCGAGGGAATCGAGGGCGCTGGCAAGTCGACGGTGGCCGCGGCGCTGCGCGCAGCGCTGCAGGAAGCCGGCGTGCAGAGCGTGCTTACCCGGGAGCCCGGTGGCACGCCGCTCGCGGAGCGCTTACGGCAAATCGTGCTCGCACGCGGCGCAGAGGTGGTTTCGGCCGAGGTCGAAACGCTCTTGATGTTTGCCGCCCGCGGCGTGCACCTCGACAACCTGGTCCGCCCGGCGATCGAGCGGGGTGACTGGGTCATCTGCGATCGGTTCACCGACGCGACCCGTGCCTATCAAGGCGGCGGCCGAGGCATGGATGCGGATTTCATTGAATCGCTCGCTCGCGGTGTCCAACGCGGTCTCGAGCCGGATCTCACGCTCATTCTGGATCTGCCCGTACAGGCTGGTCTGGCGCGCGCCCAAGCGCGACGCCTGGCGGCCGGTGAGGTCACGGTCGATCGTTTCGAGAGCGAGACGCTGCTGTTCTTCGAGCGCGTTCGTGCCCGCTACCTGCAGATCGCCCGCGAGAATCCGCAGCGCTGTCGACTGATCGACGCGAGCGCGCCGGCGGACGCCGTCAAGGCCGCTGCCATGGCGGCGCTGCGCCCACTGTTGCCCTGAGGATGTCCACGTGAGCCTGTGTCGTGAGCCTGTTGTCGTGAGCCCGCTATCGTGAGCGCATTGCCATCCTTGCTGCCGCTCGATGCGCGCCTGCCTTGGCTCGAGCCCTTGCAGCGTGCGCTCGATACTGCATTGCAGTCCGATCGAGTGGGCCATGCACTGCTGCTGCAGGTGTCGCCGGGTTTGGGCGGCGAGTGGCTCGCGACCTGGCTCGCGGCGCGGCTCTTCTGCACGCAGCTGCGCGATCGCGAGTACACCGCCGGGATCACGCCACTGCGCTCACCTTGCGGCGAATGCCTTGCCTGTCGTCGCGTACAAACCGATGAACAACCCGACTTGATCATGCTGCGGCCGATCGAGGACTCACGCGAAATTCGTATCGATCAGGTGCGCGAGCTGGTGAGCGAGTTGACTTTGACGAGTCATGCGGGCGGTCGCAAGCTCGCGATCATCACGCCGGCGGACAAGCTCAATCGCGCGGCCGCAAACGCGCTGCTCAAGACTCTCGAAGAGCCGACCACCGGGTCGCTGCTCGTGCTGGTGACCGGCGAGCCATCACGTTTACCGGTCACCGTGCTCAGTCGCTGCACGCGCCTGCAGCTGCCACTACCCTCGAGCGCAGAGCTGCGCGAGTGGTTGCAGCATACCGGCGGTCAACAAGCCGATTGGGAGGCTGTGCTGCAAGTGCTGGGAGCAAAGCCCCTCGAAGCCATGACCGCCGACACCCATGCACTTGTGCAGTTGCAACGTGAGACCGTGCGTGCACTCGAACAGGCCGCAGCGGGATCGCTCGACCCGGTCGAGACTGCGGAGTCTTGGGGCAAGGAAGACTATGCGCTGCGCGTTGCCTGCATCGAGTCATGGTTGATCGGGCGAATTCGAGCCTGGGCTCGCGCTCCGGGCGCCGCGCGTGTCGCGGGCGTTGACGACGGTCTTGGCGGCGGCGTTGGCAGCGCAAGTGCGGATAGCCGCGTACAAACGCTGTTTCTCGCGCTCGATGAGACCCGCGAGGCGCGCCAGTGGGCCGACACGCCGATCAACAAGCCACTCGCGCTGGAGCGCCTACTGTGGCGACTCAATTCTTTGGCGTCTGGCTCAGCAGCGCCCAGCCGGCGTCCGGCGTGAATCGATCGCCGTAGGTCTCGGCGAGCTCCTGCAGGCGTGCGGTACAGACCGCAAGACCGCGATTGCGCGCATAGTGAAGCGGACCGCCCCTGAAGGGCGCGAACCCCGACCCGAAGATCACGCCGGCATCGACCAGATCCTCCGATTCCACCAATTGTTCGCGCCACACGGCGACGCATTCATTGACGAGCGCGAGCAGCAGTCGATCCTGCAGATCGGCGCGCGCGCGCGCGTCGGGGAGCCGAGTCACTCCGGGGAATGCCTGTCGCGTCGAGTCATCGCGCACGACCTTGCCGTCACGCCATTCATAGAAACCGCGGCCACTCTTGCGCCCCATCTGGCCGCTCGCAAGCTTGGCGTCGATGGCCGAGAAATCCGGCAACGGTTTGCCGAGCTGCTGCGCAACGATGCTCCCGACGTGTCGACACACATCGAGCCCGACCATGTCCGATAGCTCGACCGGGCCCACCGGCATGCCGAAATCAGTGGCCGCGCGATCGATGTCATCAAGGCTGAAGCCGCCTTCCGCAGCATGCATCGCCTCCTGCAGATAGGGGACCAGCACGCGATTGACGATGAATCCGGGTGCGCTACGGCAAGGCAGGGGCAACTTGTCGAGTTTGCGGGCGAGGGCGGTGACGCGCTCCATGGTGATCGCCGAGGTCTGTGAGCCGTGCACGATTTCCACGAGCGGCATCAGGGCCACCGGGTTGAAGAAATGCAGTCCCACCAAGCGCGTGGGATCGGCAAGCGCGGGGGCAAGCTCTTCGAGCTGAATGGACGAGGTGTTGGTGGCGATGATTGCCCCGGGCTTCAGTTGCGGCTCGAGCGCGGCATAGAGCGTCCGTTTAGCCACGACGTCTTCAATGATGGCTTCGACGATCACGTCGGCTGCGCCGATTCCGCTGCCCGCGGCATCGGCAGCGAGTCGCGAGAGTGCTGCAGCACGCTTGATGGGATCACGAATTCTTTGTTCGAACTCCCTGGTGATGCGCACCAAAGCCTTATCGACCAGCGACAACTCGCGATCCTGCAGCGTTACCTGCAGACCGCGCCGCGCGCAGAGTGCGGCGATATCCGCGCCCATCACGCCAGCGCCGATCACGTGCACCCGCTGCACGACCTCGGCGGATTTACCGCGCGATTTCAGGGCGTCTTGCAGCATGAACACGCGAATGAGGTTATGCGCCGTGGGCGTAGCGGCGAGGGTGGCGATGGACTCGGCCTCGGCGGCGTAGGCGGCATCACCCTTGGCGCCGCAGCGCACCCAGAGGTCGATGATCGCGTAGGGGGCGGGATAGTGTTCGCGTCGCGCCTTGCGCGCGACCTGTGCGAGCAGACGCGGCTTCAAGAACGGGCGCACCCATGACGCGGACATCAGACGTGCAGCCAGGGCGGGCCGACGCGCACCCGGGTTGCGCGCGATGAGATCGCGTGCGGCCTGTTCGCAGGCGCCGCGATCGGCTGCCAAAGCATCGACGAGACCGAGCGTTTTGGTTTTGGCCCCCTTGATGCTGCGACCCGTCAGCATCAAATCGAGCGCGACCGGCGCTCCGAGCACGCGCACGGCACGCACCGTGCCACCGAATCCCGGATGAATGCCGAGCAGGACTTCCGGCAGACCGAGGGCGAGTCGATCGTCATCGAGCGCCACGCGGTAGCGACAGGCCAGCGCGAGTTCGAGGCCGCCACCCAGCGCAAAGCCCTCGATCAGCGCCACGCTCGGGCAGCGCAGAGCTTCGAGTGCAGCGAGCACGCGATGGCCCCGGAGCACGAGTTCGCGCGCTTCTTCGATGCTCGAGAGCGTCGTAAATTCTTTGACATCGGCGCCAAGCACGAAACCGCTCGGCTTGCCCGAGCGGACTACAAGGCCGCGCGGTGGTTTCGCGGCAAGACGCCCAAGAATCGCATCCAGCTCCTCGAGCACCACCGTACCCAATGTATTGACCGAAGCGTTTGGCCGGTCGAGCGTCAGCCAGAGGATGCCCTCGGCGTCCTGTTCCTCACGCCAGGATACGCCGGTCGTGTTGGTTGTCACGGGAACTGCCCTCACGAGATACGGGTGTGATGTTGAAATCGCAAACGATCGGACGATGATCGCTCAGTCGTACGTCCGGGATACGAAAGTCGACCACGTCGATCTCACTGCTCACTAGCACGAAGTCGAGCTCGAACCGCGGAATCCGTGCCGGGAAAGAGGCGAGGCCTTGCGCGTTCGCACTGCGCAGGCCTGTGGCCCGCATGAATAGGAACAGCTCGTTGGTCCCTGAAAAGGTATTGAAGTCACCGGCAACCACGACGGGCTTGCGCGCGGCGAGAATCAGATCGTGCAGATGACGCAGCTGTTCTTGTCGGTGACGGTACTTCAACGATAAGTGCACCAAAAACACGCAGACATCGTCGAGTTCCATCTCGATGATCAGTCGCTTGATGCCGGTCGGAAAGTAGTGGAATCGCTCGCCGGTCACGCGCGGCGCGGCGAGGATCGCGTTGCCTTGCTTGCGGATGATCGGCAGCTGCGTGTTGAGGGAGGCGAGGCCGTACTTGCACTCGTGAGCCGTGTAGTGCCCGAGATGCTGCGCAATGTATTCGGCCTGATTGACAAGCCCGCTGCGCACCGAGCCGGTGTCGACTTCGATGAGTCCGACGAGATCCGGATCTTCGCCGCGAATGAACTGCGTGATGTCATCGAGCACGCGCCGGCTGCTGCGCAGATACCCGGCGCCGGGCAAGGGCAGATGGAAGGCCGGACCGGTGCCGGTGGCGTAGCGGATGTTGTAGACGAGTAGTCGCAAGGCTGATCCCGGACACGACATGGCCGGCGCTCCAAGTGTACGCCACGCCGACCCGCAGCACGAAAATTGTGACAGGGCTCGCACTACTGAAACGTCGCGCTGGAGCGGCGTCGTCAGCTTCGTAGGATGGCCTTGAGACGCACTTCGGGAGAGTACCCGATGACACATCCGATCGTTGATGGCTTGACCCTTGCGCGAAATCCCGCGGCCGCTACACAGGTGGCATCGCAGGAGGCCGCGTTACGCCGCGCCGACGAGGTTTCGCGGGTGTTGAGGCGTGCGAACGACGTCAAGTCCCAAGCGATCGACAAGGCGCCCACGGTGGTGGCACGCGGCCTCGCTACATCCACGCAGGAGCTCTCGCGCGGCACGGCATTGATGCAAGCGGCTGAACAAGGGCTCGATGTCATCAGCAGCTCGTTGCGACGGATCGTGGTGCTGATCGACGAGGCGGCCACTTCACGGATCGGCCGCGAGGATCTCGCACGACTGCAGCAGCAACTCGACACCATCCGGCTTGACGTTTTTCGGGTCGCCCGACAATCGGCCGACAACGCGTCGAAGTACTTTGCCGGTGGCAGTCGCGCGAGCGTCGTCGAAGGCGTCGAATCGGATGTGGCCGCGCCGCTGACCCAAGACCGGATCGTCGCCGGACTTGCGGCGATCGATTTGCGCGATGTTGCGGGTCTCGCGAGCGCGCGCCGCGAGGTCGATGTGACCTTGCAGATGGTCAGCGCGGCGCGCGAGCAATACGCCAAACTCAACGAGCGCTTGGCGACGGCAATCGACACTCGAGCCGGCGACGAGGACGTTTTCATGGTGGGGCCCACGAGTCTCGGGGGCATTCGCTTTGAAACTGCGGCGCGCGCGGGTGAGGCGGCGCTGCGCCTGCGGGAGCTAATCATGCGAGACTCGGCCGTCGGATTTGCGGCGCAAGCGAATTCCAGCCGTGCCGATGCGTTACGAGCGCTGAATGAATAATTCGTATAATGTATATTATGTAAAGTTATATGTGGATGATTCTATCGGCTATGCCCGAGGAATCCGCGGCCATCATCGCCGCGGTAGATAACCCCACCACCACCTCGAGCGCCGGCCGCGACATAACCCTCGGCCGTATTGCCGGCGAGCCCGTAGTGGTCGCGTTCTCGCGCTGGGGAAAAGTCGCTGCAGCCTCGACCGCCGCGCATCTGCTGACGCTGCATCGACCGAGCACAGTGCTGTTCAGCGGCATCGCGGGGAGTCTCGTCGATGACCTTGCGACCGGCGATCTCGTGGTCGCCGAGAGCCTCTTTCATCACGACCTGGACGCTTCGCCGTTCTTTGCTCCGACCGAAGTCCCGCTGCTCGCTCGGCGCGTCTTGCCGACGGACGCTGCGCTGCGTGCGCGGCTGCATCGGGGTCTGGCCGACCTGCACGGCGCAAGCGCCGCGCCCAACGCTGCTGAGGGCGATGCTGCGGCGAAACGCGGTCCACGGGTCTGGCTCGGCGACATTGCAACGGGCGATCAAGTCATTGGTAGCGCTGCTGCGCGGGAGCGCATCCGGCGCCTTGTACCGAGTGCACTCTGCGTCGAAATGGAGGGCGCCGCCGTCGCGCAGGTTTGTCTCGAATTCGGCATCCCGTTTGGTTGCGTGCGCATGATTTCCGATCGTGCCGATGAATCGCTCGCCCCGGCGGAGGTGATTCGCCTCGCACGCCGCTCGGGTGAGCTCACCGTGCAGCTGCTGCGGAACGTATTCGCGGCCCCGGCGGTCTTCGCCAAGGCGTAATGTGGCTAAGGCGTAATGCCCGCCCAGCCGGCGATCCATGCGCCGCTTAACCAAAGTATTTTTTTGGCCACGGCGTCGGCTTCCTCGCGACTGACCATGAACTCATCGCCCGGACGCAACTTGTCCGCGGTGGTCGCCGCCACCCGAAACGCCGCGAACGGCAGAATCGCGATAGCCCAATGAATTCGACCGGTGAGGACCGGCAAGGCCAGCGCGACGAGTGCCAGGGTGTTGAGCATTGCAAACAGCGCGGAGGACTGGGCACGCGCGGCGGCCACGAGTCCGGGATTCGCGGCGTAGACAGCGAATGGCACAGCGATCGACCAGGCGATCGGATCGCGCAGCGCATCGATCGAACCTGTGGTCAGCGCGTAAGAAAGCAGCGCTGGCCCCAGTCCGAACAAGACGCCGTCCAACATCGCTCCGCGACTACTAGGGCCGATCGTGCCCGCGATGACAAGCACGCCGAGCAGCAGGGCTTTCAGAGCATCGAGCTCCCCTCCCCCCGAATGCGCGAGCGCAGCACCCGCAAAAACCGGCAACCCGCGCTCGAACAGCACGAGCGCAGCGCGCGCCAGTGACGGCGGGAGACTCGCCCTCATCGCAGCGGTAGCAGTGGCACGATCCAGGCGCAGGACAGGGCCACCAGCACCGCGCCGAAGACATCGAACAACAGGCCGCTCTTGAGCATCGCCGTAATCGGAATGCGTCCGGTCGAATATACGAGCGCGTTCGATGATGTGGCAGCCGGATTCGCGAAGCCTAGATTCGCCGCCATGGCGGCCGCGAGTGCGACCAACACGGGATCGTAATTCGCACCGAGCGCGAGGCTTGCGGCAATGGGCATGAAAATCGTCGCCGTGGCGACATTACTCGCCGCCTCGGTGATCAGCCCGCACATGAGCGCGATCGCCAGCAACATCGGCAACAAGGGTAAACCGCTCACCGCGACCAGCGCATTACCGAGCCACGCCGAGAGCCCGGTCTTGACGACCGCATCGGCGAGCGCGATACCGCCGCCCAAAAGCAGAATCAGGTACCACGGCGCCCGCTTGGCATCTTCCCATTCGAGCAGTACCGGCGAAGCTCCCGGTCGTCGATCACCCGACGGACAGATGCACATGGCGAGTGCGCCCGCCACCGCGATGCCGGCATCGGTGATCCCCGGTACAAGATCCTCGAGCAGCGGTAGCAATACCCAAGCCGATGCGACGACCAGCACGATCGCCAGCACGCGCTTTTCGGCAACGCCCATGGGACCTGGCTCACCGATGGCCGCGCGTATCGATTCGCGGGTACCGCCGGAGAAGTTGAACGGCAAGGTGACCCGCGACAGCAGCCACCAACAAATCGGAATACCGAGCAAAGTAAACGGGATGCCGAAGCTCATCCATTCGAGAAAACTGAGATTGACGTCATAGGTCCGATCAAGGATGCCGATGGCGATGGAGTTGACCGGCGTGCCGATTGGCGTGGCGAAGCCACCGATGTTAGCCGCGGACGAGACCGACAGAATCATTGCCGCCGCAAAGTTGCGATGCACGATCTCGGTCGAGCCCTCAGGCGCGACCGCCGTCAGTGCTGCCATGGCAATGGGCAACATCATCACCGTGGTCGCCGAATTGTTGACCCACATCGACACGAACGCCGTGACCACCATGATCGCGAGCAGCAGCGAGCGTGGATCGGGGCTCGCTCGCGAGACCACGAACAGGGCGACGCGTCGGTGCAAATTCCATTTTTCGAAAGCAAGCCCGACCAATGCACCACCGAGAATCAGGAACAACACCGGCGACATGTACTGTCCGGCAACCGCCTCGGCCTTGCTGACACCGAGCAACGGCAAAGTCAAAAATGGCAGGCTACCGGTGAGCGTCACGGGAACGGCCTCGGTGAACCACCAGCAGGCGATCAACACCGTCACCGCAGCGACTCGCCAGCCCGTGATTGACAAGCCCTCGGGTGCGGGCAAGACCAGCATCAGCACGAACGCGACGAGACCGAGCCAGAGGCCGAATTTTTGCAGGGTCATGCCGCGTGCTCCGCGCGCATCCACGCCTCGGCTTGTCGACGATCGATGACATCGGCGTAGCGTCGTCCGACGTCGCGCAGCGTATCGTCGTGGGGCCCCTGCTCCGCATCACCGCAGCAATCGGCCACGACCTGCACCCGCAAGCCGTACGAAAACGCATCGACGATGGTGGCGCGTACGCAGCCGCTCGTGGTGCAACCCGTGACAAACACGGTGTCGATGTTTTGCTTGACGATCCAAGTGATCAGCGGCGTCTGAAAAAACATCGAAGGCGCATTCTTGCAGTAAGTGAAATCGCCAGGATCGTGGATCTTCGGATCCATGGCGGTGCACTCGTGACCGTAAAAGAATTCACGCTGCACGGCAGCGACTTTCCAGAGCGGCATGTCCTTTTGACTGCAATAGGCTGTGTAGCACGCGGCGACGGGCAAGCCCGCAGCGCGCGCCGTCGCCAACAATAAAGCCGTATTGTCTCGCGCGCGATGCAAGCGTTCGAGGCCGCCCAATTCGAAGCGCGGATCGGTGAACGCGAGCTGCCAATCGACCACCAGCACGGCGGCCTTGCGGCCGAAACCGACGTTACCCGTGGCGTAGCCCACATCGACGTATTGATCGACCATGCCTTCCCCTCAAAGACAAACCTGCCGGCAAAAAAAGTCCCCGCACCTCGCGGAGCGGGGACCTCTGGACGTCAAAAAGCGCAGCGGGCCTCAGGCCGCCTTGCTGCCCTTCTTTTTCATCATGGCCTCGGCAGCCACCGCAGCCCACTTGGTGAAGCGTGGCTGGGCAGGCGGATCGAAGCCTGTCTCGGCCTTGCAGCGGGCCTTGAGCTCGTCGATCGACTCGAAGCCACGATCGAAGATCTTCTTCTTGCCGCGCTTCGCCGCCATCTGCTTGCGCAGGCTGGCCGTCGCCGCCTCATCCACGTTGCCATCGGCGTCGACGATCACGCCGTAGCGCTTGGCGCCCTCGACGGTCACGAGACCCGCGACCACATCGAACGCGACCTGCTTCGCATCGCGCTCGAGCGGATTACCCCAGCCGCCACCGCCCCAGGTGTCGGCGATCAGCAGATCACCGGCCTCGACCTTGACGTGGTCGATCTTGGAGGGCAGCAGCTGCTCGGTGCCATCGGCACGTTGCAAGAGCTTCCGGCTGCGCGCACCCGGCTCGCCACCATTGGCACCCCACGGATAGGTCAGCCAACGATCGTCGTGGATCGAGATCTCGCCCGGCTCGAGAAAGCGATAGCCGATGCGAAGTCCATTGCCACCGCGGTTCTTGCCCGCACCGCCCGTGTCCGCGATCGTCTCGTAGATATCAATGCGCAGCGGGAAGTAGCTCTCGAGGAACTCGTTTGGCACGTTAGTGAACGAGGGCCAGAGCGAATGACCATCGGGACCATCGCCAAAGGGCTTGCCCGGGATGCCGCCGAAGGTGATCTGGTAGAGCTGGTACCACTCGCCATTCTTGTCGTAACCCGAGTACATGAAGTGCGGGCTGTCCGAGAAACCGGCGCCGCACATGAAGTCGGGATTTCCTTGACCAAGGAGACCGGCCAGGATGTCGAAGATGCGGCCGAGCGCATGGGTGCGACAGGACAGCGCTGCGGGCTTGAGGGGCTTGAGCAGCGTGCCCGGCGGGATACGCACTTCCATGAGGTCGTAGAACCCGTCGTTGAACAGGATCTGCGGGTCAAACACCATGATCATGTAGATACCCGCGAACATCTTGAACATTTCTTC
>SXGQ01038385.1_pt1 | contig 11005 bp, 12 predicted proteins | sample 3178371 | NCBI WGS metagenome assembly SXGQ01 (sample SAMN11356859, study PRJNA531348) | freshwater metagenome | isolation source: freshwater sample F1-20 | place: China: Fuxian Lake, Yuxi | collected 2017-12-25 | reverse complement strand
GCTCATCGCAGGGGACAAGGCGCCGGTGTTCGACGCCAAGGCCCTGGAGAAGGCCACCGTCACCGCCAAGGTGCTCGGACATGAGCGCGGGGAGAAGATCCGCGTGTTCAAGTTCAAGCCCAAGCGCGGCTACAAGCGGACCATGGGCCACCGCCAGGAGCTCACCAAGCTCGAGATCACGGAGATCAAGCATGGCGCATAAGAAGGGCCTCGGCTCCTCCAAGAACGGTCGCGACTCGAACGCCCAGCTCCTCGGCGTGAAGGTGGTCGACGGCGAGTACGTCACCGGCGGCGAGATCATCGTGCGTCAGCGCGGCACGGTCTTCAAGCCCGGCGAGGGCGTCGGCATCGGCAAGGACGACACGCTCTTCGCCAAGGCGGAGGGCAAGGTCGTCTTCGCGACCGGCCGCCGTGGCCGCGTCGTCTCCGTCGCCGCCGCCGAGTAGCGCGGCAGCACCATGGATGCTCGCACCGCCGCCCGCGCGCTTGCTGCCGGGCGGATGGCGCTCGGCATCGGCCTGCTGGTCGCGCCGACCCGGTTCACCAGCGCGTGGATCGGGGCGGACGCCGCGGCCGATCCCTCCGCGCGGGTCCTGACCCGCGCGCTCGGCGTCCGCGACGCCATCCTCGGCGCGATCGCGCTGCACACCGTCGACCATCCCGAGGTCGGGCCCCGCTGGCTGCGCACGTGTGCGGCGGCCGACGCGGTCGACTGCCTGGCGACGGTCGGCGGCCGTGGCGCGCTGCCGCAGACCGGCGTGATCGGCGTGGGCGCACTCGCGGGCGCCGCCGCGGTCGCGGGCGTGGCACTCGCGGCGCAGCTGGAAGCCGCGCCGCCGGCGCCGTGAACGGATCGCGCTAGTTGCGTTGCGCTGTCGGGCGGATGAAGAGCTCGGACAGCTCGACGCCGGCCGGCTGACGCAGGGCCTGCAGCACGGCGCGGGCGATGTCGTCGGGCTCCAGCGCGCCAGGCGGCGGCGTGGCGAAGTAGGGCGTGTTCACCGTCCCGGGCTCGATGACGGTCACGCGCATCCCGCTGCCGGCCACCTCCTCGCGGACGCTGTCGGCCATGGCGCCGACGGCATGCTTGGTCGCCGAGTACAGCGAGCCCGCGAGGGCCTGGCGTCCGGCGATGGAGCTCGTGAGGACGAGGTGCCCGCGGTGTTCGCGCAACGCAGGCAGCGCGGCGCGGATCGTGAGCGCGGTGCCGAGGACGTTGGTGAGCACCATCTCGCGCCACCGCTCGGGCGTGGAGGCCGTGAACCCGCGCGGCGCGCCGATCCCGGCGTTGGCGAAGACCGCGTCGAGCCGGCCGAAACGCTCGAGCGTGCGTGCGACGGCGTCGTCGAGGGCCGGCGCGTCGGCGACGTCGGCGGCGACCGTGAGCGGTTGCGCACGCACGTCGGCGACCTGAGCGGCGGCCGTCTGCAGGCGGGCCGCGTCCCTGGCGACCAGCGACAGGTCCCATCCCGCCTCGGCCGCGCTGATCGCGGTGCGCAGGCCGATGCCGCTCGAGGCGCCGGTGATGAGCAGGACGGACACCCGAGCAACGATAGGACCGAATATCGTTCAGTATCCGTTCGTGCAACAGTTATGCCCGAGAACGCCATTGGAGGGCACAACGTGAAGACCATCGTCGTGGGGGGCAGCGGGTTCCTGGGCGGAGCTGTCGCGGACGAGCTGGTGCGGCGCGGGCGCGAGGTCGAGATCTTCGACATCGCAGGCAGCCAGGCGGCGTGTGATGCGCGCTGGCGCCCACGCGGGCGCGGGCGGTTCGCGCGTGACGGCGTCCGGTTCCGGTCGGGGGACATCCGCGACCGCGACGCCCTGGCCTCGGCGTTCGCGGGGGCGGAGGAGATCTACCATTTCGCCGGGCAGCTCGGGACGAGCGAGCTCGACGAGACGCCCGCCGAGGCGGCGGAGGTCAACGTCATCGGCTCCATCAACGTCTTCGAGACCGCGATCGCGGCCGGCGTCCCGAGGGTCTTCCACGCGTCGAAGCCGAACGTCTGGCTCAACGCGTACACGGTGACCAAGCACGCGGCCGAGCGCTTCGGCGAGCTCTACGCGGCGGCGCAGGCCGACACGCGGATCACCTCCCTGCGGTTCTTCAACGCGTACGGCCCGCATCAGCACACGCACCCGGTGCGCAAGCTCGTCCCGACCTTCGCGCTGCAGGCCCTCGCGGGCCGTCCGCTCGAGGTCTTCGGCGACGGCGAGCAGATCGTCGACATGGTCTTCGCCCCTGATCTGGCTCGCCTGACGGTGGACTACGCCGCGGTCGGGCCGGCCGGTGAGGCGCCCGACTGCGGGCGGGGCGTGCCCATCACGGTGAACGCGGTCGCCGAGTCCGTCGCCGCGTGGGCCGGGGGCCGGGTCGGCATCCGGCACCTCCCGATGCGCGTCGGGGAGGTCGAGCACACGACGCTCGTCGCCGACACCTCTCGGCTCCTCGAGGTCGTCGGCGGCGACGGCGGGTTCGCCGACTGGGAGACGTCCCTGGCCCTCACGCTGGACTGGTATGCGCGGCGGGCCGGCCGCCCCGTCGACGCGGGTGTTCATGCCGTGGCGTGATCGGCGCGTCCTCGTCGTCATCGGACATCCGGACGACGAGACGCTCGGCTGCGGAGGGACGCTCGCCAAGCTCGCGGAGCAGGGCGCGGACATCACGGTGCTGCTGCCCTGCCGCCGCACGGACCCGCGCGGGGTGGAGCACTGGGACGACCTCGTGGCCGCCCTGCACGCCGCCTGCGCCCGGCTCGGTGCGACCGCGGTGCTGCCGGAGCCGCAGCTCGAGGAGCCCGAGCCGTCGGTCGCCGACGTCTACGACGTCGTGCTCCCGCACGTCGAGGCCAGCGACGTGATCTTCACCCACTGGCACGGCGACGTGCACCAGGCGCACCGGGCGCTGTCCCACGCGGTCGAGATCGCCACCCGCCCGTTTCGCCGCCATCGCGACGTCTATCTCTTCGAGACCCCGACCTCGACCGAGCAGGCGTACGTCCAGACGTTCTCGCCGAACACGTACGTCGTCCTGGAACCCGCCCACTGCGACGCCGCCGTCGAGGCCATGGGCCACTACCCCATCGAGCACGACATCGGCCGGCGGCCGGAGGACCTGCGGCGCCGGATCGAGACGCGGGGCGCGGAGGTCGGCCGCACGCACGCCGAGGCGTTCGTCGCAGTCCGCCAGTTCCGCTGAGCGATGAAGCGCGCGATCGACATCGTGATCGGCACGGTCGGCCTGGTGCTCGCCGCGCCCCTCGTGCTGCTGGGCGGGCTCGCCGTGCGCCGCCGGAGCCCCGGGCCGATCCTGTACGCCCACGATCGCGAGGGCCGCGACGGCACGCCGTTTCGCCTGTACAAGGTCCGCACGATGGTCACCGACGGCGATGCCCTGCTCGAGCAGCGGCTGCGCGACGACCCGGCCGCGCGCGCCGAGTGGGAGCGCTACTACCGCCTGGCCGACGACCCGCGCATCGCCGGCCGCGCGGGCCGGCTGCTGCGCCGGTTCAGCATCGACGAGCTGCCGCAGCTCTACAACGTCGTCATCGGGGACATGAGCCTTGTCGGCCCCCGGCCGCTGCCGCCCTTCGTGGTCGCCGCCCTGCCGCCGGCGTTCGCCGCGGAGCGCCGGGCGGTGCGGCCGGGGCTCACCGGGCCGTGGCAGGTCGAGGGCCGCAGCGACACCGACCTCGCCGAGATGGAACGCTGGGACCGGGCCTACCTGGGCGAGCGATCGCTGCGCACGGATCTCCGCATCCTCGCGAAGACGCCGCGGGCGGTGCTGTCGGGCACGGGCGCGTACTGACGTGCGCCGCGTCGCGATCGTCCACGACTGGCTCGTCACCTGGGGCGGCGCCGAGCGGGTGCTCGAGCAGATGCTGCTCGCCTACCCGGACGCGGACGTGTTCTGTCTGGTCGAGGGGCTGGACGCCGAGCGCGCCCACATCCTGCGCGGGCGCAGGGTCACGACGACGTTCCTCCAGCGCCTGCCGGGCGGACGGCGCGGGTACTGGTACCTCGCGCCGCTCATGCCGCTGGCCATCGAGCAGCTCGACCTCACCGGCTACGACCTGGTCCTCTCCAGCAGCCACGCCGTCGCCCTCGGGGTCATCACCGCGCCCGATCAGCTGCACGTCAGCTACGTGCACTCGCCGATCCGCTTCGCGTGGGACCTGCAGCCGACGTATCTCGACGCGTTCGGCTACCGCGCCGGGCTCAAGAGCGTGGTCGCACGGCTGATCTTCCACTACCTGCGGCTCTGGGACCGCGGCGCGCACGCCGGCGTCGACGCGTTCATCGCGAACTCGGCATTCGTCGCGTCCCGGATCAGGAAGGTGTGGCGGCGCGAGGCGACCGTCCTGCATCCGCCCGTCGACCTCCAGCGGTTCTCGCTGCGGCACGACAAGGCCCCGTACTTCCTCGCCGGCTCGCGGATGAACCCGTTCAAGCGCCTCGACGTCGTCGTCGACGCCTTCACGCGCCTGCTGCCCGACCAGCAGCTCGTCGTCGTCGGGGACGGTCCGGGCGAGGATCGGGTCCGGGCCCTGGCCGGGCCGAACGTGCAGCTCGTCGGCCATCTCCCGGACGCGGAGCTGACGCGACGCATGCAGGAGGCGTCCGCGTTCGTGCACGCGGCGACGGAGGACTTCGGGATCGCGATGGCCGAGGCGCAGGCGTGCGGGACGCCGGTCATCGCGCTGGGACGAGGCGGGGCGGCGGAGATCGTGCACGGGCTCGAGCACGACACGCCGACCGGAGCGTTCTTCGCCGAACCGACCCCCGAGGCGATCGCCGACGCGGTGCGGGCGTTCCTCGCCGAGCGAGCCCGGATATCGCCGGAGGCCTGCCGCGCCCGGGTGGCTGAGCTGTCGCCCGAGCGGTTTCGCACCCGGTACCGCGCGCTCGTCGAGGAGGCGTGGGAGGCCTTCGAGGCCCGCGGGCGGCTGGCGTGAGCGCCCCGCGCGTCGCCGTCATCGGGGCCGGGCCCGCCGGTCTGGGCGCGGCGCACGTGCTGGTCCGCGGCGGAGCGGACGTGACGGTGTTCGAGGGGGCGGACGAGGTTGGCGGCCTCGCCCGGTCGCACGTGCTCTGGGGGCACACCGTCGAGTTCGGCGCCCACCTGCTGCTCCGGGTCGACCCGCGCATCGACGCCCTCTGGGACGAGCTCATCGGCGACGCGTACGTCTCGGTGCCCCGCAGCACGAGGATCCTGACGGGCGGCCGTTGGCTGCGCTACCCGTACGAGCCGCTGGACGTCGTGCGGACCGTCGGCCTCGCGGAGACGGCGCGCTGCGCGGCCGGTGCGCTGCGACGCGGTCCTGACGGGCCGGACCTCGAACATTGGGTCACCGCGCGCTTCGGTCGTCCCGCGCTGGAGCTGTTCGTCGCCGACTACGTGCGCAAGCTCCTGGGCGCGGAACCCTCCGAGATCGACGCCGGGTTCGCCGCCACGCTGCTGGGGTTTGCGCGACAGCCGTCGCTGGCCGCGACCGCGCGCAGGCTGATGCGGCGGGCGCCCGAGCCGCCGGTCGTCCGGCCCGACGGCGGGGTGGGGGAGCTGCCGAGGCGGATGGCCGCGGACGTCGTCGCCCGGGGCGGGACGCTGCGGCTGGGGACGCGACCGCAGGCGCTGGCGCACCGCGACGGCGTGGTCTGCGGCGTCCGGGTGGACGGTCAGGACGAGCGCTTCGACCACGTCGTGTCGACGACGTCGCTGGCCGTGCTGGCCGGAGGGCTGCTCCCGGCCCCGGACGACATCGTCGCCCGGGCCCGAGCGCTGCGCCTGCGCGGGGTCGTCCTGGTCTACCTCCGGGTGCACGGCGGCGTGCCCTTCGCCGACCAGTGGGTTTACGTGACCGACCCGTCGCGGCCGGTGGGTCGCATCGCGAACTACGACGCGTGGCGCCCACCGCACGCTCCGGCGGCCCCCGAGACCGTCCTGGCCGTCGAGCTGGGCGGCGCCGACGATGACCCGCTGTGGCAGGCGCCGGACTCCGAGCTGGCCGCCCGCGCCGAGACCGAGCTGCGCGACCTCGAGCTGCTCGGCGGGGGCACGGTCACCGGGTGGCACGTGCTGCGGCTGCCGCGCGTGCAGCCGGTGCCGCTGGTGGGCTCCGGGGTCGCGACCGACGCTGTCCGCGCGTGGGTCGAACAGATCCCGGGGCTGACGAGCACCGGCCGCTTCGGGGCGTTCGCGAACACCGGCGTCCACGAGAGCATCCTGCTCGGGATGGATGCCGCGGACGCCGTCCTCGCGGCGGTCTGACGCCCGCGCCGGTACCGTCATCGGCGATGGAGATCCGCCGCCTCGGCTCCGGCCCGCCCGTCCTGCTCGTCCACGGCAGCATGCTCGGGGGTCGCTACCAGTGGATGGAGCAGTCCGAGCTGCGGGTCCGCTGGGAGCTCCTCGTCGCCGAGCGTGCGGGCTACCGCCGCGACGACGACGTCGTGGGGGAGAACTGGGAGGTCGACGCCGCCCACATCGCCGAGGAGCTGGGCCGCCACGAGGGCGGCGCCCACGTCGTGGGGTTCTCGTACGGCGCCGTCGGCTCGGTGCTCGCGGCCGCGCAGGTCCCGGAGGCGGTCCGCAGCCTCGCGCTCATCGAGCCGTCGACCTGGTCGGTCGCCTTCGATGTCCCGGAGGTCAAGCGCGTCTACGACAGCCTCGTCAACGCCGTCATCGAGTACTGGGACGACCCGCCCGGCATGGCGCAGGCCTTCCTTGACCGTGCCGGCGCCCAGCAGCAGGTCCGCGAGGACCGCCTGCCGCGCGCGCTGCAGGTCGGCGTCCGCGCGGTCGCCAACGGGCGGCCGTCGGGCGAGGCGGAGATCCCGCTCGACGCGCTGCGCGCCGGCCGCTATCCCAAGCTCGTGATCTCCGGCGAGCACAGCGTCGCCTTCGAGACCATCGCCGACCGCATGGCCGAGGGGATGGGCGCCCGGCGCGCGCACCTGCCGGGCGCCGGGCACGGGGTTCCCGCGCTGGGGGCGCCCGTCAACGCGGTGCTCGAGGCCCTGTGGACGGAGGGCCAGCGGGCTACGTCGGCTGCGCCGTCGGGCGGATGAGGATCTCGTTGACGTCGACGTGCGGGGGCTGGGAGACCGCGTACATCACCGCGCGGGCGATGTCGTCGGCCTCCAGCGCGTTGCTCGGGCGGTTGTCGAAGAACGGCGTGTCGACCATGCCGGGCTCGATCGACGTGACCCGCACGCCGCTGTCGTTCAGCTCCTGACGCGCGGACTCCGCCATCGCCGTGACGGCGTGCTTCGTCGAGCTGTAGAGCGAGCCGGGCAGCGCGCGGCGGCCCGCCACCGACGAGGTCAGCAGGAGGTGGCCCTTCGTGTCCCGCAGCGCATCGATCGTGGCGCGGATGGTGTACGCCGGGCCGAGCACGTTCGTGAGCACCATGGACTTCCACTGCTCCGGGGTCTCCTTCGTGAAGCCCCGCGCGGCACCGAACCCGGCGTTGGCGAACACCACGTCGATCTGCCCGAAGGTGTCGAGCGTCTCCTGGGCGAGCGCCTCGACCTGCTCCCACTCGGTGACGTCGCAGGCGACCGGCAGGGCGCGCTCGGAACCGCCGAGTTCGTCGGCGAGCGCCTGCAGCTTGTCCGTGCTGCGCGCGGACAGGACCAGGCGGTATCCCGCCTCGGAGGCCAGCCGGGCGGTGGCGGCGCCGATGCCCGTCGAGGCGCCGGTGATGAGGAAGACTCGATCTTGGGACATGCGCTCATCCTAGGCTTGGTGCCTCGATGCTCTACGACAAGGCGCGCATCTTCGTGCAGGGCGGCGCGGGCGGGAACGGCTGCATGAGCTTCCGTCGCGAGGCCCACGTCCCCCGGGGCGGACCCGATGGCGGCGACGGCGGCCACGGCGGCGACGTCGTGCTCGTCTGCGACGACTCCAAGCGCGACCTGCAGTCGTTCAAGCGCCGTGCGCACTACAAGGCCGACCGCGCCCGCCATGGCGAGGGCAACCTGCGTCACGGCGCCGACGGCGCGCGCCTCGAGGTCCCCGTCCCACCCGGCACGCAGATCCGGATGGACGACGGCACGCTGCACGACCTCACGATTCCCGGGCAGCGGGTCACGGTCGCGCGCGGCGGCAGCGGCGGGCGCGGCAACAAGCGCTTCGCCGGCTCGACCCGCCAGTCCCCGCGCTTCGCCGAGAACGGGCTCGACGGCGAGGAGCGGTGGATCGACCTCCAGCTCAAGCTGCTGGCCGACGTCGGGCTCGTCGGCCTGCCGAACGCGGGCAAGTCGTCGCTCATCGGCCGGATGACGCGCGCCGCGCCGAAGGTCGCCGACTACCCGTTCACGACCCTGGAACCGGTGCTCGGCACGCTCGACGGCGAGAGCCGCCAGCTGGTCATCGCCGACATCCCCGGGCTCATCGAGGGGGCGTCCGACGGCGCGGGCCTCGGCCACGACTTCCTCGCGCACGTCGAGCGGACCGCGCTGCTCGTGCACGTGCTCGACCTCGCGCCGCTGGACGGCAGCGACCCGCTCGCCAACCACGCCACCATCGAGGCGGAGCTGCGCGCGCACGACGAGCGGCTCGCCGCGCTGCCGCGGATCCTCGCGCTGAGCAAGGCCGACCTCGTGTCGGAGGAGCGCGCCGCCGAGGAGGCCGCCGCGTGGCGCGAGCGCCTGGGGGAGGACGTGCCGGTCATCGTGACCTCGAGCGCCACCCGCCAGGGCCTGGACGAGCTGAGCGTCGAGCTGCTGCGCCGCGTGCCGGTCCGCGAGCGGGTCGACGTCACGTCGCTGGAGCAGAGCGGGGACGGCGAGGCGCTGGCCGAGCACATGGTCTTCCGGCCGGCCGAGGACAAGGGCTACAAGGTCGAGCAGGTCGACGACGGGGTCTTCCGCGTCAGCGGCCCGCCCGTCGAGCGGCTCCTGGCCCGGCACGACCTCGAGAACGACGAGGCGCTGGCCCACATCGAGCACCGCCTGAACCGCATGGGGGTCATCCGCGCGCTGGAGGCCGCGGGGTTCGAGCCCGGCGACGACGTGGAGATCGCCGGCATGCTCTTCGAGCTGCACCCGGGATGATGTGCGGGCCGTGACGGTCCCTCGATCCTCTTCGCACCTGGACGCCGAGCACAGCCCGGAGGCGATCGCGCGGCGGCTCGCAGCACCGCGCAAGGTCAGCTATCTCCGCGACTTCATCTACGGCGCGATCGACGGGACGGTGACGACGTTCGCGGTCGTCGCCGGTGCGACGGGGGCGAAGCTCGGCGCGACGGTCGTCGTGATCATGGGCCTCGCGAACCTGCTCGCCGACGGCCTGAGCATGGCGGTCAGCAACTACCTGGGCACGCGCGCCGAGCAGGACCAGCGGGCGCGGGCCCGGCGCCGCGAGCAGCGCCACGTCCGGCTGGTGCCCGAGGGCGAGCGCGAGGAGATCCGCCAGCTGTTCGCCGCCAAGGGGTTCGCCGGCGACGACCTCGAGCGGATCGTCGAGGTCATCACCGCCGATGAGGACCGCTGGCTCGACACGATGATGGTCGAGGAGCTCGGCTACGGCCCGGACCCGACCGTGCCGTGGCGGGCCGCGGCGGCGACGTTCGCGGCGTTCATCACCGTCGGCCTGCTCCCGCTCCTTCCGTTCCTGCTCGACGCCGTCGACGGGGACCTCGTGCCGGATCCGTTCGCGTGGAGCGCGGTGCTGACCGCTGTCGCGTTCTTCGCGGTCGGCAGCGCGAAGGCCGGCGTCGTCGGCATGCGCTGGTGGCGCTCGGGACTGGAGACGCTGCTCGTCGGCGGTGCGGCGGCCACCGTCGCGTACCTCGTCGGGGTCCTCCTCGAACGCGTCGTCTAGTGCGGTGAGTCGGACGCCGCAACAGCCGGCGCGCGGCGGGCCAGCTGCTCCTGCACCCAAGCGGCCAGGCCGATCACCGCGATCACCACGCCCACCCCGGTGATGGCCGCCCAGCCGCCGGCGGCGTACGCGAGCGCGGCGGTCGCCGACCCGAGGGCGCCGGCGACGAAGTTGCCGGTCATGTACGCGGTCACGACGCGGCTGCGGGCGTCGGGGTACGCCGTGAAGAGACGATTCTGGTTGAGGATGTGCTGGCCCTGGATGCCGAGGTCGAAGAGGACCAGGCCCGCGAGCAGCGCGACGAGCGACTCGGTCGCGAACGCCATCAGCCCCCAGCCGGCGAGGGTGACGAAGAGAAACGCGCCGGTCGCCGGATGGGTCCAGCCGCGGTCTCCGAGCCGGCCGGCCGCCTGGGCGCTCAGCGCGCCGGCGATCCCGAACAGGCCGACCAGCCCGATCGTCGCCTCGTTGAACTCGTACGGGGCATCGGAGAGCAGGAACGTGATCGAGGTCCATACGAGGCTGAAGCCGCCCATCCCGGTGGCGCCGTAGATCATGCGCCGGCGCAGCAGGGGGCTGGTGCGGACGAGGGCGGTCACGGAGCGCAGCAGCGACCGGTAGGTGAGGTCGCTCCGCGCCGGGAAGCTCTCCGGCAGGACGCGCCACAGCGTGACGGCCAGCACGAGGATCACGACGGACGCGAGCGCGTAGACCAGCCGCCAACCGCCGAGCTGGGCGATCAGGCCGCTCACCGTCCGGGCCACGAGGATCCCGATGAGCAGGCCGCTCATCACGATGCCGACCACCTTCCCGCGCTCGTGCTCGGGCGCCAGGGCCGCCGAGAGCGGGATGAGGATCTGGGCGACGACCGAGGTGACGCCGACGATGGCCAGCGCGCCGGCGAGCACGGCGACCGACGGGGCCGCGGCGGTGACGGCGAGCGCCACCGCCGTGGCGAGGAGCAGCCGGAGGATGAGCGTGCGGCGCTCGAGCAGGTCGCCGAGCGGGACGAGGAACACCAGCCCCGCCGCGTACCCGAGCTGGCTGGCGGTGACGATGAAGCCCGCGGTGCTCGGCGCGACGCCGAACGTCTCGGCGATCACGTCGAGCAGCGGCTGGCCGTAGTAGTTGCTGGCGACGGCGGCGCCGCACCCGAACGCCATGACCAGGACGATC
>SXGQ01025306.1_pt1 | contig 11005 bp, 8 predicted proteins | sample 3178371 | NCBI WGS metagenome assembly SXGQ01 (sample SAMN11356859, study PRJNA531348) | freshwater metagenome | isolation source: freshwater sample F1-20 | place: China: Fuxian Lake, Yuxi | collected 2017-12-25 | reverse complement strand
TAACTTCTGACAATTCATTCACTTTCGGCCACGACTGATATGCATCAGAAACATCGCCCGGACGCATCGAAAAACGGTTCTGCAATTTCGGCGATGCGGTTTCTTCGTCAAGTTTGCTTTCGGTTGCTGCCCCGTGGAACCCTGTCGCTATCGCTCCCGATTCTGACTCTGGCGCTTCGCCGTTCGCCGAGCGGTGAAGCTGTGCTTCACCGTCAGACGCCCCTTTATCTTCGCGGCTATGCCGCCGCTCCGAACCCGGCGGCACAGCCGCATTATCAATCCCTACATCGCCCGGAAAAGCAGAGCTTTTCCGCTCGGCGAGAGGGGCCGAAAGCTCAAGGCTTTCAAGCAATTCTTCCCTTTTCCTAGTTCCCCAAAGCTCCCGGTAGCCAACCTCAGCCATTCCGCCTTCTTTATGATCCGGCCGACGGACAAAGAGGCCGATAGATGTGCCAACTCTAATCCCCGTCTTGGTCTGTTCGGTCGAGAAAATACTCGGGTCAGGTTTTCCTAGCGGCGTAGTTTTTCCGGTTTCGCGGCTATCACCATTCAGATTGTCGATCCAAACACGGTCGAACTCACTCAGGAATTTCTTGCGCATCACCACAAACGATGGATCGCTCAGATACGAGAAATTAGAGATATAGCAAACGATTCCTTGGCCCGTCTGTTCGGCGATCTTTCGTTCGGCAAGACGGAAAAACCGAACGTAAAGATCATCTAAATTGAACTTCTTTATTCCCCATTCCTTTACCAACCCTTCTTTGTAAACATCGATCTGAACGGACTCTTCCTCAGTCTGTGCTACACCTGCAAATGCGTTGTACGGCGGATTGCCGAGAATAACAAGAATTCGCGATTTCTTCTTGATCTTGTCGGCGGCATCGCGTTCCTGTTCAAACTCAGGATACGGGAGATGCTTCTTAGGAAGCTCATCCCAGCCCGTTAGCGAATTTGTGAGATAAACACCGGCACGTTCATTTTTGTTGTCAGCGAAACCTACGCCTAGCTGTTCTAAAAGCAGCCCGATCTGCAAATGCGAGACGACGAACGGAGCGGGCAATATTTCGAAGCCAAAGACGCGGGACATCACGGCCTTCTTTAGTTTCATTCCGCGAGTATTCTCCTCGCCCTTCTCCTCAAGCGTCCTGTTTATACGCTTCAATACCTCAACCAGATACGCTCCGGTTCCGCAAGCCGGGTCGAGGACATAGACGCTCTCGTCGGCGAGGCCATCGGGCAAGTTCAGCTCCGTTCGAAGAACGAGATCGACCCGCTCGACCATGTAGCGGACGATCTCTTCCGGCGTGTACCAGACGCCAAGCTCCTTGCGAAGCTCAGGGTCGAACGCCTGTAGAAATGGCTCGTAAAAATACTGGACGGCATGGTCCTCTGCGAAACGAGCGAAAAACTCTTCGCGAACGACGCGGTTGAGAACGTCTTCGGTCCAATCCAGAACCTCCACGATATTGAGATTCTTAAGATTTGACGGCGTGGCTATCTGTTCGAACAGCACAGATATCATCGGCACTCGCAGTTCCCAAACCGCCGTTTTCCAACGGAATTTCTCGGAAGTGTTCGATTTGCGTTTGTGCCACAAGACCCAAGCCGAGAATATTCCGTAGAACAGAGTCTGAACCAGCGTCGAACGAAAAAAATGCTCCCCTTTTTCGCCGTCGAACTCGATGCCGAGCGATTCTTCTAATGCCTTCCTAATGGTATCAAGCGCCGAGAGTTCTGCTTCCTCAACACGTGCCTTCGCATCACGCGCATACGAAGCAAGAAACCATGCGACATCCTCGGGCTTTGCAACCGGAGCACGATGAAGCATCACCCGCTTCAGAAATTCAACAAAGCGTTCATTTTCGGTTTCGGTAACCGATGAGATGTTATCGGCCTTGTTCCAAAAACCGGCCTCGTCCTCGGCGATACTAAATCTTTCAAGTTTTCTCGGCTCATTGATTTCGTCAAGAACGAGGAGAAGAAAGTCACGATAATTTGTGACCAAAACCTGGCGGTAGGTGCTCAAGTATTTGGCTACTTGTTTGCTGTCACTGATAAATTCGACGTTGTCGGACGTACCTTTTATCTCGATCGCCCCTCGCTCGGGTAACTGGCCTTCGATCAGGTCGGTCGAGCTTCTCTGAAATTGGTTCGGCGTGAACAAACCGCCATCGGGAATTCCCGCACCTTTATTCGCGAGATTGATCACGCAACGAACTTTTGGTTTTAGTGATTTGCCCGTTTCATTAAAAAGAGCTTCAAGGGTGCCGTAATACGATGTCTCCTTAACGCCTGCCGCTGATCGGCGGATCAGGCTCATTTGTGAAAGGTAAGTTTGAAGGGAATTCATTGTTTTCGACCGTCGCTTACACGATGCGGGTGATTTTACAACAGGTTACCGTGGGTTGAAACCCGACGCTCGGTGACGAAACAACAAACGGCAGCCCCGCCGAAAGAACCCGGTCGCTATCGCTCGCGGTTCTGACGTTTCTCGCAGGAGCCGCGGGATACAAAGTCCGGGACTCAAAACGACGGGCTGAAGCCCGCACTCTGAACTTCGCAACTATCCAGAGCTTCCATATCATCCATTTCATCCATATCTCACGGATTGCCGTTCACTTTGGTTTGGACTCTTTGGAAAATGGCAGCGGAGGTTCGTGAATCGTGAATCGTAAATCGTCAATAGTTCTTCGAGCAGAAACTTTGCGGGGCCTTTGCGGCTTCGCGGGAATGTGATTATTAAACGCGGAGCCCGCAGGGATCGCAGAGGGCGGGTGAGCAGTGAGCGGCAGGCAATCGAACTGAAGTCCTTCATTCAAGTTAATTGATAATTAAAAATTAGTAATTATTAATTAAACGGAGTGCCAATAGGTAGTCTGAAATGCACACATCGAAGACCCAAGCCCAAAGCCCGATGTCTAGTTTTAACCAACAATTAACAATGGTTCAATTAACAATTGACAATTCGAAAGGATGCCAAATCCCCAATCCCAAATTCTCAATCCCGGCCGCTTGTCCCAGATGTCCCATTCGTCCTATCTGTTCGCGATGTTTCCGATGTTCGCGGCGTTCGCGATGTTTCCGATGTTCGCGGCGTTCGCGATGTTTCCGATGTTCGCGGCGTTCGCGATGTTCACGGTGTTTTCGCGAACGCGCGATGCCCGGAAAAAAACAAAACATCGAGAAATGCGGAATGCCGATGCGGAGGCCCGCGCGTCAGCAAGGGCTTAACATCCAAAGCGACATTCCCAATCTCCGTGTCAGTAGCCCGCGCGTCAGAAAGGGCTCATCTTCGAATTCGGAATTCGGAATCCGGACTAGCAATCGGCCGGCTAAAGCCGGGACTCAGAACTCCGGAAATCTCGAATTTGGAATCTGGAGTAACAAACAGCCGGCTAAAGCCGGGACTCAAAACCCAGAGCGTTTCAGGCGTTTCACGAATTTCTGGTGTTTCATTTCTTTCATTCGTTTCAGCCGTTTCAGATGCATATACTCCTGGCAAAAAATGAAACAAGCGAGCCATTGGCCTTGGAGTTATCGAACGGCCTTTTCGCCGGGGCGGTATCGTTTGATCGCCTGCTTATCGACGTCGCCCTCAGTAAAGGCGACGCGTTTTGCTTCGCCGGCGGCGAACATCGCGGCCTGGTCGGAGTGGAAGGGCGAATCGGGCCGGTTGCTTTGGCCATAGGCGAGCACGGAAAGGGCCCGCGGCACATCGCCAAACTCGACCGCGAGCACCCAGCAGTCGCCGCCGATCGCGGCCATCTTGCCGTCCGCGGCGCGTTCAAAGGTCATAATGCGAAAGCACCCGAGGTCGTTGCCGCAGCCGCCTACCGGCACATCGACCGAGCCGCGGCGGACGCGGTGAACCTCGCCCCAAGCGACGTCAAAGCTGCCATGTCGCTTCTTTACTTCCTCGACCGCCCAGGCGAAAGACTCGGCCGCACGCTTCGTGTCGGCAAGCCCGCGGGGTGTGTTCAGCGGGTCGTCGATGCTCCAGGGCTTTGCATAACGTTCGGCATCCGGAAGCGTTTGGCCGCGGCCCTCGCGAAGCCCGGAATAGTGCCGCCACCATTCCTGAAAGAGCACCGAACCGCGGCTCTCCGGCGAAGTGGTGTTGTCCCATTTCTCAAGCAGTCCGATCGCAGCGGCCACATCGCCCTCGGGCCTTGCCGCCCGCACCGCCGCGATGAGGTCGGGCTTAACGCGATCGGCAAGCAGTGCTCGGTAGTTATGCTTGAGCTTCCAAATGTCCTCGAGGCTGAACTTCTCATCGCCGCCGACAAGCTGAAGCCCGAGCTGGCTACGGAGCGAAAGCCGCGGCTCTTCAAAATTCGGGAAGGCATTCGCGGTCGCGACCGGAGTTCGGACGTTGGTGTAATGGTGCGAGCTGTTCTCATTGCGGACGTAGCCGCCCGGCGGGTTGAGCACCTGCGGCAGCGATTCGAACGGAACGTACTCGGTCCAGACGTCCTTGATCCCTTTGGCCGGCACGGCCGTAAGCTCATCGACAGGCGGATGCGGCAGCCGCGGCAATGCGGCATTCCAGAGATAATATATGTTGCCGTCGCGGTCGGCGTAAGTGAAGTTCGAGGTCGTCCGGGCACGCATCTTCATCGCATCCTTCCACTCGGCAAGCGACCGGGCACGCATCATCCGCAGGAACTGCTCGCCGCCGCGGACGTCGCCTTCGCCTGCGTATTTGAAAACATAGACCTTGCCGTCGGCTCGCTTGATAACGGGCCCGAGTGGCGTGGACCAGAACTCGCGGGTCTCGGTCGAGATGGCATCGCCGTTGCGAAAAGGAACCGTGACCAACTCGCGGATGAGCGGCACCGAAGCGCCGTCGAAAAGGTAGTGATCGGGCTTGGCCGGGTCGGCGTCGAGAGCGTAGATCTCATCGAGATCCTGCGAGTTGTTGGTCGTCGAAAAGCCGAGGTAACGGTTAAAGCCGCCGATAACTCCGAACGGTCCGCCGATCCGAAAGTCGCCGTAAAAATCGAGCACACCGGGCACCGTCATATGTGCTTCGTAGTAGCCGGCCGACCAGCGGAGATGCGGATTGCGGAGCAGGATCGCTTTGCTGGACTTCGTTCTGCTAGGGGCGAGAGCCCATGCGTTCGAGCCATCGTCCGGCCCTTCGCCCTCGTCCTCCATCGTCGTCGGGTCTTCCTCGCTGCGGCCGGAACGCTGATTGAGAAAGTTGCGGATCTTCTGTGCCGAGGGCTGTGCGAGCTCGGTCGAGAGCACGTCGAAGCCCGTGAAGTCGCTCGGCATTCCCTCGGGGAACTCGCCCGGATGAAGCTTTATGAATCGGTTGACTCCTGCGGCAAAGCCGTCATAAACATCTCGGACGTCCTTCGAGAGCGATCCGTACTTTGGCTCGGCCTTCGCCCGCAGCCGACGTATCGCGAAGTCCGAGTCCATCCTTTCGTATCCACCAATCGATGCCCATCTGCCGCTGGCCGCAAGCAGCCGCATTCCGGTCTGGCTGCCGTAGTCCTCGGATTGCAGCCAGGCGAGCGCGTAGCCGGCCGCATAGAGATCCTTCGCCCGGATGTGCGGCACGCCTTTTTCAGTACGGATCACCTCGACCCGCTGCCAGGGTTCGTCATCCGGTGGCACGGCGACCGGCGACGAAAAGGCGGTGAACAAAAGCGTAGCGAAAAGAAGAATGGTGGTCTTCATAAATGCACTTGGATTGAACGGGAAGAACACGAAACGGGAATGCGAGAAATATACCACTTAAGGACCGGGTCGGAAAATGCGGCCGCGAAAAATAGAAAAGGCCCGCCGCTTTCGGCAGCTTGGCGATCGACCGACGGAATGTGGATTATTCGCCGGAGCTCAGGCGGCGCCGACATTGAAGTCCAGTGGGGCAATGGTTCCTTGGGTGATGTGCCCGTTCCGGGCGACTATGATGGTGACGCCAAAACGGATTATGCTATTTGGCGACCGTCAACAGGCGATTGGTGGATCCTGAAATCGTCGGACGGGTCGCATTCAGTGATCAATTTCGGAATGTCGGGAGATATCGCCGTTAAGGGTGATTATAATGGTGATGGAATCACCGATTATTCGGTTGTAAGGCCCTCGACCGGTGTTTGGTATTTTCTGGAAAGCGAGAGCGACTATCAATTTCGGGCGTATCAGGGGCCGGTGATAAAAGCCGGGGCATTTCCCGTACCGGCGGACTACAACAGAGACAGCAAAACCGATGTCGCTATCTGGTTTAGCTCTTCGGGTTTGTGGCATATCGTCGATAGCCAGACTGGCGATATTCGGCAAAACCATTTTGGAGGAGCCAAGGATTTTCCGGTGATGGCGGCTTCTGTTTTTCGTTAGGAATTGCGATAAGTGCGGATGTCATAAATCCGTATGGCGTCCGCATTTTTTAGAGTGAGTCGATTTATGAAGAAAGTATCTGTGATAATTCTTGTGGCTTTACCGGCGATTATTTGTTGTGCCTGGATTTTCTGGCCGAACGATGTGAATGTCGGGAAGGCTCAGGTTCCTGACCCTGAGGAATCCAAGTTGCGGGAAATTGACAAAGAAGGGCAAGACGCAAAGATAAAAAAGGCGTTTGCCGAAGCAAAAAGGATCCAGGACCATATTGTAGATTCTGTTAAAAGTGAGAGACGGGAATTACGATTAACTCGAGCATGGGCCATGCCGTCGGATCGTCCGCGACCGACCGAGCGGACAGGGAAAACGCATAACGAAATTAGTTGGGAGAAGAACGGGACCAGAATCAGTCTGGACTTTCAACTCGGACACAATAAAGAGGACACATTAGCCTCATTTCGATTTGGGTTGGAGACCATTTCGCTGGGCGAGTTTTTTGAAGCGCCTGGAATTGGGGACGAGGCGGTTTTGGTGAAGAACGTCGAGTTTAATAAGAAAATGACAAATGTCGGGCTTCATTTTGTAAAGGGCCGCGCAAAGGTCAGCGTTTACCTTAGCAACCACCAAAGAAGCAGAGAGGAGAACGAGAAAGAACTGATGGAGATCGTTCGGTTAATAGAACCATTGATCATCGCCCGGCCTGACTTTAACGATCCCTAAAAAAACGCGGCCCCAAAAACCGGAAAGGTCATGCAACATTACCAATTATTACTTCATGATTGATCATGCGTTGCGGGGAAGAAAATGCGGACGCGAAAAATAGAAAAGGCCCGCCGCTTTCGGCGAGCCATGCGTTCTCAGAAGACAAGAGACGCATTTCGGACCTAAATATTTACACCAACCAGACGCGGGTTGGCCTTCTTCTGCAAAAGCTTGCGAAGCTTGAGCCGTGCCTTGTGGAGCTGCGACTTCGACGTGCCGACCGAGCATCCGAGGATGCGTGCGACCTCTTCGTGTTCGAAGCCTTCAACGTCGTGGAGAAGGAAAACGTTCTTGTAGCCGTCCGGAAGCTGCTCGATCGCATGCTCGAGGGCGATCTTGTCAACCACCTGCATCCGTTCCGGGTCGGTCGTGCCGGTGACCACCTGGTCCGGCGTCTCGCCTTCTTCGGTGACCTTCTCGTACTTCACGTTTCGCTTACGGAAGTGCATCAGGACCTGATTGACCGTCATCCGGTGCAGCCACGTGGTGAATGCCGAGTCGCCGCGGAAGCTGCCGATCTTACGATAGAGCTGGATGAAGACATCCTGCGTAAGGTCTTCGGCTTCGTAAGCATTCTGGAGCATTCGAAGACAGATCGAATAGACCCGGCGGTGATGCCGCTGGTAGATCTCTTCAAAGGCTGCCATGTCGCCGGACGCCGCGGCCTGAGTGAGTTCAAAGTCACTCGTCGATGCCAGCGGAGAAACATATTTGGCCGTGGCCGAGTTGTTCTCCGCGGCCGCTGTACTGCTTTGCCAGATAGGATAGTTCAAGGTTTCAGTAGTCATTTCCGTGTATCCCCCGCTATCCCAAGACTCAAAAAGCGTGCCAAACCCCGAAAACCTGCTCAACCCGGCCCTTTTTCTCCTATTTTTACTGTAATTTCGAGGCATACCTTTCATTTCGCCGAACATCAAAGGGAGGATTCAATTCGTTCTCGTGTCGGCTTTACGTAGCCCTGCGCACGATATGGTATAGTTGTCTCTTGAACGATTTTGATACATATTCTGTGGCGACGCTCACGTACAAATCCCATCCCAAGATCGGTTTATTCCGCTGTGTAAGAACGCTCGTGCTCGGGCGGGCTTGCGTTCGGTCGCTTGCCGCCTTGATTACAGCGATGTTGATCGCTGGAACGGCTGCTGCACAGCCTCAACCGACCGTCCGCACTCAGGAAGTTGACGAAAACGACGGCGTGCCGGTGATCCTCAAGCACTTGCCGAATTGGGAGACCGTAAGGGACAGTGCAGTTTTCATCACATCGAAGGAAGAGCTTTCGCAAGCGGCGGGCGAGCGACCGGTCAATAGTGCGATAGAGTTCGTCGGCGGCACCGAAGCGGCGAGTGCGGTTTATCCCGAGGGTCGGCTATTGATAGTTGAATACACCACGCCGCAATTCGCCTCCTCGGCTGACGCAGAGTTTCTACGGATCCTTACCGAATCGCCGACCGAGCCTCCAACGGTTTACCGCCGCGTCGGCAACTACGCCGTTTTTGTTTTCGATACGCCCGATGCCGAGGCCGCCGCCGGGCTTATCGACCAGGTCAAATACCAGAAAGATATTCAGTGGCTCGGAGAAAGCCCTTTTCTTTTCCAGAATTTGGAGCGGTATTTCATCACGACCTCGCGCGACATCATCTATTCGACGATCCTGTGGATAGTTTTAGGTTTCGGAGTTGCCATTTTGCTCGGCGGAACCGCGGGCTATTCGTACTTCAAGTACCGCGAAGGGCAACGAGAGAAGATGATCGCGTTCTCGGATGCGGGCGGACTAACGCGACTGAACCTTGACGATCTTTCAGAGCCTATAAGGCTTGAGCATTAAGTATTACTTCGGCAAAGCGTCGATCAGCCGGTCGATGTCGTCCGTGTTGTTGTAGAAATGCGGAGCGATCCGAAGCCGGTCGCCGCGGGGCGAAACGATCACGCCCGCAGCACGCAGCCGCTCGGCGATCTCATTGCAATGCATTCCGCCGAGGTGCTCGACGCAGACGATAGCCGTTGCTTCCGAGGGCTCACGCGAACTAATGATCCGGTAATTCGTGCCCGAGAGCCGCTCGCAGAGATAGCCGGAAAGTTCAGTGAGGTAGAGGCGAATCTTTTCGAGCCCAACTTGGCCAAGGAGCAGAAGGCTTTGCTCGAGCCCGTAGAAAAGTGACGATGGCCCGGTTCCGCTCTCCCAGGCGAGTGCGTTTGGTTTGAACGGCTGCTCGCGGTCGTCAAAATCCCAAGGGGTTTCGACACTGATCCAACCGACAAAGACCGGATCGACCAGTTCGCGGGCGCGTTCGGAAACGTAGAGAATTCCGCAGCCTTCGGGCGCACAAAGCCATTTATGACTCGCACCGGCCGCGATATCGACATTCGCCTCCTCGAGGTCAAAGCCCATTTGCCCGAGACCTTGGATCACATCCACGGCAAATATCGCGTCAACGGCACGTGCCGCCTTTCCGATGCGTTCAAGGTCGGCACGAAAACCCGAGGCGAACTGCACAGCACTTACAGCGACAACGCGAGTGTTCGAATCGATCATGTCGATGAGTTCGCTGATCTCATATCGTCCGTCGCGCTCGGGGCAGATGCGCAATTCAACTCCATAACGGTCGCGGACACGCCGCCAGGGATAAAAATTTGCCGGAAATTCATTCCCGAACGTAACGATGTTGTCGCCCGGCTTCCACTCAAGTCCCGCCGCGACTGCCGCAAAACAATCCGAAGTGTTGCGCATGAATGCGATGTGTTCAGGGCCGACGTTCAGCATCCCGGCCAAAAGTTCGCGGCAACGGCCTTTCGTTTTGACCCAATCGGGATAGTGTTCGGAACCGTGCGTAGCAACGTCGTTGAGCTGCCAATTAACAGCATCGATCGCCGTCCTTGGCATTGGCGAGACAGCAGCGGAGTTCAGATAGGCGTAGTGCTCGGTGGCAGCGAAGAGCGATCGTATCTCAGGCGTCATTCGGTTGATTCTATATCAATCCACGCCGCTTCGCTCAATCACCGCGATCCGGCATTAAAAAAGAATGCGTTGACAAATACTGCACCGGGGGGACAAAATCAAATAAGGTTTTTGCGGTCAACATTTTGCCCGCATTTGTGAATCAAACGAAAGTACGTGTTCAATCGCAGTAAAAATCGCACAATTCCCTTTGGCCCGCTCCACCCTGCGGATGATCTTGATATTGCAGTACACCATTACCGCAAGCAGTCGCGGACCTTTCTCTGGGCAGAAGGAATGCGGCTGGTTCGCGATGTCTTTCTGATCCTGGTCGTGTTTGTTCTGCTCGGTGTTTTTGCGGTTCAGCCGGTCGTGGTCGAGGGTGAATCGATGCTTCCGCATCTGCATAATGGCGAGCGTCTGCTGGTCAACAAGCTCGTTTACTACAACATCCAGAGCGTTAGCTGGGGCCATCTTGAGCGCGGTGACATCGTTGTCTTCTGGTTTCCGCGAGAGCCGGATAAAAGCTACGTGAAAAGGATCATTGGGCTGCCCGGTGAAACGGTCGAGGTCAGGAATGGCCGCGTAAATATCAACGGGGTCGAACTTCAGGAAGATTATCTCGACATAGAGCACAACCAGAGCCTGCCAACTTGGCCTGCAAAGAAGGTTGATCCGCATCATTACTTTGTGATGGGCGACAACCGCGATAATTCTTCCGATTCCCGCTACTGGGGCCTCGTTCCTGAAAAATATATCTACGGCAAAGCGTTTTTCCGCTATTGGCAACCGGACAAGATCGGATTCGTCGAACATGGCGATTACACAGGTTCCGGACTCGAAAGCGTCCCAGATTCAAATGCCGTCCAGCCCTGATTACTGCACATTTTGCCTTAACTCAATGCGTCAATTTACCTGCCGACTCCGGTTGCGATAAACTGCACCATAGATGAGTAAAGC
>SXGQ01448971.1_pt1 | contig 11006 bp, 13 predicted proteins | sample 3178371 | NCBI WGS metagenome assembly SXGQ01 (sample SAMN11356859, study PRJNA531348) | freshwater metagenome | isolation source: freshwater sample F1-20 | place: China: Fuxian Lake, Yuxi | collected 2017-12-25 | reverse complement strand
TGGTGGAATCGGATAAGGCCGATATGGATGTGGAGTCGTTTGAGGCGGGTTTCCTTGGGGCAGTGCTGCTGCCAGCAGGTAGCACCGCCCCGGTGGGCGAAACGATCGGCGTGGTGGTGGAAACAGAGGCGGAATTAGAAAATTTGCGGGCTAACGGCACAGCAACTCCATCTCCAACAGCAACACCAGCTTCAACAGCAACACCAGCTTCAACAGCAACACCAGCTTCAACAGCAACACCAGCTGCAGTCCCAACCCCAACCCCGGCACCAGAAGTAAAAGTTGAACCCAAAGCTGAGGTTGCGGCCGTTGGTGCTAACCGTGTAATTGCAAGCCCCAGGGCCCGCAAGCTGGCCCAACAGCTTGGTGTGAAGCTTGAGGGCTTGCAAGGTAGTGGTCCCCATGGCCGTTTGGTGGCGGCAGATGTGGAAAAAGCAGCCGGCAAGGTGCCAAGCATTGTTCCAGCAGCAGCAACCTCAACAGCAGCAACATCAGCAGCATTGCCCCTGCCCGCTGTTGTTGTGGCAGCTCCAGGTGAAACAAAACCTTTCAGCACGCTTCAGCAGGCGGTTAATCGCAACATGATGGCCAGCTTGGCTACCCCAAGCTTCCGGGTTGGTTACACAATTACCACTACAAAACTTGACGCTTTCTATAAACAAGTAAAGCCCAAAGGCGTAACCATGACTGCCCTTTTAGCAAAGGCAGTGGCCCTCACCCTGGTGCGCCATCCCCAGCTGAATGCCGCCTATAGCGACGCTGGCACCAGCTTCCCAACAGCGATCAATGTGGCGGTGGCGGTGGCCATGGAAGGTGGCGGGCTGCTTACGCCCGTATTAGCCCAAGCGGATCGAGTTGATCTCTATAGCCTTTCGCGCAACTGGGCTGATCTTGTAGCTAGGGCCCGCACAAAACAACTCAAGCCAGAGGAATACAGCAGCGGCACTTTCACCCTTTCCAACCTGGGGATGTTTGGAGTTGATCGATTTGATGCAATCTTGCCCCCTGGCACTGGTGCGATCTTGGCGGTGGGAGCATCCAGGCCTGTGGTGGTGGCAAACAGCGACGGTTCAATTGCAGTTAAAGCTCAAATGCAGGTAAACATCACCGCTGATCACCGGGTGATCTATGGAGCTGATGCTGCTGCCTTCCTTAAAGATCTAGCCCTATTAATTGAAAACGATCCAGAAAGCCTGGCCCTTTAAAGGAGTGCTGATTTGATTCTACGTTTGCTGCAAACACTTTTTGGTAAGCCACTACAGCGCCATCAAACGGAGGCAGCAACCCTGCCCAATTTTGAGGCACTAGCAATCCTTTCGTCCGATGCATTGTCATCGGTGGCCTATGGAACGGAAGCGGCCTTAGGGGTATTGGTGTTAGCGGGCAGTGGCGCTTTAAAACTCTCGATACCAATCACCTTGGCAATCATTGGCTTGGTGGCAATTGTGGTGCTCTCCTATCGCCAAACGATTGAGGCCTATCCCCAAGGCGGTGGCTCCTATGTGGTTGCGAGGGAAAACCTTGGCACCACAGCTTCTCTGGTGGCAGCGGCTTCGCTACTTATCGACTACGTGCTCACCGCCGCGGTGAGCCTGATGGCAGGCACCCAAGCGCTCAGTTCCCTGCTGCCCCAACTGTTGCCCCATGAGGTGAGCTTTTCATTGCTATTGCTGGTGTTGGTGGGTTGGGCAAACCTGCGGGGCGTTAAGGATGCAGGCCGCTTATTTGCTTATCCCACCTATGCCTTTGTTGTGATGGTGGCACTTATGGCCATAGCGGGTGTGCTGAATTTGGCCTTTGGCCATGGTTTCCATGCTGATCCACCGCCACCGATAAAAGCATTGGAGCCATTGGGTTTGTTTTTGATTCTGCGGGCGTTTAGTTCTGGCTGTTCTGCCATGACTGGTATTGAGGCCATCTCCAATGGGGTGAAGTTATTTAGGGCACCGGCTGCTGCCAATGCAAGGCTCACGATGGTGGTGATGGGGGTAATACTTTCGCTGATGTTTTTTAGCGTTAGCGCCTTGGGTTATGCCTATGGCATTGCCCCAAATCCCAACCAAACTGTGATGGCCCAAATCGGCGGCCGCGTATTTGGAGAGGGAAGCATTTTGCTGTGGGCCTTGCAAATAGCTACGTTATTGATACTTGCCCTTGCTGCTAATACTTCATTTGCTGATTTTCCAAGGCTGGCAGCATTGCTGGCAAAGGATAGATTTTTGCCTAGGCAGATGGGCTGGGTTGGCGATCGATTGGTATTTCAAAATGGCATTTTATTTTTATTGTTAGCAGCTGGCCTTGTGATTGTTATTTGCCAGGGTGATACTAATATGGCGGTTAATCTTTATGCCCTTGGTGTATTCACGGCGTTTACATTATCCCAGGCGGGCATGGTGCGCCATTGGTGGCGCTTAAAGGGCGCGGCATGGCTACAGCATTTGCTAATGAATGCCCTTGGCGCGTTAACAACATTCCTCGTTTTACTAGTTATTATTGTTAGTAAATTCAATGAAGGAGCTTGGTCTGTTGTAGTTGCTGTGCCATTAATTGTGTTGCTTTTAGCTGGGGTTAGACGCCGCTATCGAGAGGTTTACGGGGCGATGGCGCTGCCGGAGGGCTATAGGGCGAATTTGTGTTTACCCAAACGCACGGAACCAATCGGTAATCGCTCCATAGTTTGGGTACCTTCGATCACAGAACCAACCATTAATGCCTTGCGCTATGCCGCAGCTATTTCCGATCATGTGATTGGAGTGTGGGTTAAATCGGACGAGGAGGATGCAGCTGAGATAGAGGCGGCCTGGATTGCTGCTGTTGGCGTTAACCCAGGCTTGGAATTACGCATTATGGAAAGCCCTGGTTCCTCATTAGTTTCGCCATTTGTTGATTGCGTTGAAGCCGAGGAAGACGCCTATCCGGAGCTGTTGCAAACGATTGTGATGCCCATGGCCATCCCCCGTAAACCATTTGATGGCTTGCTTCTAAATCAACGGGCCATCAATATGCGCCAGGCACTTGTTGATCAGCACAACCGGGTATTTACGGTTGTTCGATGTTATTTAAACAAATAAATTTTATATTTTATTCATCCAATAATTAAGTAATTAAGCCGATGCAGCCATTAAATCAAGACCAATTACTTTCTAGTTATAACTTTGAATTGCCCGCTGATGCGATCGCCCAGCGGCCCCTGGAGCCCCGCCATCGGGCCAGGATGCTGAAGGTGGAGGGCGGCGGTTTGGGATGTAGCGATCTACAGGTGTGGGATTTGGCGCAACAATTGCGTAAAGGCGATTTATTAGTTGTTAACAACACAAGGGTTTTGCGGGCTCGCCTTAAGGCGCGCCGTGCCACTGGTGGTTTGGTGGAGCTTTTGGTTTTGGAGCCGGCAGCTTTAGGTGACGGCCAGTGGATATGCCTTGCTAAACCGGCCAAAAAATTAAAAGCCGGTGATTGGCTGGAGTTGCAGGCGCCAGATCAGCCGCCCCAGCGCTTGCAGGTGCTCGGCTGCAACGAGGCAAGTGGTGGGCGGATTTTGCAATTTCCAAGCGAATGCATTGATGCTGCTGCCTTAGAGCCGTTGCTGGTGAGATATGGCTCGATGCCATTACCCCCTTACATCCATCAACAGGATGCCAGCGATGATGAGCGGTATCAAACCCGCTTTGCATCAAGGCCAGGGGCGGTGGCGGCCCCAACCGCTGGTTTACATTTAAGCGATGAACTATTAGATGCTATTAGAGCTGGCGGTGTGGAAATTTCCAGCATTACCTTGCATGTGGGCCTTGGAACATTTAGGCCCCTTGAAATAGAAAACCTTAGCCAGCTGCAATTACATAGTGAATGGGTGGAGCTAACAGCGGATTTGGTGGCTGCCGTTGCGGCTTGCCAGGCTCGAGGCGGCAGGTTGATAGCTGTTGGCACCACAAGTGTGCGCAGCCTTGAGGCGGTAGCTCAATTGAATGGAGGGTTGCTGAAACCCCACTGCGGGCCAGTGGATTTAGTAATTCAACCGGGATATAAATTTAAAGTTGTTGAAGGTTTGCTAACGAATTTTCATCTACCAAAAAGTTCGCTGTTGTTGTTAGTTAGTGCCCTGATTGGCCGCGAGCGGTTAATGGCATTGTATAGGGAAGCAATTGAAAAAAAGTACCGCTTCTTTTCCTATGGTGATGCCATGTGGATCCCACCAGAAGCGGTACTTAATTCAGCTAGAAGTGAGGCTATTAAGCAGCTGCTAAATTAGCGGCAACAAAATCCCAGTTAACTAGTTTATCAAGGAAAGTTGCCATGTAATCAGGGCGACGATTTTGATAATCAAGGTAATAGGCATGCTCCCACACATCCATGGTAAGAAGTGCTTTTTGGCCGTGGGCTAAGGGCAGATCTGCATTGGCGGTTTTAGTTACTTTCAAGCTGCCTGCATCCAATACCAGCCAGGCCCAGCCACTGCCGAATTGGGTGGCGCCGGCGGTTTTAAATTGTTCAGCAAAGCTCTCAAAGCTACCGAAATCAGCATTGATCTTTTCGGCCAGCGCACCGCTTGGCAAGCCGCCACCTGCTGGCTTAATGCACTGCCAATAGAAGCTGTGGTTCCAAACTTGAGCGGCGTTATTAAACACACCAGCCTTGCTTGCATCACCAGCTACGGCAGTGATGGTTTCTTCAAGGCTTTTATCTGCGAGCTCAGTGCCCTCAACCAATTTATTCAGGTTGGTTACGTAGCCGGCATGGTGTTTGCCATGGTGAAATTCAAGGGTGCTCCTTGAAATATGGGGCTCGAGGGCATCGAGTCCGTAGGGCAGGGTGGGAAGACTGTGGGCCATGTTTAAAGCTGGGGAAGACGTTTAGATCTTAACGATCGGGTTTGGTTTCTTTATGTGCCTAAGGGGCTACCTTCACCAGCTCCACTTCAAAAATCAAGGTGGCATTGGGGGGAATCACGCCGCCGGCACCCCTTTCGCCATAGCCCAGATCTGGCGGGATTACAAGCTTGCGTTTACCACCCACCTTCATGCCAGCAACCCCTTCATCCCAACCGCGGATAACCCGGCCAGCTCCGAGGGGGAAGTTAAAGGCTTCGTTGCGGCTGTAGCTGCTATCGAACTCTTTGCCATTGGTAAGGGTGCCGCGATAGTTCACCGAAACCTTGTCGCCACTTTTGGCCTCAGGGCCGCTGCCAACAACTAGGTCGGTGATTTTTAAGCCTGAAGGGGTGGTGCGTTCCTTAGCTGCTACCAGGTCGTCGCCACCAAGGAGGTCGGCGGCTTTGCCTTTGGCAATTTCAGTGTTATCGGGTGCCATGGCAAAAAGAAGGGGGTTTGGGTCGTTTGGATCCAATTCAAAGGCAGCACGGCTTTGGGCCATAGGAACTGCTGCATTAACCATGGGTGTGGGGGCTATCAACTGGCTTGCTAGGGCCACCAATAGGCAGGCAACACAAACGGCTGAACTGATCAAGATCTCGCGCATAACTTGGGGTGATCTGTGGGGATTCTGTCAGGCCTGTTGGCGCAGCTGCTGCTCCAGGCGATCGATGCGACCGCGCAGTTCATCCAGTTCCTTTTGGCGGGCTAGGCCCACATCTTGGAGGAAATTATCGAAATTACGCTCCAGTTGCCGTTCCGCTTGCTTTTCCACATCGGGATTTTCACCGCGCATGGCCGCTGTTACTTCATCTACTAGGGCTGTGGCTTGGTTTGGATCCAGGCGGCCGCTCAGCACCCAATTTTGGGTAACGGCCCGCAGGCGCTCAACCACCAAATTGGTGGTGCCAAGGCCCCGCACCAAAAGTTGTTGCAGGGGATTTGCTGGGTCCATGGGGCTGGCGCTTCTTTAAGCGGTTTAGCGGGCTTTGCTCTTTACCACCAGAAAACGACCGGGTTCCATCAACAACCAACCCTCATCGCGCAACTGACCCATGAAACGGGTAACGGTTACCCGGGTGGTGCCAAGGCTGCTGGCTAGTTCCTGATGGGTTAAACGCAGACCAATGCGGATGCCACCTTCACAGGGTTGGCCGTAGTCGTGGGCGAGCAGCTCTAGGAAACCCCGCAGGCGATCATCAACTCGCCGTAAACCCATCAAGGCCAGCAGGGCTTCACTTTGGCGATAGCGACGGGCCATGGCCAGCAGCATCGCCCTGCTTAGGTTTGGATCATCAAGTAATTCATCCCAACGCAGGCAGAGCAGATCGGATTCGCTGAGGGTTATGGCTTCGTAGGGGGTAACTGAACTGAGGGGTTCGCCGAATGGTTCGTTTGGACCCACTAAACCCAAGAGGGCTTCATCGCCGCTCATGTAGGAGGTAACGAGTTTGGTCATGCCGCGCACCACGAGCCATACGTGATCTTTAAGCAGGGGTATGGGGCTACCTGCCGGCATTGGCACTAAGTTGCGTTTACTAAAACTGCTTTCCAGTAATTCCCTGAGGCCTAAGTTGTCGCGACTGGCAACCATGCTCAGATGCATCGGAGAACACTGGCAAATGTATGAAGCAATACCTCGATAGCGGGCTAAGGAATGGGGGCAATCTGCTTAAGGATTGGCTAATAATTTCAAAATGGTGGGGATGGCTACCCCTAGGGGCGGGTGCATTGGCCGGTGTTGCCTTGCCACCATTGGGTTGGCCCTGGTTGTTGTGGATTGCGCTGCTGCCGCTTTGGCGGCTGGGGCCCAGGGGCGGTGCCGTTTGGGGTGCTGCAGCGGTGTTTGTTAGCCATCGCTGGCTGCTTGCCTTGCATCCACTCACCTGGTTGGGGGTGCCAGAGGTTTTGAGTTTGCCTGTGGTGTTGATTTTGCTTGGTTTATGCAGCCTGGCGGGGGCGGCTTTGTTGGCCCTTTGGTGTGGATTGCTGCAAAGGCTGGGGCCAAGCCGGCTAGCGAGCGCCTGTTTTGCGGCCCTGTTGTGGGGGCTAACGGAAGTGCTTCTTGCTAAGGGTCCATTGTTTTGGCTTGGTTTGGGTGCTGCTGCACTACCAGGAGATAGGCCTTTGGCTGGCTTGGCGGCATTTGGCGGGGCGGGATTAGTTGCAGCAGTGCAGTTGTTAATCAGTTGGTTGCTATGGCGTAGGGCGTGGTGGTTGCTGCTGGTGGCATTGCTGGTTAGCCACGGCCTTGGCGCCCTTGCCCTTGGCAGGAATGAAGCCGGGTCGGTTGTTGCAAATTTGCAGCTGGAGCTAGTGCAACCAGCATTACCAACCCGTAAGAAATTTGAATGGCAACAACAACAACAACAACGGCAACTTGTAGAACAAGGCTTTCGCCAGGCGGAGCGAGATGGCTCCGTGGCGGTGTTATTACCAGAGGGGGCACTGCTGGAGGTAGATAAACCGGAAGAGGCTAAAAATGAGCTTGAAATTGGTTTATTAAGTGGTGGATTTAGGCGCGAAGGTTTAGAAGATCGCAGCAGTTTGTTGTGGTTTCCCGCTGGGGCAGCAACAGCACAAAATTGGTTGGATAAACATCGGCTAGTGCCCTTGGGTGAATGGGTGCCGGGGGGGCAGTGGAGTGGCCTTTCGGCGGTGGGGGGGCTCCAACCAGGCGCTGCTTCAAGGCTATTGGTGTTGCCAGAACCGATCTGACGATTAGCAGCAGCAATCTGTTATGAAATTAGCGATGGAGAAGCATTGGCAAGGGCTACAAGCTTGGGCGCTGAATGGTTATTAACAGTGGCTAATCTTGATCCATATCCAACACAATTACAAAAACAATTTATTTCCTTGGCACAATTAAGGGCAATTGAAACAGGTCGCTGGCTTGTGAGTGTTGCTAATACTGGGCCCACGGCTGCCATAGATCCAAGCGGCGGGGTTATGCAGGTGCTGCCAAGCCAAAAGGCTGGAATTGGTAGCATAAAGATAGGGCGAATATCAAAACAAACATTATACGCTAGGTTTACAGAAAAGCCGTTATTTGTATTATTAAGTATAAGCGCTTTGTGCTGCTTACGATCTAGTAAATCGTTGCGGAGCGACCCTCTTTAAAGCCATAGAGCACGAAATGTTCGGCAGCGCTATCACGGAAAAGGTAAGACTGAGCAACTCCAGGATTTGCAGCTAGGTAGGCGGCATCATTAAAACGATCGATTGATCTTCCTTCTTTGAAGCCAAACAGGAAGAAATGTTTAGAAGCTAATTCTAAATTGTTACCGATTATTTGAGTAAGATCGGCATGGGATGCGAGGTAATCGTAGCTGATTTGAGTTTTACGCTTTGCTTGAGCTTCTGGTGCAATCATATTTGGATTTGGGTTTGTGATTGGATCTGACAAATCTAGAAAAGCCTTTTTAGCATCAAAGTTAGTTGAAGATATGCCCGAAAGAAGGGTGCTGCTGCCATTTGCATAGGTTATTAATAAACCATCGGCGGAATCTACTAAGCTGCGTTGTGAAGTTGAAGTTTCAATCAGTTTATCACCTTCGGCTGCATTGAAATCTGTAATTATGTCTTTACCAGCTGAGAGAAGAAAAGTGTCGGCACCTAAGCCACCAACCAGTAAATCATTATTAATGCTGCCGTTAAGAATGTCGTTACCAGCCGCTGCAAGGATTGCGCCTCCTTTTTGGCCGATGCTGAGTTGATCATCACTATCTAAACCTTTTAGATCAGGTTCTTGGCTGCTGGAACTTTCTTGATAGGCCTTAAGTGTGGCTGCAGGTACGCCAAATTGAATGGCGCTAAGCCTTTCGGAGGCTGTGCTGTTTGTTCTACCAAGAACTTCAACTTGAAAATTAAGGGGGCTATTGGCTGGAATTGAGCCAGTGGCATTGCTGCCATAGGCTTGATCTGCAGGGATGCTAAGCATCACTACATCTCCAACATTCACACCCAGTAGACCAATATCCCAGCCTTTGATTACTGTGCCGGCACCAAGCTGAAAACTAAATTCAGGTTTGAGCCCATCGGCATTACTATCGAATATGGTGCCATTTAGCAGTTTGCCTGTGTAGCGCACCGAAATGGTGTCACCCACCTGGCTTGCCACACCACTGAGATCGCGCAGGTATGTGCGTTCTACTCCACCGCTTAGTTTCTCAGCCATTGGTTGAAATATCGGCGCATTTATAACAGTTTACATTGTTTTGGAGAAGCTTGCAAGGCATCTCAGGTTTGTTTTTGAACGCAAACTAATTGCGAATAGCAACTAGTTTCGGCATTTGCATTGTGGCCATCACTGTTGAAATCCACTTCAAACCAATAGCTAAGGCCATCGGGGCTGCGTTTTTGCACCCTAAAAGCAAGCATGCCTTTGGGGGCTAGGGCGAGTTTTAAGGCATCAGCACTGCAGCCGGGGCAATCAAGCGTTATTTGTTTAAATTCTTCGGCACTGATTATGTATTTAGGCATTATTTGCGTTTACCAAACCTCAGGGCAAACCTTTGCCATTGCTGCTGACAAACCACTAAAAAAAGGCTGGGATGGTTTTTCGGTGCCAACACCAGCTTGGAATCTGAGTTTAGTTATTTTTTCAACATAGGCATTGTTGAATTTGGATAAACCCTTGATGTTTTCGGATTTACCTGCTGCGCAACGCTGTTCAAGGTTTGATTTTTCTTCAAGAAATCCATCCCGTAACTGCTGCCAGGTTTGTTGTGTGGGCTGAGCAAAAGCAATTAAAGCACTAAAGCTATTAACGCAAATTGCAATAAGAAAGAAATTTATTTTATGCATTCTTACCATGATGATTTGTTGGAACCGTTATTATAGCAGCCGTGACGATCGCAATTTGGTGATGGTATGTTGTTTTGGCGGAAACTTCCCTGGCCTCGCTGCATGTATTCAGCGTTGTTTAATTCATCCACCCAATTATTTTTAACGGATTCTAGGTTTACGGCTTCTGTTTTATTCTCATCGGCCAGCACTGGATGTATCAAAAAAAGCGCGGCAGAAATATAAATAATCCTGAGGGGTTGAGCTAGCGTATCCAGAAGAAAGTGCATCAATCTTGTCCAAATAGCATATATATCTAAAATATTAGCAAAATCTCTTTGCACTGGGTATCTAAAATTGAGCTAATCGAGCGCTTATGAGCTCACTGGCTTTCCGCCTGCCATCAGGAGTTCAGCCTCTAGGCCCAGCTGTTTTGCCGCTGCAACAAACGGAGCATCCAGGCTGCAGAGGGTGGCACCTCGAGCGCTGGCGATTGCTAGGTGGAGGGCATCGGCCGCTCGCAGGTTTGTAATCCAACCGCGTAAGCAGGCATTGGCATTGCGGAAATCCTGAGGTTCAAGTTCCAGCAGCAGTAAGCCCGGCGCCAGACTGCGCTCAAAAACCTGCAGAATGGCCCCTGCTTGCGCCTGGTTCAGGGCCTTGCTGCGCACCTTGAGGCCGAGGGCGGAATGGAGCTCAGTGACGCTCCAGCTACTGATCGCCAGCGGCGCTTGTGCCTGGGCCAGAAATGAAGTTGCTGCTGAGGAGTGCACCTCCGGCGTCAGCACTGCCAGCAACACACAGGTGTCGATGTAGAGCATTAGTTGCCAGGTTCATCACGCAAAGCACTAATGATCTCCACGCCACTTATTAGTTGCTCTGGCAATGAACCGCGCAGGGCTGCGAGCTGGGGCAACATATCACTAATCTTGCAGCGCGGCACCAGATCGGCAATGGGCTTGCCGCGGCGGGTTATTACAACAGACTGACCGGCTTCAACAGCAACCAGAAGGCTGGAGAGCTGGGTTTTTGCTTCTGCCACCGACACCTGAATCATGACAGTTGACCACCTAGATGATCAACTATAGGGGGTGTGTGTCCCAGTAATAACAGGCACAGCCTCCTAGATGAATAGAACCGCTGCACCACCTGCATGGCTTTAGGCACCCGGGGCAATCAAGTGTTGTTGATTCAAATGCTTCGGCACTGATTATGTATCTATGCATTGTTTGTATTTACCAAACCTCCTGGTAAACTTTTGCCATTGCTGCCGATAGTCCACTAAAAAAAAGACTGAGATGGTTTTTCTTTAAGTAACTAATCCCTAATCTGTTGCCAGTTTTGGTGTTTGGGTTG
>SXGQ01842013.1_pt1 | contig 11008 bp, 7 predicted proteins | sample 3178371 | NCBI WGS metagenome assembly SXGQ01 (sample SAMN11356859, study PRJNA531348) | freshwater metagenome | isolation source: freshwater sample F1-20 | place: China: Fuxian Lake, Yuxi | collected 2017-12-25 | reverse complement strand
TCCCATACCGGAAATCAAACGCCGCCGCATTCGCAACAATCACCACACTCCCGCCCGGAGGCACCACCCGCTTCGACAACGGCACCGCCGTATCGAACGAAAACGTAATCCCGTTCGTAAACGCCACACCCGTTAGATCCACCGCCGCCGTCGGGTGCACATTCATCAACTCCAGATACTCGAACTCCCGGTCCGTTAGAAATCCCGCACCCACCTCCTCCGCACTCGGATCCGGCGTGTGATAATGCACCTCCGAAACCACCAGATTCCCCGCCGAGGCCGGCACCGTGTTCACCACGAAAATCCCCTGCGTCAACGGACTCCACCGGCTCCCGTCCGTCACCCGCGCCCGGATCTCCACCGATTGCGAAATCACCACCGGCCCAGTGTAAACCTGCGCCGTCCCGCCCCGAGGATCGCTCCCGTCCGTCGTATAACGGATCTGCGCACCGGACCAACCGTTAGGGTTCGTCATCGTCAACCCGTACCCCGCCCCCACCTCACCGCCATACTGCCCCCACGTCGGCGGACGCGCCGCTCCACCGATCCCTAACGACTGGCTCTCCACCCAGCTCATCCGGCTCGTCAGCCAGTTCTTCATCCAATCCACCTCGGACTGATGCGTCGTCCGGCTCGCATACCCCGCCGCATTCGGCCAAACATACCCCCCCAACGTCTGCCACCGGTTGAAATTCCGCGTCACCGCCGAAACACCCGACCCGTTAGGCGCATCCAGCTCCGCATCCGCCGCATCGATCCGCTCCATCAGCTTCCCGTTGGAAAACACTCCCCGCCGCAACTCCCAGAACCGGTCCCAATACGCCAACACAAACTCCGGATCCTGGAACAACCGCTCATACCAGAAATAATCCGTCGCCAACAACTCCGGATTCGAATAATACCACCCCGTCGGAAACTCCCCCTGCAGATAATTCGCATTCCCCAACGCCAGATTGTAATCCCACACCGGCAACGCGCGGATCTTCCCGCCCCGGTCCTTATGGAAATACTGGCTGATCCGGTAACCATCGATGTTCTTGAACAGCTCCACACTCAGATGATTGTCGATGAACGACCGCACATCGATGTAAGCCGCATACCCCGTCTCCGGATTCGCGAAACCCGCACCATGCAGCGCGCTTTCGAAACTGTTCACATATCCCGTTAGATAAGCCGCCTGCGCCGCGTTCAGCGAATCCGGATCATGCACATCCAACGGAATCCCCTCCGTCGCCGTCGTCCACGGCTGCGAATACGGCGGCTTGTCCTTCTTGAAAATATACCCACCCGTCACCAGATCCGGCGCCGTCACCTGCGAGTTCAACTTCGCCACATCCACCCGCTCCGGATCCCGCTTGATCTTCTCCACAATCAGATAAACCCCACGGTAATCCGCCATCGTGATCTCACCCCCATCCGGATTCAAAAACAACTCCACATATCTCGTCCGCATCCCGCCGCTCGTCCCGTTCAACTCCCGCGCACACCCATACACCACCTCGTTCCGCATCAACGTCTTGTCCGAATACGGCGCATGCAACACCCAGTCCGACTCCCTCGGAAAATCAAGAATCGTCACCTTCTCATCATCATTGTTCTCATCCCACGCCTCCCACGCATACGGCTTCTTCGGAAATCCCGACGAACTCTGCCCCCGCACATGCATCGCACTCCGCCCCGCGAAATCCGGCACCCCCGTCATCCGCGCCAACCCGTCCGCCGGATCCCGATCAATCAACACCGTATAAACCTGCCGGAACGGCCGCGCCGAATTCGGATCAGCCGCCAGATCAATGTTCACCCCGAACGAATCCGCCACCATGATCGGCAACGCCGAATCAAACCCCGCCACATCCGCCCCCAACTTCAACAACGTCACCGTCTTCGCCGGCCCCGGCAAACGCCCCGGCTCAAACACCCGCGCCCTCACCGTCGTCGTCGCACTCACCCCGAACGGCGTCCCGTTGAAAACCGGCGAACTCTCCACCGGCATCGTGTTGTTCGTCGTATACCGCACCACCGCACCCACCCCCACCGGCGGCAGAATCGTCAACGTCGTCGATCCGGAAAACACACCGCCCGCCCGATCAAACACCACCTCCTCCGCAGGTCCACCCGCCGCCTGCAAGCCCCCGTTCAATCCCCCCGGCGTCGGCGTCTCCAAATATCCCAACGTCCGCCCCACACCCTTCTCACCATAGGAAACATCCGTCGCCTGCAACCCATAACTGAACTCCGAAAGCACCGTCGTCCCGTTCGGCGCAACCAACGCCAGATACCCGCCCGCCTTCGCCAACGCGAAATTCGTATGCAACTGCCCACCCGGATCCACCCGATTCTTCGCCGACGCGAAAACCACCACATACCCGTATGCCGGAACCGTCACCGCCGGAAATTGCCACAACACCAGATTCGCCGACGTGTCCGTTAGATAATACCCCGCCAGATTCACCGGCGTCGCCTGCCCATTGTAAATCTCAATCCAATCCACCGCCGTCACATCCTCATCCTCCAACGTCTCATCATTGTCCGCCATGAACTCCGTAATCACCGGGCCTCCCGTCTGGATCGGCGTCACAGCAACCGTCGTCACCGTTAGATCATCAATCCGCGACTCCTGCGTCGAACCACCCGTCCGCGCCGAAAACGCACACCGATCCCCAATCTTCGGCAAAAACCCCGGCGTCGCCAGATTCGTCGCCAACACCACTCCCCCATAACTCAAATCCAAACCATTCTCATCCCAAAACACCGTAACCTGCCGGTAAGTGGTGGAAATCGGATTGAAACTCAAACCGCTGAACGGAAAATTCGCAACACTCACCCCATCCGCAAACACCTCCACCGACCGCGGATCCCCGCCATTGTCATAAGTATCCCACGCGATCGTCAGCCCCTCATCCATCGCAAACCCCGCCTCCCCACCACCATCACCCGCCGGAATCCCCCCGAAGTTCACCGAAACCCCGTCCGCGGGATTATTGCCATTCATGTAAAGGCTGAACGAAATGTTTATATCAGTAACCGCCTTCCCCGCATCCAGATCCGGCAGCTTGAATGAAGAACTAGTATTCTGAACTCCACTCTGGGTCAGCCGCAGATAACGCGTCGTGTTCCCCTGCACCTGACAAACCCCGTTGTTCGAGGAAATCACCGTCCCATCATTCAGGTTCGTCGTCCCTTGACTGTAGGAGGCAAAAGTCTGCGGCCCATAACTCCCGCAAACCCCCATCCCGCAACCCGCCGCCAAAGCAGCCACCAACCGCCAACCAACCATCATCCGGGAATCCATGTTCATGCGTTGCCTCTCATCCTGTTCCCGCAAACTACCCAAAAAACCCCGCCAAACAAGCCATTCCTCCCCCGTGGCCCTGGCATCCTGCCAGGAGCCCCCCATCCAAACCCCACTCCCCCTCTTCTTCCTCCCTTCCTACCTTCCACATTCCCCCATCCCCATCCATCCCTCGCTCCAACCTTCGCGCCCTCCACGCCAACGGCCTCCGCGCCAAACTCCACTCGATGCCCACAACAACCGTGGCGCCGGCATCCTGCCAGCCGCCCCCCCAAAAAAGCCCCTCCCCAAATCCCATCCCTCTCTTCTTCCTCTGTTCCTGCTTCCATCACTCCAACCTTCGCGCCCTCCACCCGCGCCAAACTCCACTCGATGCCCACAACAACCGTGGCGCTGGCATCCTGCCAGCCGCCCCCCAAAAAGAACCTCTCTCCTTCCTGCCTCCCTGCCTTCCTCATTCCCCAATCTCCAATCCCAAATCCCTAATCCCCCTGTCTTCTTCCTCATTCCCCGATTTCACTCCACCCCTTATTCCAGCCTTCGCGCCCTCCGCGCCTTCGTGGTTCCCCCATTCTTCCCCTCCCTCACTCTCCCCTGCATACCCCGCACCGCCGCCTACAACGGCGATGACGGCCTCAAATCCAAAATGCTCGCCATCAAGGAAGCCACCCGCGCCCAATACGGCCCCAAAAGCCCCCAATTCCTCCAAATCAAAGGCATCCGCGTTTAACTCCAACCCCGCCGTCCCCCCACCACCCGCCCACCAACGGGGGCGGCGGTTTTTCCAATGCGATTTAATCAAGTACGCCAGGAACACAATCACAGCTCCCAAGGCAAACCCCTCCAAGCTTAACCCGCCGCCCAGATCCACCTGCGGAAAAAAGACCTCCCCCTTCAACGTTCGTTGATCATTGATCGTTAATGGTCGTAGTGGACAGCTCACTTTCAAAAGGCCTGTCCTTTCTGAGGGCTATGCCAGCAAATAGCCCGAACCGTCTGCAATTCCAATGGCCAAAACAATTGTCCACTGCCGGTGTAACTAAAGTTTTGTTCCAAATTGTGGATACCCCCACCGCTTTGACCGCAAATCTCCCCGTAGGTTAATGTGGCCTATTAACGGGCGGATTTCTGAGGAATCTGCAGACCGGGTTGGTTTTTTCACCGCAGGACTTGATCGACAGCCACAAAATTGTCAGGGTGCTTTGCAAGCTATTTCACACGACTTGCCACCGCCTCCGAACTCTCACCTTAACGAATATGCTTCAGACAAAAGATCAGCTCCACAATGCGAAAATCGATGCTTTATCTGACGAAGTCGGAGATTTTCATCCGCTACTTGATTCCCTGTTTCGCCGGCTACCAAATGTTAGGGATGTGGAGTATCGCCATGGGCCGCAAGAGCGGGGAACCGATTTCATTATAAACTCGGAGGATCCTGTTTTGATGTCAGATGATTTTATTGGCGTTGTCGTCAAGACGGGCGACATTGTTTCGAAAGATGTCTCTGCAATCGTAACGCAGTTGCGCGAAGCACGAGAGGAGAAAATATTCGGGTCAGGAAAACGCCGGATCAAATGTAATAAATTTTGGGTGGTTACCAACGGAAAGATCCAGGATAACGCCCAACACTTGATCGAGTCAGAGTTTAGTGGAATGAGTATTGATTTCGTTCCTAAGCACAAGGTACGTATATTGATAGATCGATATTACAAAGAATTCTGGGAAGCAATTCCTCATCAGATTGCCGCCAAGCTAAATCAAATCCACGAGCAGATCGTCGGATTAGACTCCCAAATGACTCTTATCGCGGACTTAGATGTCGATTTTTATATAAATCAAAGAATTTTACAGAGAGAGAATAAGCGGATTGTAGTCGAGAAGTGGAAAAAACAACCTAAGGAGGTAGATTTGATTCAATGCGTTGATAAGGGCGGATTCTATCTAATTGAAGGCGACGCAGGATTTGGAAAGTCAAAACTTTTGCGCCAAACAGTTATTAGATTAGCGACAGCAGAATCATTTCAACAAATCAATGTTGTGCCAATGTATTTATCTTTTTGGGACTTCGTAGACAATTACGATGGCAGTTTCGACCAAGTCTTTTCTCAAGCAGATAAAATGAAAGATCTCTTCAGTCCAATGAATATGCGCCATACGCTATTCTTGGATGGCTTTGATGAAACAAATCGTCCGCCCGAAGAACAAATTGAATGGCTAGAAAGAATTATATATAATGCGAGAGAATTCGGAGATGTTTCATTGTTTGTGTCCAGTCGATCATTGTCTCAAACCACCCGAATAGAATTCGTTAAATTCGGTTTCGTGACATTAGAACTTCAACCTTTGTCGCTAAATCAAGTTGTTCAATTTATTGATAAAGTTTGTAAGGCGGTTCAACGTAGAACCAATTTAATCGAAGACCTGAAAGCATCGCCACTTTACCAAGACCTTCCTCGGTCACCTATATCGGCGATTCTTTTGGCGCAACTCCTTTCTCAGAACGAACAAGAATTACCTTCCAATTTGCCCGAGTTGTATTCAAAATATACCGAACTAATGCTCGGCAGATGGGATATCCGGAAAGGCCTCCAAGATGAACGGGAATATCGAGCGATTAAGAACATTATTGGACGTTTGGCTAGATTTACCATAGACAATAATATCCCGGAATTATGTGAGGATGAGGCTAGAGGATTCTTCGTCGATTACGTTGCCGAGCGGAACGGAGAAGTAGATGCCGATGATCTTTTCAAGAAAGTTACTTCAAGAACTGGCGTCTTAAGCAGGAATCCATTCAGCGGCAACATAAGCTTCAGGCACAGAAGTTTCGGTGAATATTTTTACGCCGCGCAAGCGGTCGGTAGAGCTGAAGAGCTTCCAGTTAGCCAAAACGTCCTAAACATTTATTGGCAAAATATTCATTATTTTTATTTTGGCCTTAGGCAGGATTGCCCAGCTTTAGTTGATCAACTGCTTCAGATAAAGCCTAATAATGAATTAGAGCGCTGGATGGCTGTGGTCAACTATTCCAGCTATTTGCTAGCGGCAAGTGAAACTCCGTATAAACACGTCGTGCCGATTGTAAAAGAAATGTTAAAAGAAACTGTTGGATTGTATAGAGACATTACCGAAGGCCGCCTTGATTCGCCACTTAATCGACTTACGAGAATGCAAATTTTGTCCGTTGTAACCCGACTTTTTCAAGTTAAATACGGATATCGATTCTTTCAGGGAGCACTCGAAGATGCTGCTACTTCACTGGATACAATATTCGAGGGGAAACAAGATCAAGCGATTGCTCTTTTCTTTTTGGGCTTCGCCCGGGCCGGTTTTGATGACCCGAAGTTACTTGATTTCGTGCTCAAGAACCAATCCGACTATCTACCAGTTGAAATGAAAATGATACTCAGCTACGAGGCCGAAACGAGAAAATGCCGATCAACACTAGTGCGGAAATTTCAACGCAAGGTCACTAAAGAAGTAGGTAGCGGCATGGAGAGAAAGAACTTGATAAGACTGATTACAGAAACTCCAATTCGGATCTCAGCAAAGTAATGGGCGCGGGGTCAGCTCAGGCGGATGGACATACTGTGAGTTCGGATCTGATCAAATCCACAGGCACACACAAACCCTGCCGAACGGCGGACTACAGATTAGTTCACTCCCGGATCATCCAACCGGAATTCTGTTAGCCACTCCTGCTCGGCAAGGCGTTGCTCGAAGTCCGGGGGCATCAGGGTGGGGTGGTGTTCGAACACGCCGGTCCCGCGTGATGCGAGGGTTTGGAGGGTCCAGCGCTCCTGTTCGGTGCGCACATCGCCGGCCACTTTTTCGAATACCGTTGGATGGCGGACGAAGGCGCGTCCAATTAGGGCCATTTTGTAGAAGGAGAATCCGGCGTCGGCTGGGTAGTTCAGAAGGTCTCTCAGATGCTCCGTGGTGGGATCGGCATCGAGGCGCGATGCAAGCCCGTCCAATTCCTTGTTAGGCTCCGTGTTTCCGAGCAACAGCATCACGCTGACGACCGCAACGCCGAGTAACCCGAACGCGACGATGAAGGCCCTGATGAGGATCTTTTTCATGGCGCGGGCGTTTCGATGGAAGACGGGAAAGGAGCGGGTGGAGGATGAACGGCAGGAGGTTCATCCGTGCCGTGCCTCCAACATCAGTCCGCCGAGAAGAGGCTTTGTGAGACGCGTCCGTTCTCGATCAGGAAGATGGCGGCGGTGCAGTTGCGCGCTTTTTGGGACAGGAGCGAGACGTGGATCCGGTCAACGTTTCCGGAGCGGTCTTCGGTGATCAACGGCATCTCGTAGGGGCTGTTGCCGTATTGCTGCTTCACGAGGTCCGCAATGGCTGAGGCATCGGTGCCTGGAGGAGCTTGGAGCATCACGCTGCGCAGGTGGCGTTCCGAAGGGGGCGGCAGGAGGAAGTTCGCCATGAGGACGCCAAACACCACACAACCGAAGGCGGGCCCGGATTTTTTGAAGCACGCGTGCCAGATCCCGCCAAGGGCCAGCGCGGCGAGGATGCAGAAGATCGAGTAAAAAGAACCAAAGGCGACGGCACCAAACATCTGATCCGCCACATAGGCCACCGCAGCCACGAAGACGAACAACAGGACGATGAGGATGGAGAGAAACGGTTTCATTGGGGAATGGATTCGGGGTCTGCATGGAGCAAAGCCGGGGTGGTGTCGATGGATTTGAAGAGGGCTGGGCATCTGCTTCCGCGGTTAGGAGAACTCAGACCGTCTTGAGGTGTCTTCAACCGCGAATGAACGCGAATAAACGCGAATTTTCAGAACATCACTCTCGAAATCGTGATTTCCGGATGCAAATCATCTTACTTCGCGTCCATTCGCGTCCATTGGCGGTTAAAACATCCCTAGCTTGATCGCCCTGGGCTGGGCATCTGGGTTCCTTGGTTAGAGGGAAGATCCGATCGAATTGAAAAGAGAACCACGGATCAACGCGGATGGACACGGATCAAATGGCTGAGGAGGGCCGTTTTGGGACGGTTTGAGAGATCTGGAACGAGCGGGCACGCCGCGAGGATGTTGATTCCCGGCTATTCATCTGTGTTAATCCGTGATCATCCGTGGTTCGAATTCTTCTCATTCTTGTAGGAGGGGCCCTAGCCCTGAGGTGAAGGCGGCTCCCTCAACGAGTCACCCCGCTATTTCCGAAATCTGGGTGCGATGAAGCCGATGGCGATGCCGACCAGAACCGACCACAGGATCGCGAGCAAGAGGTTGCCTCCGGAGGCCACCGCAAGAGGCGTCCAGATCATCAGAACCGCTTTCCATACGCCCATCGCAAATCCAACATCGTGGGTGAAGGAGCCCATTCCCGTCGCGAATGCAAGCCCGGCCAAGATCACCGTGATGATCAAGTGCATCACGAAGACCCCAAAGAACCAGGAGTAGGAGAAAACGGAATAGCGGGTCGGGTCTTCTCTCATCGGATCGATGTTTCACCTAACACCTAGGCTGTCGATGGCCGGAGTGAAAGCCCGAAATCCGATTGAGCCATCGCGACCGTTTCAAGCTAACGACTGCCGTCCGACTTCTCTAACATTTCAGCTTTTCCGTTTTCAGCCTTTCAGCTTTTACCCCTCGAGCGCGATCAGCGTGGTGTGATGACGACGTTGTCGATGATGGCGCGTTCGACGGCGCCGCCGGTACGGGCACCGAAGCCGAAGCGGCCGTTTTCCGGGTAGGTGAAGCCGGGGGTGGGGACTTGGGAGAAGATGATGGTGTGGTTGAATTTGACGGTGATGCCGGTGGCGAGGTCGTGGCTGATTTCGACGGGGACCGTAGCGCCGTTGGTGAAGGGGTTGGTGGGGTTGATGGCGATGTTGGTGCCGTTGACCCAGAGGTGGATGCCGATGTTTTGGCTGGCGGGGCCGTTGTTGTAGGTGTCGAAGCCGACGGTGAGGTTCTGGTTGGTGGCGGGTCCGGTTTCGCCCCAGGCTCCGGTGCCGAGGTTGCCGACGGAGAAGCTGACGCCATCGGCGGGGGTGACTTGGCCGTTGGGTCCGATGTTGAGGTTGAAGCGTGCGGTGAAGCCGTTGAGGGCGGGGGTGGTCTTCAGGTCGTTGAGGACGATGGAGCCCATTTGGCCGCCGATGGCTTCGGTGAGGACGATCTCGCCGTTGCTCCAGGCGGAGCTGCCGAGGAGGGTGGCGTTGCCGGGACCGGAGGCGAAGTCGCTGGAGAAGGGCGCGAGGGTTTCAACGCGGACGCGGGCGAAGCGGCCAGTGCCGGAGGTGGGATCGGTGATGGTGACGCGTTCCCATTGGGAGTCGATGGACTCGAGGGTGGCGGTGGAAAGGTCGAGGGCGCTCCAGTTTTGGAGATTTCCGGTGACATCGACGTGGTAGCTGACGCCGGGGTTGGTCGAGGCTTTGCGACGGACGAAGGTGACGGTGAGCTGCGGGGTGGAATCGACGGTGATGCGTGGGAGGCCTGCGTTTCCGCCGGGGGCGAGGGTGCCGAGGGCGGGGTTGAGGAGGTTTCCTGCGGCGGGGGCGAGGTTGAAGGCGTATTTGAGGAGGCTTGCCACGCCGTCGCCGGAGGGGTTGCCGAGGTCTTGGGAGCCATCGGTGGCGAGGCCATGGATGGCGCGCCAGTTTTCCAGGCCGTTGCGGAGGGTGTAGGTGGCGCTGCTTTCCGCGGAGGTCAGCCAGCCGCCGCCGTAGGAAATCGCGCGGACGGTGGTGGTGGTGTGGAGGGTGAAGGGCGCGGTGTAGAGGGTGCCGTGGGTTGTCGTGGGCTGGCTGCCATCGGTGGTGTAGCGGATGGCTGCGCCTTGGGAGGGAGGTGGCAGTGTGACGACGAAGCTGCCGGTGTGGGTGCCGGAGGGAGGAAGGACGGGGGCGAGGGCCGCGGTGGGAATTTCCTCAAGGGTGACGGCGTTGAGGATGGGGTTCACATCGGCGGCGGGGGCAGCGACGTTGGCTCCGTCGAGGGCGAGGGTGACGTTGGAGCCGGTGGCGGTGAATTCATGGACGACCGCGCCGGCGGAGTAGCTGCTCATCGGGATGCCCTGGAGGGTGGATGGATTGATGTCGTCGGCAACGAGGGCGCCGTCGATGAGGACGTCGAAGCGGCGGTTGTAGTCTCCGCCTTCGGCGATGATGACCTGCATTTTGTAACGGCGGCCGGGGACGGTGTTGGCGAGTTGGACGAGGACGGGCTGGCCGGGGAAGCCCCAGCGGATGGACTGGACCACACCGTCGAGGACGTTTTCGGCAGAGGTGTTTCCAAAGTCGCGGCTGACCCAGTTGGGGATCTGGTTGGGGGCGGTAACGCTGATGCCGGGGGCGGAATCGGTGGTGAACTGGGCATTGCCGACGGTGCCGGTGGTGCCATTGGTGCCGATGTTGATGGCGTAGGGGAAATTTCCACTGAGGTCGAGGCCATCGGCGGGGCCGGTGCCGAGGACGCGGGCGAGGTGGGTGACGCCGGGTTTGTTAGAGGAAACGAGGGGGTCGCTGGGCGGTGCATGCGAGGTTTTGGACGGAGATCGCGAAGGTCTGCCAAGGGCACCCGGCGGTGTTCTGTTATGGTCGGATCAACGAGCCGGTGATCACCGCGCCGAAGGAGGGCGAGCATCCGTGGCTGACGGGCGAACTCGGTGGCTTTCATTTCGTCCAACGCATCGCCAACCAACCGGGCGAGCGCAGCCAGGCGCAGATTGCCGCCGCGTGGGT
>SXGQ01063618.1_pt1 | contig 11008 bp, 19 predicted proteins | sample 3178371 | NCBI WGS metagenome assembly SXGQ01 (sample SAMN11356859, study PRJNA531348) | freshwater metagenome | isolation source: freshwater sample F1-20 | place: China: Fuxian Lake, Yuxi | collected 2017-12-25 | reverse complement strand
TCCGGCATCTTTTCAAGCACCGCGTGCGGGTCTAGGCCGCGCTCCACGTGCTTGAGCTGAAACTGGAATGGGTAGGTTTCTACCAGGTCCACCCCCTGCCCGTCCAGCCACTTGTTGACCTCGCGGCTGGTACGCACGTTAGGAAATAGCTGGCGCAACCGACGAGCCACTAGCTGCTCAAAGCGGTTACCTTTTTGCTTTACGTTCATTGGTCGAATGGATCTAATTCTTGAGCGTACTCGTGGCACAGTCGCCATACTAGGTTATACAGCTCGTCGGGTAGCTTAACCGCGTGGTTCTCAATCAAAAACGTAACGCGTCGCACTACCATGCGGCAGCCGTCCTCGTCGCATTCGCGCTCAAACTCCACCTGCAATTCGTCTTCTAGGTTTAAGTCCCCTAGGTTCCAGTGTTCTACCATTACCTCTTTTTGTTTTTACCCTCCCACCAATGTAGCCAGGTCTTGATTTTTAGTAGCTGTTTTTGCTGACCCCAAAGCTCGCCAGCTTCTGCCGGCGTGGCTTCGGTCATCTTGTGCCGGATAAGTTCTAGCTGGCCCTCAATGAATACCTCCAGCTCTTGTCCCATTGGTGTACTAAAATTGCTCATGAGCCTGGGTAAGTTCGTCGTATAAGTATTTAGCAATCGTGTAAACCTCCTGCAGGTTTTTGGTCGGGTCCGCGTTGATTCGGTCCATAGCCATTTTAAAAGCTACCTGGATAAGAATAGAACGGTCCTTACCTCCCGCAGGCTGCGCGGGAGCTTGTGGTCGGCTGTATTGCTGTGCTCCGCCCGCCTGAAAATTGCTTACAATCTTTGCTAACGGCGTTTGGTTCTTATCCGTTTTTCCGGTAAGCTCGTAATTAATTTCCTGGCCAGCCCGAAAGGCGTCGGCCTTTTTAGCGTTGACCTTAATATGGTCGCCATTAGATAGGTGCAGTTCGTATGAGTACATGAGGCCGTATGCTGACTCCCAGGTACCGTCGCCGGTTGCGTGTTGAATGGTTGAGGTTTTCATGGTTTAGAATTTAAAAAATAAACGCGCCACAATAATAGCGCACATTAAAATAGTGGACGTAACGGCCACAAAACCCGCGACGGGTAAAGCCACGCGGTCAATCCAGTTTAAAAATTTATTTGCCATAGTTTGTTAGTGTTGATTAACACGACAATGCTACGGCAAAAAATCCTAATGCGCTGTATTGTTTTCGGTCAATATTTGCGGAAAAACGTCCAAAACGCGTCCTCGCGTACCAGTTGCATGGCGTAAATAAAACTCCAAGGTAATGCATCCCAGCGGTTTGGCGGGCGCTCCGCGCTCTACGTGCCACCCGAAAGCCCCGTCGGCGTACTCGTCTTTGTAAGTACCCGTACGCACGTGCAGCACGTCCTTAATAATTGGGTAACGGCGTCCGTCCAGGGTAGCCTTGCTTTGGTACATGGCGTACAGTTCGTGAACGTGGCCCATCCATATACAGTCGGCCCCGTCTACGTCAGCCATCTTACGTTGGTTCTGAATTACGCCACGTGTAACTGGCCCGCCTCCACCGCTGCCGTGGAAATAGTGTATTTTGTAGGATTTGTCAACGCTGCTACAACGAAACTGTAACGTAAGCCATCCCCCGTACCCTCCCACTGTGATAGGTATTGCGGGTTTATGGGTGTAGTTGTAAAGGTCAGCGAACCGCTGCAAGGGGTCAGTTTCCACGTTTTTAATAATCGCGGTTTCGTGGTTTCCATAGCCAATAAAAATAAGGGTGTCGGCATAGTCGCCGAACCAATTTACCGCGTCTTCAATAACCGCGTCCAGGTAGTTAACCTTATTATGCTCCGGGCGTATATCCTTTTTACTGCGGCGCGGGTCGTACTTACCCTGCATCAAACAAAAAAAGTCGCCGTTAATGGCAACCTTTGCGCCTTCCTCCTTTGCTAGGGTTAGGTGTTTCTTTAGTGCTACGCGGTCGCAATGGGGGTTGTCCCAGTGGATGTCCGACAGCATGTAAAGCTTAAAGCGTTTGCCACCCACGTCTATGGTGTGGCTGTTGCGGTGATGGGTAGTTATCATTTCTTTAGGATTACCGCCAGTAAAGCTAATCCTAAAATGCTAATAATGAACATAGCGGCGCGCTCCGTCTTTTTGTTTACGCCTTTGTCTACCTCTTTTATGGTCTTTTCGTACATACGGACGGTGTCGCCCTTGCACGTTCCCTTTACGTAAATGCGGTCCCCCGGCAGGCGCACTACCTCCACCTGGACCCGATCGTTAACCAGGGTTACGCTGTCGCGCAGGGTAATGGTATCGTGTACCGTCTGCGTTTCGCGTATGGTTACCGTTTCGGTTATTTTAGGGCTGCAAGCGGCTATAAGTAACGCGCTTGCCCACGTTACGGGCGCGGAGTATTTCACGTTTAAGGTCGTTAGGGTTGTAGCTGACGTGGACCCATTGGGGCTGGGTGTCGTTGCCGAACTCGTAAATAAGCTGGCTAAACATGGCGTTGGCCTTGAGCCAGTCGTAAATTTTCCGGTGGTCGCCGTCCGGGCTTTGCAGGTCCGCGGCGTAGCCCCAAAGGTGGTCGCTGTTGCGTGCGCCGTTTACCGCCTGGTTTACCAGCTTAGAACGGTAGCCGCTGGTTACATTAACCGGCCCCACCGCATCGCGTAGGGGTTGTAGCACCTTTTCGCAAAGCGTTCGTAAGTTTTCCACCACTTGCGGGCTTGGCGTATTGTCCAGGTCAAAACGCGTCTTTGTAAGTTCTGCCAGCGTAAAATTGGCGGTTAATCTTTCGCCCATAGTAAACCGATTATTGCGGGTAAAAATACGCCGGCTTCGGTTAGTGTGGCCTTCTCAAACCAAACGAGCAGGAACGCACTCATAAATAGAATGCCCGCCAGTACGCTAGTTTTTGGGTTCTGCGTTATTCTTTTTAACATCTTTGCGCCACTGGTAAATGGTGTAAATGATTGTAAGGCAGAACGATAGTACGCCTACTATTGGCATAATCTGCGCAGCTAGCGCGCTTATCCCGTTAAGCACCCAGGCACCGGCTATGTGGTCGTTACTCACAGCTCCATAGGTTTAGGCGGTTGGCAGTATGCTGCGTTAGGGTTGGCAGCGCAGTAGTCCGCGGCGTACTCGGCCTCCCATCCAGCGAACACGTGAACCCCGCAAGGCTCCGGCCAAACTACGTAACTGGCGAAGCTGGTAGTTAACGGCTCACCAGCCCAAAGAATATCCACGCTTAACTTTGTGGAGTAGACGGCTTCGGTTACTACGTTGCCCTCTTCATCCAGTACGGCGGGCGTCTTGACCAGCTTGCCAAGCTCCACTACCGCGGCAACCTTTTCAGCGTCCCAGCTCGTTACCGGGCCGTCCAAGCCTTCGCTCGTCTTTTCAATCTTGGCCTTTGCCGTTGCCCACTGGGCTGCGGTAAACTCGTACTTTAGGAATTTCATAGCGTGGTAAGTTCTGCCAGTTGGGCGTTAGTAAGGCGAGTCTTGAATAGTAGGGTTTCCGCAATTCTTCCAGAATACGGGTAAGTGGACCCTTCAGAGAATTCTATTTTAGTCATAGAAACAGGCACAGCACCGCTTGTATCGGTTCCTACGCTCACTCCATTTGAATAAATTACAAAATCGTTTGCTTTGTAAGCCATTGCTATTTTGTAGCGTTGACCTTGTACAAAAGATAAGCTTGTCAAAAGAACAGTTAGCGAACCACCGCTTGAAACAATGTAGTTAGCCGTTGTAGCTCCCGAAAATTCAAATTGTACACGATTATTGATAGTGCCATCTGAAGCCATAAATACCACATTTGTTCCAGTTCCGTTAGCACTTGCGGTAAAGTCAATAAAAATAGTGCCCTCCGTCTGCCCAATCAAAGAGCTAATACCCGTTTTGCTGCACGCATCCGCCAAACGCGTTACCGCAGAATTTAGTGTGTTGATGTACGAGGTGGCGTAGGTAGCGTTCGCTTCGCCTTGTAAGCCCCAAATGTAAAAGGAGCCCCCGTCCATTGTGGTGCCCGTTGGAATTTGTAATTGAGTACTAGCAGTTATACCTGTGGGAATTCCGCCAAACGTAATGCGGAACCATCCGTTTCCGTAGTTCGTGCTGGACAAATAGCTTGCGTTTTGTATTGCGGTAACGCTTCCAGTTACTAAATTGACTCGCACTGTTGGGCGTGTCCATATTGCCGAACCGCCAAGCCTCAAGTCAATGATGTTTTGCCCTGCGTTTGAATTAAATGACTGGTTCAGTTTAATAAAAAACGAGCACACAAACGGTTGACCAATTGTAAGGCTTGAGGTAGTGCTATCGCTGGTAAAAGTTACGACCCCCGAAGTAGTGGGGGCTAACAAATCGGCACTTTGATACCCATCTGGAGCAATCCCGTGATTTCCCGTACGGGTCATATTTGTAAATGACCACGTATCGCTTGACTCGCTTTTTGGGAATATGTTTACCCGCTGGGGTTCAAGCAACAGACGAGGGCAAGAACTATTAAGGTAATCCAAACGGGGTACGTTAGCAACGGGGCCAACCGATACCGCTGCGGAGGTAGTGGCGATGTAGGGTGTTGCGATGTCTCCAGTTTCGAGTTGGGCTCCCCAAATAACAAAAGATGAAGCTGGAGCAACGGCTGAATTTGTAGCCAATACAAACGTGGCACTAGATGATGCCGCTGTGAAAGTTGTGGTAATTCTCTGCCAAGCATTTGTTGGCGTAAAACTTACCGTATTGCCCCCTATGATAATAACTTGAGCTATTTGTGTTGTGCCGTCTGATTTAACGTAAACCGAAGCGGTGTACTGGGTACCAGAGACAACCGTTATAGCTTGTGCGATTTGTGGAAACGCCCCGCCTGCCGAAACAAGCCTATCGGCTGTTAATGTTCCGTTTGGCGCAGTATCAAAATTATCGGTAATTGTAACCAAACTCTTGCCCCAGCTCGCATTACCAAAAGTTTCGCTTTGTAGCACCAAATTAGTCCGCACCTTCTCAATCAGCCCTGCTGAATTGACACGGGTGGCGCCGGTACTGCGGCTAAATGTTAGCTGGCCGTCGGTCGTTAACGGCTTTTGGGCGTAGACCTTGCTAGCTTTGTAGCCCGACGGGACTACCACCAGGCTGGCTAAATCGTAAAATGGCGTACTCATAATAGGTTCGCAATGGCGTTAATGGTGCACTCGCGCGCTTCCGCTGTTCCGCTGTCAGCCAGTACGTAGGCTTCGTAGCTGTCCCAAATCGGGGCGGCGTAGTTTCCACCAGTAAAGATAGTTATAAATTGTGCCGTGTTCATAGGGTACAAAGGTTGGTTTCAACGGTTCCACCGTCAAGGGTTACGTAAGTCCAGTATGCTAAATTCTTGGGTAATTCGTAGCTTATCATATTGGCGAAGCTTCTAGGTCCCCGTCTATAAACTCGCGGTAGGTAACCCGCGTGCTGCGTTCGGAAATGGTTAGGTTAATCGGCTTGTAATCCACCGCGTCCCAGGTAACAGTATGGTTATACGTTACGTTACCGTCCAGCTCAATTTCGTAATATTGGTGGCTGCGGAACGACTTGCGCGCTATTTGGTTCGTTACCAAATTGGCCAGGTATCGGGCGTTAACGTCCCAGCTTACGTTACCAGCTGACGATACGCGGGTGTTGCTCACAAAACGCGAAATAAGTCCTGCCGTGCTAGTGCTTACCGACCCTCCCGGAATGTCCCCTATTTGGTTTTGCAGCTGAATGTCTACCCCGTTTTGCCGCGCGGTATTGTCTGCGTAGTGCGGTATTTGCGACGGAAACGCGTTATGGTATGCCATAAACAGCGTACTGGTTACCGTTATGTCGTCCGCTGCGTAACCGGCTACCTGCGTGGCGGTAACCGTTATATAAATTTGCTGCGTGCCAATGGTCGGCAGCGTGTCCAGGTGGTAGTTATTTACGTGGTACGTAATATCATGGATTAACGGTCCCGGTCCGCCTACAAACTCTTGCTTTGTAAATGTAGCAGTGCTTGGCGTTGTGGTCCAGTCGTTACCGTTCCAGTAATAGTTACCAAACTTAATTTGCACCTCGTACTCCACTTCGATGGTATCCCCACCAAAGCCGGCGTCGAATGAAAGCCTAGCACGAAGGTAGGCGTCGTAATCTATGTGGTTCGCACCCGTGGGCGTGGCGTCGTTTACAAAGTAGTTAACGCGGGTTTTGTAGTTCGCCCCCTCGTCCTTAATGTAATTGCTGGCCGGCTGGTTAATTAGGTACAGCACCTCGCGGGCGGCTGGCTTGTACATTTCCGTTCCGTCGGAGTACACTACCATGCTCTGCGTATTGGCCGGTGGGTAGATTTTACCTAGGTAGTCGCCACCGGTGTCGTATACGTTGTACCAGGCCGGCGTTTTAATGTGGCAGCTGCGAAAAATAATTTCGCCCTTGTCCTGGAATAACTGCAAGTTAAAGGCCTTGCAAATATCTTCTATTACTTCACGACTGGTGCGTGGTTCGCCGTCGGTGTAGGCCAGGCCGTTTCGTGGGGTTCCGGTCCACCATAGGCCGCCCTCGGTTGTGGTTACGCCATAGGGCGCAAAATGCTCGCCCACATAAAAGCCGTTAAACACGTCCGATATTTTGCAGTAAGTAAATACCGTGGCGATAAAGTCAGTAAATGGAATAACGGTATCCGCTTGTATATAGTCGGCTCGCTTGTCCAGCATTTGGAATCCGTCAGTAGCCACTACCTTAATAAACCGCTTGCCGTTGATAACTTCAATCTGCCCCAAGTCGGGCGTAATAAAGCCCCTCCAAACTACGTTCAGGCCTTCGTAGACCTCCAGTACCCAATCGGGCTTTGCCGTCTTAAAAACCTCCCTAAAATCGTCAATGGTGGGCGTAGCTCCTTCTAAATAAAACTGCACTGTGCAGGTGCTTGGAATGATACCCGGCAAAATATTGTCTTGTGGCTGGTACGCTATTTCCCAGTCGCCTACGTATACCTGCACCGGCGGGGCAAAGTCAAAGCCCTGGTAAGTAGTGCCTAGGTCGTAAATGCGAAAATCGTACCGGGCGGTAGTTGCGTAGAATACTAATGTTTTAGCCACCTATCCGAGAAAAGTTAGAGCCACTGCGGGCAGTTCCCAAAAGTAAGTCGCTACCGCTTACGCGGGCGTTAAGGTTTAGCATACCTCCTTGGCCAAATAGGCTGCCCAATCCGGTGCCCTGCGAAATAGCGCCAAAGGCTGCGCCGAAGCCGCCCCCGGTAACTGCGCTAAATACGGCGGCCAGTGCCGTGGTGGTAGCAAGCGCTACGGCCATTTGCTTTACGTAGTCCAAAAGCGCCTTTTTAAGCGTGGCGAAAAAGTCCTCGCCGTTGATGATGGCCGCGCTAAACGCTTGACTTAAAACTGCGCCAAACTGTTGACCTACCGCGGCGGCTAGCTGCATATTGTCGCGTACTTCGTTTACGCGCTCAATCAACGGTACCAGCTCGCCCTCCAGCATATCCACCTCTTCCACGTCCATAAACTGGAAATTGGCAAGTACTTCCTGGCGGCCTACGAAATTAAAATCTTCCTGGGCGTATTGCTGCGCCAGCGAAAGCATGCTGGACAGCGTGTCGCGGAACTTTTCTGCCTGGTCGGTTGACTTTTTAAGGCCCGTGGTCGCTTCGCTAGTAGCCGACGTAAGGGCTGCGCCCAACGCAGGGGCTTTAAAGGTAACATCTTCAATAGCTGTATTTGCAGCCTTCAGACCTTCCAGGTAAATGCGGGTTTCTGCCCCGGCTGCGCCCTGGGCGTAACTGGCCAGGTAGGCAAGCTTCTGCCAAAACTTAAGCTGTCCGCTTAAAAGGGTGCTAATGGCCTTTAAGCCTTCGGCCACAAACGAAAGGAAGCCGGAGTATACCGGCAGTAACGCGGTACCGATTTGCAGCTTTAAATCTTCAACGGCTGCCTTTTGGCGGTCTAGTGCGTCCGCGGCGCTTTCCGTTCCTTCGCCAATGGTGGCCAGGGTCTTGTCCATGGCTGCCCCAAGGGCTTCGGCGTAAGGTACTCCAGCGGCTAGCTGTTCCTTAAGCTCCTTTACGTTAATGCCTACCTGCTCTAGGCCTTTGGTGCTTTCCTTGGCGAATGCGGTTTGGAGCTTGTCCGCAATTTCGTCAAAGTTCATGCCCGTGGCGTCGCTTAACGCGTTGGCGTACTCCAGCTGCTTGGACAGTTGGTCAATGCCCGTGCCCTGGCCTACGGCCTTTACTGCGCGCTCCATTAACTGAAGCTTGCTTATTTCGCCATCCGTTGCAGCCTGGAGCTGCATGAGCTGTGCGCTGGTGCCAATGTTGGCGAATGCTACTTTGACGTTTTCTGCCTCGGCGGCCAGGTTAATGGCCTCTTTGGTAAAGTTGATTATTTCGGAACCGGCAAAGGCTGCGCCAACAAGCTGCCCCAAGTTCGTAAGCATTTTAGACGTTTGCTTTAAGCTTGCGTCGACTTGCTGTATTCCCTTGCGGAACTCGTTAGCGTCTAGTCCTAAAAGAACCTTACTGGTTACGTCCATAGCTCCTCAATAATGCCCGAAGGCTGCTTTCTTTTTTTTCTTCGTCAAATTTGAGTAGGTCCGTTTCGGTTACCACCTTTTTAACGGACTTCCCCGATATGTTAACCAGCACGGCAGCTAGCCAGCGCTGGCGTCGCCACTCGTCTTTTTCCCGTTCCAGTCCGTACCTAAATACGGCCTCTAGTTGTGCCAGCGTTAGGCTTTTGGCCTCGCTTGGGGCCATGCCCAAACGTCCCACCAGCTGACCCAGTACGTCTACCGGGCCGCCGGCTGGGAAAAAGGGCCGTTAAGCCGCTGGGTAAGTTCGGTAATATCCCAAGCCCCGGCCATAGCTTTGAACTCGTCAAAGCTTGGGCGCTCTGCTACGTCCCAAAATTCTTGGGCATATAACATACCGAGCATATCGGCCAGGCCTAGGTTACCTAAATCGGTAACGGTTTTACCCGTTACTTCCTCAAACAAAAGCGCTGCCCCCAGCGTAAACTTTTTCCCTTCCATCGCTTCTAATTATTAGTTGGTTCCTACGGTGAACGCTCCCGTACCGTTCAACGTGAACGTAACAGTTCCGTTATCTTTGTCCGGTGCAGAAACTGAAAGCTGCGACAAAATAGCGTCGCCTTCTACCTTCGTTTCGCCAGTTACGGGCGTAACCGTTCCAGCCGTTACCTGGGTAATGCGAACCTTTACGATGTCGCCTACTTTGCTGTAAAGCTCGTCTACGTTCCACTTGGCTGCGTCATCGTCGCCCAACAAAGTGGTGCCGCTAATGGTCCAGTTTTTGGCGCTGGTTACGTAGGTGCGGAATACGGCAACGTCTTTGCTCGTGGTTTCGCGCGTGTCGGCGTTCAGCTCAATGCTGCACTCCGTTTCTGCGGCAAACGCTTTGTAGGTCGTTCCGCCGTCAGCTGATAAGAAAAGACGGACTTCGCCGCCGCTGATATTGCTCATGGTCAATAATTGATTAGAAAAGTGAAATCGGCAGCGAGGATAATGCTTTCCTGCTGTTCGTTGTAAAAGGCCTGCATGGACTCCATGTATGCCTGCTTAAAAGTATTGTTTACCGTCTTTAGGTATGCGCGTATGGCGGTTAGCTCTGCTTGCGCGTCGTCTGCGTCTGCGAAATGCAGGAAAAGGGTCGCGCTAACTTGCTCCATTTGCTGCCAGTCCTTTGACTCGCTTACCGCTACTCCGTTGACGCTCAATACAATAAAATCCGACGTTACGCCCTGCGGGGCCGCCAAAGCGTAAACTGGCGTAGCCGTGGCTGCGTTCACTGCGTCGTAAATGTATTTAAAGTAGTTCACCGCAAATGCTGCTTAATACGCTTTTGTACAAAGTTACTAATTTTTTGAGCTGACTTTGCGGGTACGTCGCTACCTTCCAAGGCCTTGTCGAAAAACTCCTTTGCTTCAAAATTCTTTGCGGTTCCACCAAATAGCTGCCAGGGGGCGTAATATGCTCCGCGTTTGCTCTTTGGGCGTACTCCGATTACCACGTATGCCTTTTCCGTTCCTTTGTTGGCGAATACGTCTATGGACTTGTAAAGGTTGTAAAAAGCGCCGTTAGTTTTCTTTGTGGCTTCACCGCCACCACGCACCTTAAACCCACCCTTCACGTTAAGGCCGTTATAAGCTTCCTGGCGGGCTTTTTCTACTAGCGGCTTGGCTTCCTGCTTCAGAATGTTCCGAAGCTCCTTAAAACGCAAATTTTCGCTAGTTGCTAGCTTGCGCAGGCGTTGCCTAAACTGGTCAAAATCTTCTACCCTTCCGCTTTCGCTTTTTAGGTAGACGGTTTTACCGCGTGCCATTGTCGCGTAGGTTCGTCTTTACGAGCAGAAACCTACGGCGGCCTTCCGGGGCTACGCTAACTATATCGTAATCTTCGCCGTTGTAGGTTAGCTTCCACTTGGCGGCTACGCTGTTGGGGAAGCGTAAGCGCCAGGTAATGCTTGTGCTGCTTTGCATTTGGTCGTAAGGCATAGTTTCGGAACCCGTGGCTCCAGGCACTATGCGCTCGGCGTAAAATGTGCCCGCGCTGGCCCAGGTCTTGATTACCTGGCCGCTGTCGTTTACCGTTGTAGTGGGCTGGTAAAGCGTTACGCGCAGGTCAAGCATTAGGAGAAGTTTTGGCGGTAGCGGAACGCTAGGCGGTCAAAAAAGCGGTTTGAATTGTACGGCAAGTCGTCGCCGTAGTCATAACCAAATTTAACGCGTTGGTACAGCGCGTGCTTCACGTCTGCGGGCGGATTGGTATCGCCGCACGTGTAAACGATTACCATACGGGCCGGAACTTCGTCCAGGCTAATTACCGTGTTGATGTAGTCGTAGTCGTCGTACAGTGTAAGGGCTGTACTTACCCCTTCGTCGTCGTAAGCGGTAACGCTGGTAATAGCCGTAACGGGACCCAAGGGCAGCGTATAAGACGCTTGCCCCAGGGTATCCACAGTTACAGTAGTTGCACCTAAACGGTATCC
>SXGQ01142540.1_pt1 | contig 11010 bp, 4 predicted proteins | sample 3178371 | NCBI WGS metagenome assembly SXGQ01 (sample SAMN11356859, study PRJNA531348) | freshwater metagenome | isolation source: freshwater sample F1-20 | place: China: Fuxian Lake, Yuxi | collected 2017-12-25 | reverse complement strand
TTGTCCATAGTTTCATTTTCACCATGTAGGAGAAAGAACATAAAGCAGCAGCAAGGATTTTTTAATCTGTTTTGGTTGGTTCTTTAACAGTTTTTGCACTTTTAAGCTAACCAGATCATTTATAAAAAAATTTCATATCCCCAAACCAACAGTTGGCGAACCCGACGTGATCCTATTTTTGGTGAAAAGTGAAAATATGGACAATGAAAACCTGATCCCTATATAAAGGCCTAACCCCCCCCCTCTCCCCTAATGCGCAGTTCCCCCTTCAATACAGTGTAAAGTGAAAGTATAGGACCTGAAATCTACCTGCTCCCCCATACTGTACACATAGGAGGCATACCTCCCCCCCCCCAGTGAAGGTATCTATAACCTTGGATAGTACTGTACTATAGGGCAGGTAGCAACTGGGTATCACTACTGTACTGTACTGTTGGTAACCCTAACTGGCATCACTCAGAACACACAGTCAGACAGACTGGCAAACAAAAACCATAAAAGGACCGCGAAAAACGCAAAAAACACAAAAAACGCCGCGAAATTCGTAAAATCGCCGCGATTTTTCAAACTTATTGCCAAAACAAACTGTGTGCGCGAAAATTGAGTTTTTCAGCACGAAAATTAAAAATTTTTAGTGCAAAAATTAAAATTTTGGCGCGAAAATAGAGTTTTTCGGCGCGAAAATATTTGTTGAAGCCAAGAAACAACAAAATTACAAAGAATAATACAGAAACTGCCAAAAATTTGCAAAAAACTTGCGTTTTTTTTCAACAATAAAAAATTGCAAAAAAAATCTCTTGCAATTCTTGTTGCCCAAGAATGCCGCTGTCAAATTTTTTCCCGCACCAAAAGTAGTGTTGTGGAATCTAAGAACCATTGCACAAGCAAATGCACATAAGACTTGAGTAGACTACAGATAATGTCACTCCCGACAAGAATGTCCCTTTCAGACGTCAAGCGTAGGATCAATGAGATAAAGACACTCTCTGATCCTGAAGGTGAACCTCAAGAAATTGAGGTCACCGCAATCATAGAGAACTCCCCTGAAGAAACCATGACCGACCTAACGCGTAGATTCTCATCCCGAGGACTCAACCAGCCGGAGCCGCCACCTCCCCCCCCTGCTTCTCGAGCCTATTACTCAGAAACTGCAGGGAGATCCAAGTCATCTTCATCCTCCCCCTCCCCCACAAGGTCTCACAACTCGCCAGAGAGAGAAAAAATGCTCCGCAAGAAGAGAGAGAAGAGAAAGGGAGAAAGAAAGGAGGATAGAGAAGATGAAGAAAGGAGAGGAAGGCAAAAGGAAAGAGAAAGGTACCGTTACGGCAGTACAGAACCCAGTCCCGGTGGACAAACACCTACCGAAAGTATGTATTCTGCCCAAAGCGTTGAATCTGGGGACCGAAAAGGGCTGGAACGAGTCTTTCTCCGTGTAGTCAAGCCCATTGGCACACTTATCGATGTTAAAGCGCGGAATGACCCTACGGCGTTAAATAGGGCTCGCAAACATCTAGATCGTGTTACTGGCCCCTCTATCAAAGCTGCACTTCATGAAGAGCAACTAGATGGAGGGGATGCAGAGTTTAAGGCGACCGTCTTAAAAATGCTGAAAAATGTCACTGATGAACTCGACGAACTCAAACAGGAAAATATGCAAAAAGGCAAAACGTTGATAACAAAAAGCCGAAACCTGAAACCAAATCTGCCTGATACGTACCCATCATACAATGCTGACAAAGATGCGTGGCAAAAGGCCGTTCGTCAACTTGAGATTGCAGTAAAAAATACTGAACGACTCTATCCCCTGCGAGAGGCTCCCTACGATTTTCTTCTCGAAATCGCAGGGAACTCAAATACTATAGCAGCCAATTTTGGTCTCTCGAAACGGCAGCAGAGGGAGTTGATACAAGCTACGGTTCCAAACACACACCCTCTCTACACTGAGCTACTTCTGTGTGAGAGCTTAGAGGAAGTTTTTCAATTTGCGTCAATAAACAGCTCTTCAATCCCGACAAAGGCAGAAACTGAAGCTAGCCTTGACAACTGGTCCATTGACCTGCGCTCGTTCCCACAGTTAAATGAATCAATAGGCCGCCTCAAACAGCTGATCATAGATGCCCAACAGTGGGACTATGGGCCAGATGGAAGAGGCATCAACAAACGACTTCTTTTTGAAATGATGGTTCAAAAGATCAGAAAAGGGCCAGTGAGGATTCCCAAATTTGTGGAATCCAAACTAGAATCCTTTCTGATTGACATACAAAAGGAAAAGAGCCCAGTTGCCATGCATGAGCTCCTGATTGGTATCCTGAGACATCTGGTTATCTCAAACCAGCAAAGGCCACTGCCTCAAAAGCCAAAAGTCTTCCTGACAGGGTTGGCTAATGCCCAAGAAGACCTGGACTCGGCCGAACCCCCCTCCTTTCCTTCCAATGACCCTCAAAGTACAGGTGCTCGTAAGAAAATGCCTGACAAGAGCCGTCCACAAGGGTATGACAGAAAGGGGGGCAGATTTAACTCAAGGCCCAAGTCTCGTGCAAGGACGGTGCGACCATGGCCCAGGAACAAAGAGTATAAGAACAAATCTGGGACAAAACTGTACCCAGAAATAGAGGCTCATTTCAAAGATTTCTGTTTCAGATGCGGCCTGTCAAACCACAGTGCTTCTCAGTGCCGATTTTACCCTGAGAGAACCCCAATACTCACACTTTGTGATCTATGTCACTCTGGATTTCACGATAAGTGCAAACACCCCCACTTTAAAGAGCAAAGACAAGCTCAAGATGGGAAAGCGGATGGTAACTCCCCAGCAGTGCTCAAAAAATTAGAAGCACTGGTTGACAGGTGGTCTATCCAACCCCCTCCCCCCATCGGTTTTGCTGCGTATGGTGCATTACCCCTTCCATTCAACAACACAAACTCACCGTCCCAACCAACTGTAAAGCAGCCAGACTCTGAGTCTGATTCTGAATGACGGTCCCCGGTCTCTCCTGCCCCCCCTTGTAGAGTAAACACAACACAAACACCTGACACAGGGGCTGGGGTTACACATACTGACAGTAACAAAAAATGCAAAGAGAAGGTAGAAAAGAAAACATGTAGAGAAACCAAGGCAGGAGAGACCAAAACAAGTAAAACCCCAGAGAACACAGAAAAAAAGAGAAAGAAAGATAAAAATATTGATGCAGATACCAAGAAGGATAATACCACAGTTTCTGAGGAACAGAGATATGAGGAGATGCAGAAGAGATTGCTTGAAGAAATGTTACAGAAAGAGACAGAAGAGAAAAAGGAAGCCATACGCAAGAGAGTGACAGACCATCAAAAAGAGACAAACAACCCTAACCCCTCTTTTAGGGCCGTCAACATTTCGCCAGTGCAAGCTGTAGCATTTGGCCTAATATCCCTCACAATTTCTCTTCTTTTAGGACAACCATTGTTTGATGTAACATTTGTCTTGGCCCTAATTGGCCTCATTGGTTCAATGATTAAGGATCCTGTGGCCACATTTTTCCACATTCTCCTCAATACCACATTGAGAGAATTGTGTAGCTTGACATTTGCTGCCATATTCAAACCAAAAATAAAGAAGCAGGTGTTTTCCAACCCCTTCAAAAGCAAAACCTACAGAAAAAGAAAAGAAACAAAATTTGATTTAGAATTAGCCACCCAAGACGCATACTTTCGTGAAGCAAATGGTCTGCTTGACCTTACCACAAAATCTGAAGGGCCAACACGGCACATTAATTTCAAAGTAAAAGTGAAGGTGGAGTCCAACCCGGCTGTTCTGGCCGAGCTGGACTCAGACAGCCACATCAGCATAATCTCTGAATCTTATTTCTTATCAATCCGGTCAGCAAGCCAAATCAAGTTTTTAGATGAACCTAACACAGTTTTTGAAGGGCTTGGATCCTCACTGAAGTCAAACTACCCCCCCATTGTTTTGAATTTACAATTAGGTGGGGTCAAACTGTCTGGCCGCTTCACAGTAGTTCGAGAATTTACTAGCTCACAAATCCTAATTGGTTCAGACCTCATGTATAAATACGGAATTTCTTTGGTCGCACACCCCGATGGAGGCTGGCTCGTTAAAGTTAAAGACCTTGCTTCTGTCCCATGTGTGGTTGAAGGCAAAAAAGTCATCTCAAACTCAAAAACAACTATCAAAAGGATTTCACCCCCCCTTCGGGATGTTGACCTCGAGAATATTTTAGAGCCAGGACTTTTATATGGCGGCAAAACGATAAGCAAGCAGGCTGAACTTGATGTAATTAAGCAGCATAAAAACATACCCAATCAATTGAAGGATCGTCTCCTTTCTTGTTTAAACGAGATCCCGGAGCTGTTTTCCGGTGCCGAGTTTTCAAAAGACTGCTTCCCCGAAGACGTGTATGTACATGATGTAGAACTGAAAGATAATGCTCCAACTGAGCTTACAAGTAGACCTTTTAAACTGACGGGCATCAGAGCCCAACAACTTAAGGAAAATATCTCAGAAATGGTCCGAGATGGGATTCTAAAGCCGGGTGATTCAGAGTTCACTTCTCCTATTTTCTACGTACTCAAAAAACCCGATGCCGGTAAAACAGCATCCAAGGGAAGACTTTGTTTTGACTATAGGAGACTAAATGAAATGATCAAACCACTACAACATCCCATAACACTCCAAAACGACTTTTTCCAGAATGTGGCCCATTATAAGGTATTCTCAATCATTGACATTAGAAATGCTTTTCTCTCCATAAAACTGACAGAGAGAGCTCAAAAGTTATGTGCTATTACAACCCCCTTTGGAGTTTTTCTTCCCCAAAGAACCCCTTTTGGCCTCAAAACAAGCCCGAGCGCCTTTTGTCGATGCATGAATATAGTTCTGGGGAAATATGACTTCTGCTCCTATTACCTTGATGACATCTTAGTGGGGGGTAAAGATCATGAAGAAATGACTGAAAATTTAATCAAAATTTTTAAACGACTTCACAAATTTAACCTGAAGATCCAATTGTCCAAAGTACGCTTTTTTGAGAAAGAGATAAAGGTACTGGGTACAATTTTCTCCCACACTGGAAGGAAAGTGGACCCAGAGAAAGTCAAGGCGATTCAAGACTTTCCAAAAATTTCATCGGTAAAAGGTGCTCAGGCTTTCCTGGGCATGCTTGCCTACATCTGCTCCTTTATCCCGCACTTTTCTACAGCGATGTATCCAGTGTTCAACCTACTAAAAAATCAGAAAACCAACAAATTCGAAATGACTGAGGAGGCCGAAAGGGCAGTCCAAGGGGTAAAGGATTTCTTAAGCAAGCAAATGCAGCTCTACAATATTGATTTGTCGAAACCCCTTTACCTTAGCACAGATGCCAGCCAAGTAGGTTATGGCTCTTTCCTTTACCAACTTGAAACTTACCCTCGCACAGAAGAGGGGCTGCAAGCTTGCTTGAAAAATTTGGGTTTTATCCCCGAAGAGGGAAACTCCAAATACCTACTTCCGGGTGTTTCTCCTGGGCGGCAAACGCCTATAGTCCTTGATTTCCTAAAAGACGAAAATTTCATGAAACATGACCCTTTTAATACACTGAACAAAACAAAAACAATGTCCGAGAAACTCGAGTCTCTCAAAGACCAGGTTGTCCATGTAAAGCCAATTGCTTTTCATTCAAAACTTTTCACAGAAGGCCAAATATTAAGATACACAAGCATGGAAAAGGAATTCCTTGCTTTTGTACTGTCCATTCTCCATTTCCGTGAGTACTTAGAAGCAGCCCCGATAACATTTGTGCTTTCGGACTCTCAACCTGTACTGTGGGCCCTTAAGCACAAGACAGAATCCGTCAAACTATCACGTTTTCTCATCAAACTTTGGGAATTCAATTTCAACCTCATTGCCGTACACATTGATGGCAAAAAGAACAGTGTGGCAGACTTCCTAAGCAGGATTTATGGTGTTTTTGATGATGACAAGCCAAAGAATAAATCGGAGCTAGGGCCCAAATCAGCCCAGCATATTGTACCTTCATTCTCGCCCTTTTCTGTTCTTACAAAAGAAGACATCCTAAACGGGTTCAATGACAAAACTGTTACCCCCTGCACAGATAAAAACCCTGATTTTTGCAAACTCAATGTAAATGCACAACTCTTTCGGGGACTGGGCCCTTTTAAATATGAGAAGACCATTTCAATCAACTCGGACCCACCAGTTTCAAAAAGGATAACAGAAACAATGATGAGCTTTGGCCTCATGCCCAAAACCTTACAGCAGCATTTAACAGTCAAAAATATTGCTCAGAAACAAAGGGAAGATCCCTTCACATCAAAAATTATCGAAGACATTGAAGACGAAAAAGTTTCAAAAATGTTTTTCATTGAAAAAGGCCTGTTGAAAATCAAGACTCGCTGCCCAAAAGAACTAGACTGTATTGTTTTGCCCACTGAATTGGTACCCTATGTGTTAGCCCTGTTACATTTTCAATCGCACACTGGGATTCGAAAAATGCAAGCGATCATCAGGCAATTTTACTGGTGGCCCAACCTCATTAAGGACACCTCAAAATTTGTAAAGGGGTGTGTTCTTTGCTCAACAGTCAAAACAGATAATTCTGGCAAAAGTATCATTGGTACACCTCGTATGATACCGCACCCTGCCCACACGTGGCAGATAGATGTGGTTTCAGGGTTGCCTCCAGTAAAAGGGTGCTCTAGTTTTCTCAACTGTACAGACATGTTCAGTGGTTTCATTGTCGCAATTCCCCTAAAAGGCGAAAGATCTGAGCACATTGCTGATGCTCTCGAAAATCATGTCTTCAAAATATTTGGCCCCCCAAAGGAAATTTCTTCGGACAATGCTGCAAATTTAAGTGGGCCACCTGTTAAAAAGCTTCTAGCTTTTCATGGTGTTTTACACCGCACAACCATTCCTTATTCACCTAAAAGTCATGGGCTTGTAGAAGCTCAAAACAAAGTCTTGACCCAATTTCTCAAAATTTTTTCACTCCAGTTCCATGCAACTTGGCTGGATGTGATGGGGCTAGCTACATACACAGCCAATTCACTACCAAAGCTGTCCCTCGAAAAATATTCCCCATACTTTTTGATGTTTGGTCGAGAACCAAATAACAATTTTTCAAAAATTTCGGAAATGTTTTTTGACATCAAGTCTTACGGAATTCAGCTATTGAATAATCAAAAGTTCATTTCCCTTCTGTATGGTCTCCTTTTAGAAAAAAGGCAAAAGACAAATGCAGCAGTAACTCAGAGAGTTAAGTCTTTTCCTGAGGGAAGCCTTATATATGCAAAGGATTTTTCAAAAATTCAACACAAAAAGGTCAAACCTATTTTTCACCGACTCCCTGAAAAGGTGTTAAAAGAATACCGAGTTGTTGTATACACCAGGGACCTGTATGGACGTATTAAACGCCATTCCAAAGATAATATAAAAATGGCCTCTGAGAGAAGCAAAGAAATGTTCTCTTCATTACCTGAACACATCCAAATGACCCTTGGGTCACCTATGGATGCCCAAATTTGGGACAAAATTGAAAAAGATTCAATCTTACCTGCGTATTTGAGAGACATCGAGATTGAAACGGAAGAGAGAGAACTTAGGAATGCTATAGAACTTCCAATTGAGTCCCATCTTGCACCTGTCAATCAGGATGTTGACGGCCAAAAAACCCTTGAGGATGAAGATGACCAAGACCCCTTTAATGATGAGCAGGTCGCCCAACTGCTTCTGTATCTTAAGGAGAGACATAATAGCAGTGATTTGCATGAAATTAGGGACTTGACACAGTTGAAAAGGGAATATCAAGAGGCTAAGCAGTTCCCTCCCCCAATAGATACTGAGGAGGATGAGGGTGGGGATGATGCAAAACAAATTGAACAATTACCCTCTCTGGAGCCACAAGTGATTCTTCCCCCACTAGAACGGCAACAAAGGCCGCCCGCTGGTATTGATCCGGCAAACATTTTGCCCCCAAATCAAAAACGGGAAAGAAAAGTGCGTTTCAATCTTTGACCACCCCCCCCCCTTGGAAGGGGGTGGAGGAAATATTCTACTGTAATGCAGTTTCTTTTGCAACTTTAAGTTAATATTTACAGTTTAATATAAGTTAATATTTGCAGTTTCTTTTGCAACTTTAAAAAAAAAAAAAAGTTCTTACAGCGGACGGCCTGAATGCTTCACAAGAACTTCAACATCAAAACAGTACTATTATGACTGATTTTCAAGTGGGTAGAACCCCTAAAAAGAAGCCCTAAGGTACAAACAAACACATAATTCTTATTTTTGCTGTTTTCAGACTTTCTTTGAAAAAATGGCCCGGCCAAAAGTCCATTTTGTAGGTTCAAGCCATGCTACTAGGTTAGCAAATGAAGCAAAAAAGATTCCCCTGCTCAAGGATTTTGACATTGTTGCCCATACAAGGCCTGGAGCAACCTTTCATGGCCTGACCCTTGACCCCAAGCTCTTTTCTGTCTCGGACACAGTGATTGCACAACTGTTTGGAAACAATCTGTTCAAAAAAAGAAGCATTCACAGGGTAAAACACCCCAGAAAAGTAATTCACCTTTGCAAATTTGACCCCCAAGACAAAAACATTGTTGAGGCAGAAATGAGAGCTTTTGAAACCTTTGTTCAGCAGATACCCTGCAAGGTTTTGCTAATTGATAACCCCCACAGACACCTCCGATGCTGCGATGCCCATCATGACCCTAGGATTGTAAAGTACCAACAACATCAAAATGCTCAGTTACAACAATTTTTTCAGAGCAACCCAAAGGTCAATGTGATCAACCACTTCTGGCTCCTCCCTGGAACAAGGAAAAATAAAAAGAACAACAATTTTTATGCTTCTTTGCTGCCTGATCAAGTACATTTTGAAAGCCACATTTATAGGGCAATGCTGATCAAAATAAAAGAGAAGTTTTGGCCACTCTAAGCCAGATCTTTAGTAGGTGGAACCTCTGGAAACCAGGCAAAAAGTGACAAAACTCAAGTTTAACTCAAAATCAGCAGTGCCCCACAGCAGAGAAAACAAATATTCAACATGCTTATCCATGTTTTGATTGATCTGACCCTTCTCCTCTCCAGTCTGAACACAGTTTTGGATGAAAAAATTACAAAGGTAACTGCATTGGATCTGGGAAATGTGTACAGGGTAGAAACTTTGAGAGAACCGGACCTTTTGTACTACAGAGCTCTGGATCACTTGATTGTTAAACACTCGCAAAAACTATCACAAGCAGAAGCTGATGACTACTGTACAGACCTCCGTCTATGGACTTTTGAAGTTCAAGAGTCCATGGATTTGGATGATATTTTTCAAACCCTTAACATAAATTCACTTTGGACTGGTATCAAATCCCCATCCCCGAAAGGCACTTTCAGCTTTCTAGTAGATCATGACGGTTTGATAATACCGGATACCTTTTCGTCACCTCCAAAAAGTTTGATACCCCCTCCTACAACGCCAAGAATAACTCCAAATTCTACCTTCATTTTGGAAAGTAAGAATGACGCTTATCACCTCCTAGTCAAAAACAAAGAAGAGCTCCATGATGTTGTTTGTTATAAAAACTTAAAGTTCCCTTTCTCAGGTAGAAACTTGAATGACCTCATTGAACTAAAAACAGAAGCTTTGACCTTGTTCATACAAATGAAAGAAACTACTGAGACTTTTGAAAAGCAAGTCATCATTCTCAAAAACAGAGTCCCTATTACTGACCTTTCATCAACAGAAAACCCAGAGGAGGTAAATGATCTGACAGCAAAAATACAGTCAACTATTGAGGTGTTTTCTACCAGTTTAGAAAATCTAATTAACAAATTAGAAAGGATTGATACTCCGTTAGATGCACAGGTTTTTGCAGTAGGCATCCAAACCCAAACCCAAGCTTTAAAGAGTATTTTTGATGAAATTGTCTCCCCTTTCATGTTCCCAGAAATGTTTCTAGGTCCCTTGCTGGCCCCTTCTCAAGCTGTGTCAAGTTTTTTCAACCCATCCACCAACACTGTCACTTTAAGATTTACAGAAGCATTGGAAGAAGACCCCTCAGAAAACAATTCAACTGCCCCTTGGCTAAATAGGATTTTTGAAAAGTTAAGGGAAAAAATCAAAACAGTAGGAGTTGAGCCCCCAAATGCCTTTTTGAAATTTGACATTTATGACATAATTTTTGGATTCATGTCCACAAGTATGGTACTTCTTGAGGTCTATAGAAAAACCAGGGGTTACTTGACAAAGAAAAAAGGTCTAGGGTCCTACAAAAACTCGAAAAATAGGAAAAATAACCTTTCTAGGACACATAGAGTTCATTATAAGCCTGCTAGAAGTAGGAGTCTTGAAAAACTTGAAAGCCATATTTCAACTGCCTCCTGTGAAGGTTGTAAGGATAGGAAAAAAGCAACATTTCCCACTACCTTAAGAACAGTAGGCCAAAACACATGCACAAGGCACTCTAGGAACACTGCAAGCACCAGAACAAAAACTGTAAATTCAACCCCCCCTACTCCCCTTTGGCGCACTGAAAGTTTGCTCTCCATTGAGTAAGGGGGTCCCATGCAAATTCACTTTGAGAAAACAATTATTCCCAGTAAGGTGGGACAAATTTTAAACTGCTATGATAGAATTGTGTTAGCCCTAATACACCCATGGGGGGGGGCATTCACACTTGTAAACTGTTTATTTTAACTGTGGCCCTAAAACACCCAAGAGGGGGGGCCTCAGATCTCTAATTTCAAAGTAGGGTCCCCTACCAAACAGGCCTTTGGTAAAAATTTACAACAAAAAATCAAAAAAGTAGTTTCAATTCATACTCTCTCCTCTCCAGGTGTACTCAGAAATCCGGCTCCATATTTGAATACAACAGCAGTGTAAAAATGAAAAATATTTACTTGCAAATTTAGCACAAAAACTGCTGCAAATTTTGATTTTCTGGCTCTATTTTCAGCTAAATGAAACAACAGGGTAAAAGGTGGGGTTGTTTATATAAAATTGTAAGAGTAAAAATTTAAAGCAT
>SXGQ01470152.1_pt1 | contig 11011 bp, 6 predicted proteins | sample 3178371 | NCBI WGS metagenome assembly SXGQ01 (sample SAMN11356859, study PRJNA531348) | freshwater metagenome | isolation source: freshwater sample F1-20 | place: China: Fuxian Lake, Yuxi | collected 2017-12-25 | reverse complement strand
TGTTGTACTTGCGCTTGCGCATGAGCTGAGAGCCCTCGACCGCTATGAACGACGCACCCGCTCCCGCCGCAAGAGCGCGATCCGGGCTTTGGATCGCGCAAGGATGGATGCAAAAGACAGCAGCGGCAGTTGAGCATGCCGCGCTCCAATCGCGTAAATCCGATGAAATGCCTTGAATTAGGCCGGAATTGGCGCAAACATCCATAGTTGGCGGGTAGATGTCATAATTCTTATTGACATGTGCGCGACGCATGACGTGCAAGATCTTCCGCCGTCGACGATTGGTCCGAAACAGAGGTGCTTTGGAAATAATCGAGTGAAGCTTCTTTTTGATCGTACTGTTGACGACCGCAGTGGCAATAGCTTTAACACAATAGAGCGCGGCGCTATGCGCAAAGCAGATAGCCTAAGGCTGTCCTGAGGTAGACCCCGTGACGCCGCGAACACTGAATCACCTCGCGGCCGGCGAGACCATCCGAGTGCCCAGGAACCCTTGCCCGTTTTGGCAAAACGAACTTCACCCAGCCGACGGCATGCCTGCTTCTCGGTCGCGCGGAACAGCTCATCGCTACTAGATGTGCAGGACGGCCGCCCAATTTTGCCCAATGCGGCTCCGCCTCTGACCAGGTCAAGTTCTCGGCCATCTCGGAGGGATGCTGCCCGTTGATCGGGGACACTAAGGGCGGCTGCCGCCAGCCCTGAACCGCGGCCGCGTGTCGTTCAACGAGCATTCGAGCCGAGCGACTTCGAGCGCTGCGCGCCGCTGTAGCCGCATCCGGAACACATCGAATCGAGCGCTCGACGAGCAGCTGTATCTCGCCGCTGCAATCTCCGCTCGTCATCTTCCAAACTTTGCCTGCGCCGCTCCTCGATAGCCGTGTGGAGATTGTTGCTCTGATCGAATACATGCGTTTGCTGGCGGGCACCCGGCGTTTGAGCGCGGACCGGACCGGTAAAGCCGCACGCTAGAGCTAGCATCGCTAGTATCACGCAGAGAGACAGACCGGGTTCCCTGCCAGTATCCATCGTCCGAACCGAGCTTAACATCACGTCCGCTCCCTGGTTCACCCCGTCGGCACTCCGGGAGATCACCATTCCGTGCTGGAGGAGGCATCCCCGCGATAGTCTTCCGCGTATCACCTTGGCCGTACCCTAGCGGTCCGGGTCAGGAGAGCTACGAGCTCGGCTTGGGTGGTGGTCCCGGACTTCGCGAAGACGGCCTGCAGCTGCGTGCGGGCGGTACTATATGAGATGCCGAGCCCCGCGGCGGCCGTTTGAAGCCCGAAGGTTTCCGCCAGACAACGCGCCAGGCGTGCCTCGGCGTCCGTGAATCCGAAAAGCAGGCGAAGTACGGCCGTGCTCGGGATGAGCTCTTCGTCCGGATCGGTGATGAGGAGCAGTACTGTCGCTGGCGCGAAGCAACTTCGTATCTCTCCCCGCAGCAGCTGCGCCTGGAGAATAAGGGGCCGGCGCCCCGGCCGAGGCAGCAGGACGGGCATGAGGGCGGGCGAATTGGGCGAGACATCGGCCCAGAGAGCAGCCTCAATGTGTCGTCGCAGAGCCTTCGCGGCCTGGGGATCCGGACAGGAGAGTTCGCCTCGAACGAAGTTGATTTCACCACCAAGCAACGCCTGGGCGCGCTGGTTCATGCGTGCGACTTGCCCCGTCCGGGTCAGGAGAACTCCGGCGCAGCCAAATGCGTCCAGCGCGTCGGTTACATCGGTAAGGCGCGTTTCCCCGAGCCTTCGGACAAAGGTCGCCGCACGGCTGAGAGGTGCGATCAGGCGCGCAAGGTTACGCTGTTCCGAATCCGTGAATAGACCTTGTCGAATCGTTCGCTGGATCGCGAGGCACCAGATGTCATCAGCGGCAGAGATCCGCAGAATGCAGGACCATCGTAGATCGAACCGTCCTAAGAAGTCTTGCCAGTATGGATCCCTGTCCATCTCGCTCGCCGTCACGAAATCCTGTTCAACAGCTACGCCCGTTTTGAGAAGCTTAGGAAAGCTGAGCTCCCGCCGGTCGCGGGCGGCCCAACCGTCACGAAAATATGTATCGATCACCTCAATGAAGTTGCGAGTGACGGGCACGCCGGGCACGCGCCCTCGCATGGGCAAGACGACCGCTCCGAACGCACCCGTGCTCTCGGCGATGTCAGACAACACATCCGGCCAGGAGCTTGGGTCGAGCCCTGTTTCTAAGACGGCAGTTTCGGCTCTCGTTACCAGCTCGTCGCGCATGGGTTTTCCCATCACCTCAACAACAAGCAGGATGCGAGCTGGCCGCGCTACCGCCTCCGGTATCTCGGCCTAGCCTAAGCGTTCTGTTCAATGAACCGGTATCACCCGGATCCCTTCTACCACAACCGAGGATTGATGCTGTCCCGGCCTTCGGCAAGGTTCACGTGGGCTCCTCGGGCAGTGGCCCTGATCACAGGAGGAAGCAGCTGACTTGGGCCGGCACTCACAGCCGATCGCTGGTGTTTGCTCCGGGCTGGCGCGCCGACAAAGTGGTCGTGGCGAGCCGGTTGTAGCGGCGAGCTACCGGTGCCCAATTCTGCTCAGCTGGCCTCAATCCGGACTGCGAAGGAGGTGGAGGCGTGGGCGGGGCGCCTGAACGCTAGCACTGGAGGTTCGCATGTACATGGGCCAGGATGCTCGAATTTTCCGAGATACCTCTGCCACTCGCCTTCAAGCCCGTCCGTAGACGTCTTTGAGCCTAACAATATCGTCTTCTCCTGTGTAGGAGCCGACTTGAACCTCAATGATCTGAAGGTCCATCCGCCCAGGATTGTGCAGTTGATGCACGGCGCCAATAGGGATGTGAGTACCCTCGTTCTCGTACAAGTAGCTTACAACGCCGTCGATGGTAACCTCTGCCGTCCCCCGCACGACAATCCAATGTTCAGCCCTGTGATGGTGCTTCTGCAGAGACAGCAGGCCGCCTGGCTTCACGACGATCCGTTTCACCTGAAACCGATCGCCGATGTCGATGCGCTCATACGAACCCCAAGGCCGGTAGATGCGCGCATGCTGATCCGCCTCGGGACGCCCGCCCGCCCGCATCTCGGCGACTAGATCTTTGACGAGGCCCGAGCGTTTTCGCGATGTTACAAGAACTGCGTCGGACTGAGCCACGACGACCACGTCTTCGAGCCCGATTACGGCCGTCAGGATCCCGTCTGAGCGAACTAGGCTGCCCCGCGTTTCGCGCACCAGCGCGTCACCTTGCAGGGCATTGTCGTTCGCGTCACGCGAGCTCGCCTCCCACAGGGCGGACCATGTGCCGATGTCAGACCAAGGGAACGAGACGGGTAGTACCCCCATCCGCGACGTGCGCTCCATCACTGCGTAGTCGATGGAGGTCCGAGGGGCAGAGCGGAACGCCCCCTCATCGAGTCGGATGAAGTCGAGATCGCGGACGGCCGCCTCGACCGCGCGTTCGGCTGCAGCCTCAACGTCAGGCTCGTAGGTGGCCAGCTCCTCCGCCATTACATCTGCCCGAAACAGGAAGTAGCCACTATTCCAGAGAAACCCATCCTCAACATAACGACGAGCATCCGACTCGTTCGGCTTCTCGACAAAGCGCTCAACGCGCGCGGCTTCGGCCACCCCCAACGACTCGCCCGGCTTGATGTAACCGAATGCGGTAGAAGGCTGGTTTGGGCGGATGCCGAGGGTCATGATCAGTCCACGAGCTGCTGCAACAGCCGCAGCCTGACAAGCCTCGCCGACTGCGAGGTCGTCCGGGATCGCATGATCCGCGGGCATCACGAGCGCGACCGCGTCCGGCCTTCGTCCGGCTACGAGCTGTACGCCGCAAGCAACGGCCATAGCGCTGTCGCGGCGTTCAGGCTCGAGCACGACATCTGCCTCTATCCCTACAGCGGCGAGTTGCTCGGCCGCGATAAAGCGCTGATCGCGATGCACGATGACTATCGGCCGCTCGTAGCGCGCCGGATCTGAGACACGTTGCGCAGCCAGCTGGAAGGTCGACCGGTCGCCCACGAGCTGGATGAACTGCTTGGACAAGCTCTCCCGTGAGGCTGGCCAAAGCCTCGTTCCACTCCCGCCGCAAAGTAGAATCGGGACGACTAGATCTGTCATGTGCTCTTGACCGAGTTGCTTGATTGCGGGGTTAGGACGCGCACTCTCACGAGCCTAAGGAGCCACTCTCAGGGTGGAGCGGGAGAAAGCACGTCCGGCATTTTCAGCCAGATGCTCGCAGCCGGGCGTCCGCTAGGATCGCGTTCAGCGTCTCGTCGATCGAGTGCTGCGGTCGCCAGTCTATCGCAGCGGCGAGCTTGGACGCATCCCCGCGAGCGCTTGGGATGTCACTCGGTCGCATTCGATCCGGATGCTGGCGAACATCAAATTCAGCAAGCGAAAGCCGACGTAATCCGTCGAGGATGTCGGCAACCGGCCGAGCGAGGCCGGAGCAGATGTTGTAGGTTCCGCGCGCGGGCAGTTCGTTGCTCCGCACCACAAGCTTCGCGTAGGCCTCGGCAACGTCGCGGACATCCAGGAAATCGCGTTGCGCGCTGAGGTCTCCGGTCTCAATTGTCGTCTGCGCGCCGGCTTCAATCCGCGCGACCTGCGCGGCAAAGGAAGCAGCGACGAAACGTTCATCCTGCCCGGGACCGATATGGTTGAATGGTCGCAGGGTTAAGAGCTGTCCCTCAGGTGGCGCGACGTCCGCGACCGCCATTTCGGCGGCGAGCTTAGAGCGCCCGTAGACGCTCTTCGGATCTGGCTGTGTTTCCTCAGTCAAGGCCTCACCGCTTTGAAAGGCGCGGCCATAAACCTCCGAACTGCTGACCATGAGAAGCGTCGCGTGAGGCGCTCGCCGCGCCGCCGCCGCCGCGACGTTAAGGGACCCGAGGACGTTCACGCGCCAAGCGAGAGCTGGCGCTGCGGTTGCTCCTGCAACGGAGGCCGCGGCTGCAAGATGGAGAATATGGGTCGGGTTAAAGGCCTCTACCACTGCTTCTGTCTTCGCCTCATCCGTGACATCGAGGCGTTGCCACGAGATGCGGTCACTCGGCGATGGCTCAACACGAGTGGTCGCCAAGATACGGTCGTCACGGCCGCAGGTGCGCGCTAGAGCAGCGAGCGCGTAGCGCCCGACGAAGCCGGTCCCGCCTGTAACCAGGATCCGCCGAGTCATGGCCGAGTGCTCGCCGTCAAGCCTGCCGACGGAGGCGCGCTAGATCCGCCTCCACCATTTCCCGGACCATCGTCTCAAGAGAGATCTCAGGGATCCAGCCGAGAACCCGCTCCGCCTTTCCCGGGTCTCCGAGTAATAGGTCCACCTCGGCTGGGCGGAAAAAGGCCGGGTCAATGATGAGGTGGTCCTCCATTGGCAACCCAACGGCGTCAAAGGCGATCCGGCACATGTCTCGGACCGTCGTCGTGCGGCCAGTTGCTACTACGTAGTCGTCCGCCTTTTCTTGCTGTAGCATGAGCCACATCGCTCGAACGTAATCCTTAGCGTGGCCCCAGTCACGTTTGGCATCGATGTTGCCGAGCCGAAGCTCGCTCGCCAGACCGAGCTTTATACGGGCAACTCCGTCAGTGACCTTACGGGTCACAAACTCTACACCTCGCAGCGGCGACTCGTGGTTGAACAGGATTCCACTGGAGGCGTGGAGCCCGAAGCTTTCGCGGTAGTTGACCGTCGACCAATGGGCGAAGAGCTTGGCGACACCGTAAGGTGAGCGCGGGTAGAAAGGTGTCGTCTCGCTCTGCACCCCTTCCTGAACAAGTCCGAACATCTCCGAGGAGGAGGCCTGATAGAATCGTGCCTCCGGTCGCATCAACCGGATCGCCTCCAGCATGTTGAGCGCGCCAACGCCGGTGATCTGCGCCGTCAGGATCGGCTGCTGCCATGAGGCGGTGACAAACGACTGGGCCGCTAGGTTGTAGATCTCGTCGGGCTCAACATCCTTCACGATGCGGAGCAGGCTGGACAGGTCCAAGAGGTTGCCGTCGAGAAGGCGGACATCTCGCTCTATCCCGAGCCACTTGAGGCGATGATCGAAGACGCCCGCGTGACTTGAGCGACGAACGATGCCGCTGACCTCGTAGCCTTTGCTCAGCAGGAGCTGCGCGAGATAAGCCCCATCCTGCCCGGTAATCCCGGTCAGCAATGCGCGTTTGACTGCCATCAGGTCGTGCTCTCCTCAGGTATCTACAAACTCGGGTCGGATCACGGTGCGCTTGGGAACAGCGAGCGGTCCGCCAGTACTAATGAGACTTCACCCGGCGACCTGTAGCGGGAAACGGGACCGGCTTCGCGAGCGCCTGGTTGCGCTCTTCGCGGGGTTCGCCCATTCGCATTTCCTCGGAGATCAAGCTCGCGAGCCGGTCGGCTGACTCCGCCCAGGAAGTCAGGGTGATCCGGCCCGATGACTTCGCGAGGCCTGCCGCGAGCGAGCCGGCCCATTGGTCAACCGCTTCAACAAGCGCTGGGCCATCCCCTGAGAAGAACTTCGCGTGATCGCCCGCTACTTCACGGAAGACGGGAATGTCGCGGGCCAGCACCGGCAGCCCTAGGAAGCCAGCTTCGACAATCGGCAGTCCGAAGCCCTCGGTGTATGAGGCCGCAAGAAGTCCTGAGGATGCCCCATAAATCTGTGCTAATTCCTCGTCGCTAGCTGCCGAATGCCAAACAAGTCGCTGGCCGACCTCGGGGTGGTTCCTGAGCCGATCCACGATGTCGTTGGCGATCCAACCAGTCTTACCGACGATGGTCAGGCGGTACGGACGACCCCGGCTCCAGAGATGGTCGAAGGCCTCCAGGACTGCCGCATGGCCTTTGCGAGGCTCGATAGTCCCGACCATCAGGATGTTTGGCGGCTGCTCGAGGGCTGGTTTAGAGACCGGGCTGCTTCGGGCAGCCGCAACGGCTGCGCCGATCTCACAGCCAAGCGGGAAATGTCTAACGTGCGGTCGCATGGCGCCGGCCGGAAGCTCAGCATCCAGCAACCGCACGACATCGTCGGCTACAGCCCGAGATATGCACAAGAGGGCGTCGGACACCTGAGCCGCCGCACGAATCCAGCGCATGTGCCCGTCCCGGGCTCCAGGAGGGAAGAACTCCGGATGAGTGATCGGGATGAGGTCGTAGACAACGAAGAGTATGTGCGCGCCCCGCGCCCTCAAGACAGCAAACAGCCCGCTATCCACATAATCGGCAATGCCGTTCGGATAAAGATCGAGCCCAAGAAAAACATCGTCCCGGCCGATCTCGATCACTTCCTCCTCGCCGAGAAGCTCTCGCCCCCCAATGCCCAGAACCTCCTCTGCAAAGCGACGGGCGTGGCGGAAGCCGCGCCAGCCCTCGGAGGCATCTGCGTAGATCGGCACCACCCTGACGGGCAGCCGCGGGTCGCGTAGAAATTCGCCGAGCACATTGCGCACGACCCGTTGTATCCCGGACTTCCAGTCTCGCCGGACAATCTCGGACACGTCGATGAGTAGGCGGGACTGAGGCGAGGGTTGCAGATTGAGAACGGCGGCGCGCACCGCGTCCGCCTTTGATCCGAGTGGCTCCGGGGGGGCAGTCGCAAGGGAGCGCAGGTCCGCCAGAAGTTGTTGAAGGCGACCGACCCGGCTCCGACCCGGCAGCTCCTCGATAGCGTCCCGAAACTGCCTTCCGATCATCGACGGGTGATGCTCCTTGCGTAGGAGCCGCGGGCCCGCTTCGGCTAGCCGCCGCCGGCGGACGGGATCACGTTGCAGGTCTCTCATCGCTCCCGCGATCAACGAGGCCGAGGCGTCACGGGGAAGCTTCACGACACAGTCGTCCGGATACTCCGTAGCCGGTCCTTCCGCACTGATGATTACGGGCAAGCCATGCGCGAGGCAGTCAACGATGGTTCCTGAGGTTTCGCCGCGGCTCTTCGTCCGTAACTGGACCGCGACGTCGGCGGCGGCCAGGTAGCGGCCGTAATGCGCATCATCGACCGATCCCGTGATGACGACCGGCCATCGAGATTTGGCCGCGAGTGCTCTGAGCTCGTCCAGATAGGCACCCTCAGGAGCGGGACCTACGAAAATCAGCCGGCGCCGGCCTGGCCCGGTCCACTGCAGGAAGGCCTCGACCGTAAGATGGTTGAGTTTGGTGGGCCCGATATTGCCGAAGGCACACACGACAAAGTCGTCCGGCTCGAAACCGAGGTCGATGCGTGCTGCATCCCGCTGTACGATCACAGGTACGCTCAGATGCCTGATCCGCGCGATCTCTCGTTCGGGCACGCCTGACTCGATCAGCGCTGCTCGCGAGTATTCGGAATGAACGATAATACCCGTTGCGTTCGCAATGACGTCGCCGTTGCAAGGGTACTTCCAGATAGCATCGTCCCCTGGATTTCTGAGATTGTCGACCAGGGCTTGGTAGCCGTGCGCCTCCACGAGCGCCTGCTCGAAGCAGCCGGGCTCGTCTTTGCCAATCCAGTGCTTGATCCCGCTGAGAAAGAGGTCGTGCAGAATGACCAACCCGGGCCGCTTAGCCAGCAGGTCGAACATGTATCGGTGAAAATCGGAATTTCCGAAATTGTAGAGAACGCGATCGTAGCTGCCGTAGTGCGCTTCGAAGTAGGATACATCGCGGATTGGAAATACATCTAGCAGCAGAGCGTCCGCAACGCGGTCCTGCACGGTTATCAGATCGACATCGAAATACCGAGCCAGCTCCGGGACGAGCGCTCGGCTGTAGCTCGCGATGCCGGTCTGCAGAGGCGGTAACGGGCTGATGTAGGCCAGGCGAAGCTTGCGGGCTCCCATAGCCGTGCGCTGGTGGCCGATCCCGCCACTATGCAACTTCTCGATCGCGGCGACTGCCCGGTCAGCGACGGCATCCCAGGTGAAGAGGCTGCTCCGTCGCAGAGCACGCCGGGCCATATCCTGGAGTCGCTCCGGATTGGAGAGCACTTCCGCGATTTTAAGCGCGAGCGAGTCGGGATCGCTCGGGTCGAAGAGGGCGTCCGGATCCCCTATGACCTCTGGAATACTACTGTTGTTGCTGCCGATAACGGGCGCACCGCAGGCCATGGCCTCCAGCACCGGGAGCCCAAACCCTTCGTAGAGCGAAGGAAAAACGAAGAGCTCGCAGAGGTTGTAAATTGCGATTAGGTCGGCGTCAGGAACGAAGCCGGTGAGCACTAGGTTTCCGGGCGGGATGCCAAGATCTGCGCCTTGCGCAAGGAGGCGGATGCGCGTGTGCGGCTCGACCGAGCACACGATGACGAGTTGCCGATCTCGTCTCAGATCCAGCGGCAAACGCGAGAAAGCCTCAATCAGACCCTCGACGTTTTTTCGGGGATCAATCCCGCCACCATACAAGACAAACCGTTCTCCAAGCCCGTAACGTTTCCGCAAGTCTTCCGCGTCGGCCGGAGGGATCTGAACGGGCTGAAAAGCTGCGCTGACCGCCGAGGAGACGGTCACCACGGCATCCTCTTCAAGGTGCAGACGATCGATCGCGTCGCGCCGGCTCGCCTCTGAGATCGCGAGGAGCAGGTCCGCCCGCATAAGTGATCGCAACTGGCGGTGGTACCAGCGGCGCACGGTCTCGGCACCGAGGTAGAGGTCAGGGCGGACGAGCGGGATAAGATCGTACAGCGTTACCGAGGTTGGAATCGCGTCGCGCGACTCGCCCACGGTGACGATAGCATCCTCTCCGAGCCCTTCGAACAGGCTGAACACGTGAACATGATCGGGTTCAATCTGCCGGATGGCCGCCTCGCGTATCAGGGCGGCGGCGTTGCGACGCCAGTCACTGGTGCCAGACGCGGGCGAGATCCGGTCCGGTACTGAGAACGTGAGGATACGCTCGGGCGCTAAAAGATCCTCAAGTTCGCTCCGGACAGCCAGAGCCGCTTCGGGGAAGCGCTCGTTCAAAATCACCCAAAACTCGTGCTGCGGAGCTCGGCGGATCATCGCCGCCGCCAGAGCCATCGAGTAGCGCCCGACACCCCGGGATGCGCTCGCGTGGGTTTGCCCCGGCTGGAGATCGAGAAGGACGCGCATGTCTCTGTCCGCGTGGCAATGGCGACTGGTCTAGGCGCGATGCTCAAGCTCGACAAGAGCGCGGCGCGCTGCTGGCGAGAGACTGGTCGCCTGGCGCGCCAGCTCTTCGTCCCTGCGGCTGTCACGTCCGGGAACAGAGCTAGGATCTCTCCCGCCGCCGCTCGGCATCCGGCGGGCTGACGCAATGTCCGGCACGGACCACGATTCTGACGGTACCGGCTCCGGCAGTGTCTGATCGAAGAGCGGCGCCCCGATCGAACCTTCCGGAAGGTGGAAGACAGACAGCAAGAAGGGGGGCTGAGTCTGCGCTTCGATACGCAGTTGGACCGGCTTGTCCACGGCGCGCAAAAAGGATTGATCCCGTATCGAACGCCGGAACGCGTGGCGGCCATCACCGATGCCGGCGTCCGTTAGGTCTTGGCGGAAATCGGACGCCGTGGCGACACCTACGACGTGGTCACCGACCATTGCCTTCACGATACAGGGTTGGGCGGCGTCCGGTCCAGCATAGACCCACCCCGCCACCATCCCGTCGGCCATGAGGTCGACGTGGCCCCTAACTCTACGGCGGCTCCGGAAGGCCTCAAGGTAATTGCGGTGCGACGAGCGCTCCCGGGCCGCCCACTTTCCGGCGGCAACGCTGGCTAGGCGGAGCAGTTCACCGCGATCGCGTACGAGAGCCGCATCCCGAACAGCCGACTGCCGCAAGAGGTGCTGCGCGCGCTGCACGTGGCCGGCTAACTCCTGGACTAGGCCCCCGAGATCGTCTGCGTGCTGAGCAAGCTCCGCTCTCGCCTGTTCCGTTCGGGCAAGCTCTTGGCGGGTTGCCTCCTCAAGTCGAATTCGATCCTGGACCTGTCCCCCGAGATGATCAACCTGCTGAGAGAGCTCCGCTCTCGCCTGTTCCGTGCGGGAAAGCTCCTGGCGGGTTGCTTCTTCGGCCCGAATTCGATCCTGGACCAGTCCACCGAGATGAGCGA
>SXGQ01209375.1_pt1 | contig 11013 bp, 9 predicted proteins | sample 3178371 | NCBI WGS metagenome assembly SXGQ01 (sample SAMN11356859, study PRJNA531348) | freshwater metagenome | isolation source: freshwater sample F1-20 | place: China: Fuxian Lake, Yuxi | collected 2017-12-25 | reverse complement strand
GCGACACCTTCGGCCTGGGCGTGTGTAACGGCTGCCAGATGTTCGCCGAGCTGGCCGACATTATCCCCGGGGCGCAGGCCTGGCCGCGCTTCACGACCAACCGGTCCGAACGGTTCGAAGCGCGGCTGAGCCAGGTTGAGGTGCTGGAATCGCCCAGCCTGTTCTTCGCCGGCATGGCTGGCAGCCGCCTGCCGATCGCCGTGGCGCATGGCGAGGGGTACGCCGACTTCGCACGCCGGGGCGATCCGGCTGGGGTGATCGCCGCCATGCGTTTCGTCGACCATGCCGGCGCACCGACCGAGGCCTACCCGGCCAACCCGAACGGCAGCCCGGGCGGCCTGACGGCGGTGACCACGGCCGACGGCCGCTTCACGGCGCTGATGCCGCACCCCGAGCGGGTGTTCCGTAACCTGCAGCTGAGCTGGACTTCGGGCGATACCGGCCAGTTCAGCCCGTGGATGCGGATCTGGCGCAACGCTCGCCGCTGGGTCGGCTGACGGTGGCGCAAGTCCGTGCGTCGGCCGCCTCGGTGACCGGCATCCTGTGCGTGCTTGGCTCCGGGGCTTGCTTCGCAGCGCTGGACACGGTGACACAGTATGTGGTGGCCAGCGTGCCGGTGCTGATGGTGCTGTGGGTCCGATATTTCCTGCAGGCTGTCGTCTCCACCGCCATGCTGGCGCCCCGCCACGGACGTGCGCTGCTGCGCACGGACCATCCATGGCTGCAGCTCACACGCGGCATGCTGCTCGTGATCAGCACCCTGCTGGCGGTGCTGTGCCTTCGGTCGATGCCGGTCGGCGAATTCACCGCCATCGTGATGCTGACGCCCATCGCCGTCACCCTGCTGGCAGTCACCGTGCTCAAGGAGCGGGTGCTGCCGGCGCAATGGCTTTTTGTCGGCCTCGGCCTGCTCAGGGCGTTGCCGATCGTGCGACTGGGTGGCGTTTCGTTCGGTTGGGCGCCACTGCTGGCCGTGGCATGCATGCTGTGCAGCGCATCCTTTCAGCTTCTCACCAGCAGGCTGGGGCGGACGGAGCTGCCTGCTGCAACGCATTTCCGCAGCGTCTGGATCGGCGCCATCGCGGCCTCGGTCCTGCTGCCGCTGGGATGGACCACGGTGGCATCACCCACATTTTGGGCGTTGATGCTTCTCATGGGAACGCTCGGCGCGATCGGCCATTTTCTGGTGGCCGTCGCCTTTCAGCGGTCTCCGGCAGCCGCGCTGATGCCGTTCTCCTATGGGCAGGTGGTGTTCGCGGTTCTCGGGGGCTGGCTGGCGTTCTCGCATTTGCCGGACGCATGGGCCCTGCTCGGCATCGCCCTGATCGCCTGCGCGGGAGTCGCCAACGCCTGGTTCAACGCCTCGCGCGCCAACACCCCGCCGGGCTGAAGAGGGCCGCTCCCTGCAGGGGCGCCTGCGGATCCTCATGCTCTTATATTAATATACAGGGCATAACAACACAGAGACCGTATCCGTGAAGATCACCGCGATCGAGACCTGCTGTGTCAGTGCCGGCTGGAAAAACTGGCTGCTGCTCAAGGTCCACACCGACAGCGGCCACCACGGCATCGGTGAAGGCACGCTGAATGGCTTCATCCGCACCACCGAGGCTGCGGTTCGCGAGCTTGAGCACCTGGCCATCGGCCAGGACCCGCGCCAGGTCAACCGGCTGTCGCGCCACCTGATGGACAGCGTGTCGCTCGACGGTGGCCACATCCACCGCACGGCGGTCGCCGCCATCGAGGTCGCCTGCTGGGACATCCTTGGCAAGTCGCTCGGCGTGCCCATCCACCAGCTGCTCGGTGGACGGCTGCGCGACAGCGTGGCCGCCTACGCCAACGGCTGGTACCGCACCGAACGAACGCCGGAGCACTTCGTGGCCGCGGCCGAAGTGGTGGTGGCGATGGGATTCCAGGCCCTCAAGCTCGACCCGTTTGGCACCGCACAGGGTTTCATCGACGACACCGAGCTGCAGCTCGCGCATGACATCGTCGCTGCATTGCGTCAACGCTTCGGGCCGCGAATGCGCATCCTGATCGACGTGCATGCGCGCTTCACCGAAGCCGATTCCCTGCGGGCTGCACGCAAGCTGGCGCCGCTGGACCTGTTCTGGTGGGAGGAGCCGACAACCCGCGAGCGTGAACAGCCGGCCAACGCAGTGGCGCTGCAATGCCCGATCCGCGTTGCAACCGGCGAGATGTACGACACCGTCGGTCAGTTCTACACGCTGGCCACCGGTGGCGGCGTCAACATTTTCCAGCCCGAACCCATGTCGCTGGGTGGCATCACCAACACGCTGGCGGTGGCGCACCTGGCGCAGGCCCACGGCAGCTGGATCGCGCCACACCAGAGCGGGGGACCGGTGGCCACGGCGGTCTGCCTGCAGCTTGCTGCCTGCGTACCCAACTTCCTGATCCAGGAACATTTCGACGCCTTCAACGAGCCCTGGGTGCGCGACCTCGTGACCTGGCACCCCAGGCTCGACCCGGCAACCGGCCACCTGTCCCTGCCCGACGCACCGGGTCTCGGGCTGGACCTGAACCTGGACGTCGCACGCGCCCATCCCTACAACCCGAGTGCCTACCTCAACATCTACCAGGATGGCTGGGAGAAGCGCCTCGGCCAACCCACCTCCGCAAACACGCCATGAGCACTGAACCCACCATCGTTGTCACCGACTACACCTTCCCCGACCTGGATCTCGAGTCCGCGCTGGCGCGCCAGCATGGGTGTACCCTGGTCGGCCACCATTGCCAGAATGAAGCCGAACTCCTTGCCGCGGTCGGGCAGGCTGATGCCGTGATCACCCAGTTCGCGCGCGTCAACGCCACCGTGATCGGCGCCATGCAACATGCGCGCGCCATCGTGCGCTACGGCATCGGCGTCGACAACGTCGACCTGGACGCTGCCCGTGCACGGGGAATTCCGGTGTCCAACATTCCAGACTACTGCATCGACGAGGTGGCGGACCATACGCTGGCCTTCATCCTGGCCATGACCCGGCAGACCGTCACGCACACCGCCGACCTGCGCGCCGGTGGCTGGCGGCTGGCAGTGCCGGTCAGCAGCATGCGGGTGCTGCGCGAGTGCACCGTCGGCGTAGTGGGGTTCGGCCGCATAGGCCGCGAGGTGGTGCGCCGCCTGATGGCCTTCAAATGTCAGGTGCTGGTGCACGATCCGGTGGCGTCCGCTGCGGACATTGTGGCCGCCGGGGCACGCCCGGCCAACCTGGACGAACTCACAACCCAGGCGGATGTGCTGACGCTGCATTGCCCCTCGACCCCAGCGACACGCAAGATGATCGGCGCGACCCTGCTGGCGCGCATGAAGCCGGGGTCCCTGCTGGTCAACCTGGCGCGTGGCGATCTGGTCGACACCGAGGCCCTCGTGGCGGCCCTGGCCAGCGGACAGTTGGGCGCGGCGGCGCTGGACGTGTTCGATCCCGAACCGCTGCCGCCTGAACACGCGCTGCGCAGCCTGCCCAACCTGGTGATCGCGCCCCACATCGCGTCGGTCAGCCCGACGGCGGTGCGGGCCCTGCGCGAAGGCGCGGCCCGACGCGCGATCACTGCCGCGCTGGGCCAGCTGCCGCCCAACATCGTGAACGGCGTGACCACGCCGCGGACGCCGGGATGAAGCCAAAGCTGGCGCAGGAGGAACTGGCGGACGAGTCGGTCCGGCAGGACGAGACCCTGCGCGCGCTCAGGCCGCAGCCGCTTACGCGCACCCAGGGTCCGCTGTACCGCCAGCTGGCGGACCGGTTGCGCGCCCCCATTGATGCCGGCCTGCTGGCGCCCGGCAGCCCACTGCCGCGCGAGGCCGATCTGGCCAGCCAGTTCGGTGTCAGCCTGATCACCGTGCGCCAGGCTCTGCGCGACCTGGAAGGCGAGGGCCTGATCCGCAAACGCACCGCTAAGCCCTCCATCGTGGCCAGGCCACCGGCGCGCAGCAAGCCGCTGGAGTTCCAGAGCTTCGCGGCCATCGCGGCGTCGAGCGTGGACCGTCGCCTCGTCATCAAGAGCTATCGCAGGGAACGCTCCACACTGGCCTGCGAGGCCTTCGGGCTGCCTGCCGACACCGCCTGCTACTGCTTGCGCGCGGTGCTGCTGGTCATGGACAAACCCATCACGCAGACCACCTTCTACTTTCCGCCGGCTATCGGAAGCCGGCTCAAGCGGGCGGACTTCGACGATGTGGTGGTGTTCCGTTCGGTCCAGCGGCATCTGGGCATTCAGCTGTCGCGGGCCCAGATCCGGGTGCGTGCCGAGGTCGCTGACGAGTCGCTCGCCCGTGCGCTCGGCTATGAGACCGGGGGACCGATCCTGGCCACCGAGATGCTGTACTACTCGTCGGGAGGTGAGCCGGTCGAGCTGACCGTCTCGAAGAACCGCGGCGACCAGTTCAGCATCACCTATGACGCGCCCAACGACCTCCCGTAATGGTCCGGACGGGAAGCCGACATCCGCGGCCGCCCCCCGGTCGGACTGGCCCCCTTGCCGGCCTGGTTACAAAGTTCGAACCACACCCATGGACAGGTTCGCATACTGATATGCTATTATAAGAATACAAAGCCAACCAGATTGAGGAGACCAGGCCATGCAGGTCGAGTTGGGCGGCAAGGTCGCACTGGTCACTGGCGCAGGCCAGGGGATCGGGCAGACGATCGGTGACACGCTGGTTCGCAATGGCGCGCGCGTGGTCTACAGCGACCGGTCGCTGGACAGTGCCCAGGCGTCGTGCAAGCACGGGGGCGGCGCGCTCGCTCTGGCGCTTGACGTGGCAGACCGCGAAGCAGTGGAGCAGGGCGTTGCGCAGGTGATGGCGCAGTTTGGCCGCATCGACATCCTGGTCAACAACGCAGGGATCGGCGTGCCGGCCGCGCTGCGCCAGCCGGTGGACACGTTCGACGTCGAGGCCTGGGAGCAACTGATCCGCATCGACCTCACAGGGGTGTTCCTGGCCAGCCGCACGGCGGCCGCCATCATGCGCCGGCAGAAGAGCGGACGCATCGTCAACATCGCCTCGGTGCTGGGCCTGCTGCCGGCGCGGCTGCAGAGCTCCTACATCGCCGCCAAGGGCGGGGTGGTGGCGCTGACCAAGTCGATGGCACTGGAACTGGCGGCCGACAACGTGCTGGTGAACGCGGTCGCGCCGGGCTCCACCCAGACCCCCGGCTGGGAAGAGTGGATCCGCAACGCAGGCAGCGAGGCCCAGGGCCTGCACCAGCGCCTGATGGCCCATATCCCGATGGGCCGGCCCGGCACCACCCAGGAGATGGCGCACGCAGTGCTGTTCCTGGTCGCGCCCGAGAGTTCCTACATCACGGGTCAGGTGCTGTGCGTCGACGGCGGCTGGACCGCGGGCATCAGCCGCGACTTCTGAAACTTCTGAAGATTGAGCGAACCATGAACACTCGCCTTGCGGAGACATCCACTGCGGCCCTGCCGGATGGCCTGGCGCCGCCGGAGCTGCTGCGCCTGTACGAACAGATGCTGCTGCTGCGCCGCTTCGAGCTTGCTGCACAGGTCGCCTGCCGCAAGGGCGAGACACCGGGTTTCCTGCACCTGTACATCGGTCAGGAAGCTTCGGCGGTGGGCATCTGCGCGCACCTGCGCCGTAGTGACTGGATCACCAGCACGCACCGTGGCCACGGCCATGCGCTGGCCAAGGGCATGGACCCCAACACGCTGATGGCCGAGTTGTATGGCAAGCGCGACGGCTGTTGCGGCGGGCGGGGCGGCACCATGCACCTGTACGACCCCTCCTGCGGGCTGTTTGGCACCAATGGGCTGGTCGGCGGCGGCATTCCGTCGGCCCTTGGCGTGGGTCTGGGCGCTCGCGCGCGCGGCACGGACGATATCGGACTGGCCTTCTTCGGCGACGGGGCCAGCAACCACGCCGCGTTCCATGAAGCCCTGAACTTCGCCGGCATTCAGAAGGCGCAGGCGATCTTCGTCTGCGAGAACAACCTTTATGCCACCGCGACGGCGCTCGCTTCAGCCACGCTGAACCCGGAGATTGCCAGCCGAGCCGCAGCCTACGGCATCCCGGGTGTGGCCGTGGACGGCAACGATCTGCTTGCAGTCTGGTCCGTGATGCAGCAGGCAGCCCGGCGTGCACGCTCGGGCCAGGGCCCGACGCTGATCGAGGTCAAGACCTACCGGGTCGTGGCCCACCACGAAGGCGACTCGGTGACGGGCACCTACCGTTCGCAGGCCGAGGTCGACGCATGGGCGCGCCGTGACCCGATCCGCCTGCTGCGCGATCAGACCCTGTTGCCGCTGGGATTGGCCACGCAATCCGAACTCGACGTGATCGAAACACGTGTCAAGGCGCAAGTGGCATCGGCCATCGAATTTGCGCGCAACTCACCCGAGCCGGACCCGGCCACGGTGGCCCGTCACGTGTACGCCGAACCCCTCAATCCGCCGGCGGCGATCGCGGCGGCCGCTACCGACAACCCGGTCACGGTGACCACCGGCTGGCTGGATGCCGTGCGCGACGGGCTGGCCGAGGAGATGCGGCGCGACCCCCTGATCACCTACTTCGGCGAGGGTACGGGCGAACGTGGGGGCACCTTCGCGCACACCAAGGGCCTCTATCAGGAGTTCGGCGCGCAACGCATGATCGATACGCCGATTTCCGAGCTCGGCTTCACCGGCGCCAGCCTGGGCGCCGCCGCCACCGGCGTGCGCTGCGTGGCCGATCTGATGTTTGCCGACTTCCTCTTCGAGGCCGCCGGCCAGGTGGTTCTGCAGGCGGCCAAGCTGCGCTACATGAGCAACGGCCAGATGCAGGCACCGATGGTGATCCGGGTCGGCGCAGGCGCGGTGCGCTCGGCCGGCCCCCACCACAGCGGCATGTACCACCCGGTGTGGGCCCATGTGCCGGGACTGATCGTCTGCGTGCCTTCGAACCCCGCCGACGCCAAGGGTCTGATGAAGACTGCGCTGCGCGCCGGCGATCCGGTGCTGATGCTCGAACCCAAGGCGCTGTTCGCGACCAAGGGCGAGGTTCCGGCGGGCGACCATCTGGTGCCCTTTGGTCTCGCACGCGTGGCGCGTGTCGGCACCGACCTGACGATTGCCTGCGCCGGCCAGATCGTGCTCCTGGCCATGCAGGCTGCTGATGTGCTGCAGCAGCAGGGTGTGTCCTGCGAAGTGATCGACCTGCGCACCATCCAGCCGCTGGATGTGGACACGGTGGCGGCCAGCGTGCGCAAGACCGGCCGGCTTTTGGTGGCCGACGAGGGCTGGTCCATGTGCGGCGTCGGGGCCGAGCTGGGCCAGGCGATGAACGAACTGGCCTTCGACCACCTGGATGCGCCGGTGGCACGACTGCACACCGATGCGATGACACATCCATTCGCGCCGTCGCTGGAACGGGCGATGCTGATCAGCCGCGATGCCATCGTGCGGGCAGCCCAGCAGGTACTGGCCGGCGTGGCCGAGGCGCCGCGCCGTGCGCGCAGTGGGCTTCGGCGTCCGACCGAGGCTGCGACCACCATCGCGCCGACGCTTGCGCCAGCGGCAGTGGCTGCACCGGCTGCACCGGTTTCTGCGCCCGCGGTCACGGCACCGGCCGCCGCCACAACCATGCGCGCCGGCAGCCTGCCCGGCGAGCCGCTGATGATGCCCTTCGGCGACCTGACGGTCAGCGAAGGCAAGCTCATCCGCTGGGTCAAGCAGGTGGGCGAGGCGGTCGCGCTGGGCGAGGTGGTGGTCGAGATCGAGACCGACAAGGCGGTGGTCGAGGTCGAATCCCCAAGCGCCGGCGTTCTGGTGCAACAGCTGGAAACCGAGGGCACCGTGGTGCAGATGGGCCAGCAGATCGGGGTCATTGCCCCGGTGGCGTCATGACCATGGGGGGCGCTTTGCGAGGTACCACGCTTCGCGGCCGTCCGTTCGCCAGTCCGCGGGCGCGCGCGCTTGCACTCGCGCAGGGCATCGAACTTGAACAGGTCCGGGGCTCCGGGCCTGACGGCCGGGTGGTCATGCGCGACCTTGCGGGCCAGGGTACGTCGGCCGCGGCGCAGCCCGACAGCACCGTGGCCCGGCCGGCTCGGCCGACCCGCTACGTGGACATCCAAAACAGCATCGGGCGCCAGTTGATCGCCCGCCGGCTGGCCGAGTCCGCGCGCCAGACGCCCCAATTCCATGCAACGGTGGAATGCTGCATGGATCCGGTGCTTGAACTGCGCGCGGCGCTGCAGGAGCGCCTGCTGGCCCGGGGCGTTCGGTTGTCGCTGAACGACTTTGTCCTGCACGCCGTGGCCCAGACCCTGCGCGAAGTGCCGCAGGTCAACGTTGCCTTCAACATGGCGGCGATTCGCCAGTTCGAGCAGGTCCATCTTGCCGTGGCCGTGGATGTTCCGGGCGGGCTGGTGACACCGGTCCTCGCCGACGCCGACAGCATGGGCGTGGCGCGCATTGCCTCCGAAATGGGCAGACTGATCGGCCAGGCACGCGACGGGACGCTGCCCGCCGGGGCCTCGGCAGGCGGAACCTTTTCCGTCTCCAGCCTGGGCAGCCTTGGAGTGCAGGGTTTCACCGCCTTGCTCAATCCGCCGCAAGCTGCGATTCTGGCGGTGGGTGCGGCAGAGAAAAAACCGGCCGTTCGCAACGACCAGCTCGTCATTGCGAGCCTCATGTGCGTGACACTGGGTTGCGACCACCGGGCGATTGACGGAGCGCTGGCAGCCCGCTGGCTGAAGGCGTTCAAGCGGCGCATCGAGAACCCGCGCGAGGAGGATGTATGGAGATGAGAAGTTGGCGCCTGCGGCCTCACCGCCGATGTCGACGCTGCGGCCACCGTTTATGCGCTGGCCAGGGTGGCGCGCTGGCGGTCGGTGGACGAGTCAAGCAAAGTGTGTCAGTGTGAATCAACCAACGAGGAGACCCAAGATGCGAATCAAATCTTTCATCACCGGCCTGGTCGCGGCGGCAGCGCTCTCACTGGGCGCCACTGCGACGGCCCAGACCGTGCTCAAGATGTCGATCGGTGCGCCCGAAAGCGGCGGCGGCGAGATCCTTGGCATGAAGGCGCTCAAGGAGTATGTGGAGTTCAAGAGCGGCGGGCAGTTGCAGATCCGTCTGTTCTTCAACACCTTCGGCGGATCCCTGCAGGTGACCGAGCAGGTCAAGAACGGCACGCTGGAGATGGCCCTGACCGATGACTCGGTGCTCGGCAGCTTTCACAAGCCCATGCAGATCTTCCAGATCCCGTACCTTTTTCCGTCCTCACCGGTCGCCTGGGAATTCATGAAGAGCCCCTTTGTGCGGGAACTCAACGAAGACATGCGCAAGGCCACCGGCATCCGCACGCTCGCGCTGTCGGAAAACGGTTTCCGCAACCTGACCAACAATGCGCGTGAAATCAAGACCCCTGGCGACATGAAGGGCATGAAGATGCGCACCATGCAGTCGCAGGTCTACGTCAACTTCATGAAGTCCCTTGGCGCGTCGGCGACACCGATCGCTTTTCCCGAACTCGTGACCTCGCTGAAGCAGAACGTGGTCGACGGCCAGGAAAACGCTGCCGCCACCATTTGGGATGGCAAGCTGTACGAGGTCCAGAAGTACATGTCCGTCAACGAGCACATCTTCGGCCTGCACTACATCATCATCAATGACCGTGTGTTCCAGGGTCTGTCACCCGAGCATCGCCAGATCCTGATCGACGGCGCGGCCATGCACGCCGAGGTGGCCAACTCGCGCAAGTCCATGGACAGCCTGCAGGCGATCCAGAAGATCCGCGCGGCCGGCACCAAGGTGCACGTGACGACGTCGAGCGAGAAGGAAGCCTTCCGCAAGACCACGCAGGAGCCGGTCATCGAGTACATCGCCTCCCAGGTTGGCCGGCCGCTGGTTGACAAGCTGCTCGCCGCCGTGAAGGAAACCGCCGCCAAGTCCTACGGCAATTGATGACCGGCCCCCTCGACGGGAGAGGGCGGCCGACCGGCAGGTTCGGCGCCCTTTTTGGGAGCACTGCATGGAAATGATCCACCGGGTTGGCCGCTTCAGCGGCCAACTCTCCAACCACCTGATCGGCTGGCTCCTGATAGCCTGCGTGGTCCTCAACCTGCTGCAGGTTTTCACCCGGTACGGGCTGAACGCGCCCTTGTTCTGGACCGAGGAAATGATCCGCTATGCCACCGTCTGGCTCACCTTCGCCGGCGCGGCGGCCGCCAGCCTGTATGGCGACCACATGGACATGAACCTTTTTCTCGATGTGCGCAACGCCCGATTCCAGGCATGGCACCAGGCAGCGCTGCATACGATCGTGCTCGGCTTCAGCGTCCTGATCATCTGGCAGGGCACCAAGTTCTGCCTGCTCAACGGAAGCCAGACCGCTCCGGCCACCGGTCTGCCGATGCTTTATGTGTACGGCGCCACCGTGGTGGGCGGCATGCTGCTGGCGCTGACCTCGGTGCACAAGATCCTGGCCTCGCTGCAGCGCCACCCGCAAGCTTCGCTGGAGGGTGCATGATCACCGTCGCCCTGATGCTGGTGGCGTTGCTCGTGGTCGGCCTGCCGATCAGCTACTCGTTCGCCCTGGCGGGCGCCGTGGCGCTGTGGTTCACCGGCGAGCAGCAGCTCAACGTGGTCTCGCGCATGTTCTCCGGCCTGGACACCTTCGTGCTGATGGCCGCCCCGTTCTATGTCTTTGCCGGTGAGCTGATGAATCGCGGCGGCATCAGCGAGCGACTGATCCATCTGGCGCAGGTCCTGATCGGGCGTATCCGAGGCGGCACCGCCTATGCCGCCATCCTGGCCTCGGTGATGTTCTCCGGCATTTCCGGCACCGCAGTGGCGGACATTGCGGCGCTGGGCAACATCTTCATCAACGGCATGGCCAAGGAGGGCTACAGCAAGCCGTTCGCGGCGGCCCTGGTCACCGCCGCCTCGGTGATCGGTCCGATCATTCCGCCCTCGGTCATCATGGTGCTCTACGCGGCGGTGGCAGACATTTCCGTGCTCAACCTGTTCCTGGCCGGCATCGTGCCGGGGCTG
>SXGQ01039309.1_pt1 | contig 11014 bp, 9 predicted proteins | sample 3178371 | NCBI WGS metagenome assembly SXGQ01 (sample SAMN11356859, study PRJNA531348) | freshwater metagenome | isolation source: freshwater sample F1-20 | place: China: Fuxian Lake, Yuxi | collected 2017-12-25 | reverse complement strand
TATCGGCAGGTTTCGTCACCTGCCAGAGCGGGAAGGCTGCCAGCACCACAATGTCCCGAGCCGAGTCGATCAGCGCCAGAACGCCGTTGGCGAGGACAACGTTCGGGCTTTCGGTGTCTGGCCCTAGTTGAGCCAGGCGCGACTTGTTTGGCCCCGTGAACGCGTCGGCGTCGGACAGCCGCAGGTGGCCGACGATCGTGTCTCGCCAGTTGTGTCCTTGACCCGGGATCGCCACGCAGACCTGCCTCTCTGGGGTGGTGCGGTCGAGGCTACTGGCTGTCCGTAGTAGATGTCGGTTGTCCAGGAATCTCGCCGTGCGCGGACAAGATCACCTCAAAGCCCACCACGCCACGGGGCTCTGTCCGCGCGGACTGCGCCTGACATAGCTCGAGTTGTTAAACAACTCGTAGGCAAAGTCAAAGTTCGCTGCATCTCGACAACAGCTGTCGAGATACCGCGAGGATTGACGGACCGCACGCGACGCACTTGGCCGAAACCGGCTCTGATGGCGGCCGTGGTCAAAGTTATCGGTTCGTCAGGCCGGCCAGGTGGCTCAGCGCCGACGGTCCCCATCCGGTCGGGTCGCCGCCGGGAGGGACCAGCGCGAGGGCGTGCCAGAGCACGAGGGCATCCCACCAGCCGGCCTCGACGGGGGTGAGTTGACGTTCGCATTGGTAGCCGGACAGGAACTCCGCGCGGACCTCGCCGGAGACGGGTCCCCAGTTCCGGAAGCGCGTGCCGAGCATGACCGCTGACCGGGCCAGCTCGACGACGCGGTGGTCGAACCCGGCTTCCTCGAAGTCGAGGATCGCGGCGACCTCGGCCCCGGCGTACAGGATATTGGCGGAGCGGAAGTCGCCGTGGACAAGCTGCATTGGTAGGCGGTTGGGTGGTGCGCCGACAACCAGCCGGCGCAGGGTGTCGCGAGCTGTCGCGGGTAGGTGCTCGGCGCCGGAGTCGAGCCAGCTGGTGATCCGGGCCGTCAGCGGCTCAGACGGGCGTTCGAGCGCAGCGACGCGGTCGTTGTCGGGGTATGCCGCCAACGCGTCGTGCAGCTCGGCCAAGACCGCTCCGGCCGCTCGCACCTGGCGCTGATCGGCGGTGTCGAGTAGCTCGCCCCGGATCTCGTGCTGGAGGCCCATCGAGACTCCGTCGACCTCGACCTGGAGGCGCCCATCCGTGGCCGGAACCGGGGCTGATACTGGCAGGCCGCGGTCATCCAGCCAGCGCGTGAGCCGCGCCATTTCCGACAGCTGCTGGAAACGGCGAGGCACGACCGACCACTTCGCGAGCATGCGCCCGGACGGCGTATGAACCCAGGCCAAGGCGTTGTGGTCGCTCATCACGATCCGATCGCAGGACTGGATCCGTACACCCCAGTGCTCGTTCAGCATGGCGGCTACCCAGCGAGTCGCTGACTCGCCATCGCTGAAGCCGAACCTTCCGTCGAGCGCCTCATCGGGGTCGTGCGCCTCCCACAACATCTCCAGCGCCGGGGCGTGCGACTCGACCACGGGTCGTATCCCATCACAGGTGAACGGGGATGGCGGTCGCTCGGGGCGGGAACCTGCTCGGCTCAATGCGCGGGACGTACCTAGTGTCGAAGTCGAAGTAGTCCGCCGCTCAGCCGTCGCCGGGTTCGTAAAGCAGTTGGGTGAAGGTCGCCTCGACTGAGACCAGCCAGGTGCGGACGAGACCGACGGTGCCGTTGGAGGCGTGCTTGCCGCCCTGAAGGCTCTCGGTCAGGTACGCCACCGATGCGGCGATGGCCTTGGCCTGCGCGGCGATGAGCTTGGTCTCGCCGGGGTGGCGCTCGTGGAGCGCGGCCGCGATGCGGCCGGCACGGGTGGGGTGGCGCTCGCCGTTCTTCTCGTGCACGGAGTTCTTCGGGAGGCGCCCTGCGGCGAAGAGCCGCAGGACGAGGTCGGACGGCGCGAGAGCGCGGAGGGTCCGGTCAATGGCTTCCTGGACGGCGTGCGACGCCATCGAGGTCGCGGCGGGGCCGTCCTGCTCGACTTGTGCCCAGGCGCCGCGGAGCAGGTCAGGGACGTGCGGGTCGAGCGCGCCGAGACGGGAGAACAGCAAGCCGCGCAACGCTTCGGGGCCGTTGAGCCACGGTTCGACGATCTCGGCCTCGAACAGCTCGCCGGCTTCGTCCTCGATGGTGCCGTCTGCGACCAGGAGGTCGGCAGCGGCGATGCCGGCGACGCTCCTGCTGGCCCGGACAGCGAAGGTGAGCTCGTCGAGGTCGGGTGCGACCGACATTCCGGCGAGGAACGACCGGAGCTCGCGGGTCGGGCGGGCGCTGACCGTCGGGGCGAGGACCGAGGCCTTGTTGAGTTCGGCATAGCGGCCTACGACCCGGGCGGTAGCCGTGTTCGCGGCAACGATGTCGCGCAGGAGCGACGCGCCGGTCTCAGGGACGGCCATCGTGCCGATGAGGGAGCGGGCGGTCGCCTCGGACAGCAGGGACTGCCGCCAAGACGCGACCATCTTGTCGCTGCCGATGAGGTCGGCGATGCCGCTGGTGGCGACGAGCTGCTGCATAGCCAGGGAGCGGGTGCGGGCGATCTCGGTGCCGGCGAGCCCGTTGAAGATGCTACGGACGGCCTCGGACTGCCCGAGCGCGGCCTGGAAACCGGAGACGTCGACCTTCGGGCCGAGGTCCTTGGCGAACGCTGCCAGGGTGGAGGACGCGGTCAGACCGAGATCCGTGGCCCTGAACCCCTTCAGCGACTCGCCCACGGTCGCCGCGAGGGTGCTCCTGGCAATGCCGAGGCCCTCGGTATCAGCCATGAGCTTCCCGATGACCGAGGTGACCGAGTCCGACGCCCTCAGACCGGACGCCAAGGAGAACGCAGCGCGGTCTGCGGTGGACCGTCCGAGTACCTCCGCGAATCCGCTCAGCGCGTTCGTCCGCGCCAAGGCGTTGCTCTCCAAGATGGACTTGTACGCGCTGCCGGCGACGAGCTCGCTCAGCGTCTTGGTCTGCGCAAGCGCACCGCTCGCGAGGATGGACTTGTAGGCACTGCCGGCGACGAGTTCGCTGATGCGCTTGGTGGTCTCGCCGATCTGCGGTGCGACCGCCGGCTGGACGAGTTCGCCGAGCCGTTCCCGTGAGCCCTCGGTGATGGCCAGGGCACGGGCCGCAGCTGCGGCGACCTCGGCGGCCTCGTCGGCGGTGAGGTCGTCGAGCGTGTCCAGATCGAGCACCGGGGTGCCCCCGTCGGTCGTGTCCTGGGCACTCTCGTCCCCGGGCACGGCTATGCCCGCGTCCTGGTCGTCACTTTCGGCGGTCACGCTGCTCCTCCCTTGTCCCGCCCATTCTCCCAGGCACTCCCGACAAGCCCGAGGATTCTCCGTCGCGCGCCGAGCCGTCGTCGTCTGGCGGTTCCCGGCCCGACATCGTGCGGGCGAGCTGCCGGTCGGTGGCCCTGCGTTCCCGGGCGAGTCGGAGGCATGGAGGGCGGTAGCCGCCTCACGTCGGAAGGCGGGCCTGGACAGTCGTTCACTCAGCCATCGACGACGCGACCGCTGCTGCGGTTGGCGTGGTCGATGTCGAGGATCTGGAAGCGGTCGCGGAAACCGATGCCAGCCTCGCGTCTGACTTGGCCGCCTCCGGGTGGCGTGGTCAGCGGCAAGCGCATCCCGAGCGGCGCGTGAGCGTCGATGTTCTTGGGCCTCGGGCCGCCGACCGGGTAGCCGGGGAACGGTGGCGGCAATTGGTACTCACGGAGGTCGTCGCGGTCTTTGAAGTGCTCCACGGCCGCGACATGAAATAGCGCTCCGTGCGCCATGGCGAGCATGTAGGCCTCGGCGAGCAGTGCCGACGGCTTGAGGCGGAGTTGGGTGACCTCCAGGCCTTGACGGTGCCCATCGACCTTGGGGCCGCGAGCGAGGAGCTCGAGGACGGGCTGGTCGAAGATGTCGATCGCGTCGGGTCCGGTGAGTGCGCTGAGTGGAACCGAGCCGTCCGCGTTAGGTGGTGGCGTCAGGAAAGTGACCCGCATGTCGGACCTGGCCCGGACGGCGAGGCCATGCTTGACCTTGTTGTGACCTGCTTGGAGGTCGATCTCGGCCGGGCTGAGCAGCCGTGCCGCGTAGCCGAGCCACTCGACGAGGACGTTGCAGGCATCGACGATCTCAGGGCTGCCGCGAGCAGTCTCGAGTCTTCCGGGTTCAACCAGCGCGCGGAGCATCCGCTCGCCCGGGTCCGCCTCCTGGGCACTTGCATTCAGGCGCTCGATGACCTCTGCGATCTGTGTCGGTCCCGCGGCGATCTCTGCCCACAGACACCTCACGCCGGCGCCCATCGAAGGGGCAAGACGGGCGCACGCAAGCCGCAAGAGGGCTTCGGCGGCGTGGTGGCGGACCGCGAGCGCGTCGGCGGCCACCTGCGCATGCACGTCAAGGTCCTTGAACGGTCCGTCGGCGGCGGGGCGTTGCAGGTACTGGTTGAACTCGGCGCGGATGCTGCCGGGCTCAGGCTCCGGCAAGGGGACGTCCGACATGGGTGCGCCCTCGTGCCATGTCAGCAGCGAGGCAATGCGCGAGCTGAAGTATTGGAAGGGGTCCGAAGCGAGGAACGTGTCATCGAGCTCGCGAGCCTGTTCTTCGGTGAGGTCCTGCCCATCGGGCGGCGGGTACATGATCGAACCGTAGGCCCATCGCTATCCGGGACGGTGTAGCAGCCGACGGCGGCGGTCGGCCGCGAGGCCACGACGGCGTCGGGCAGCTGGTTCACGGCACGAGCATCGCCGACGCCGCCATACGAATCTGCCCGACCGGGCAGGGGGCAGCGGCTCAGGAGATCCGTCGACGGCCCCGGTGCTGGGTCGTCCCCGACGCACAAAGCGCGTCCGCGCCCGAAGACGACCCACGCACAGTGCGCAACCGCACTGCGGCTCCGTGGTGGTTCAGCGCTCGCCTGGCTCTGCGACTAGAGCTACGGCTCGCGTCCACGCTCCGCTGCCGCACTCAACCTTGATCGGGAACGCGAGGATGGTGGCCCCGATCGCAGGCACCGCCGTGAGGTTGGCCAGCTTCTCGATTTGCAGATAAGGCTGCTCGATGCCAGCGAAGTGCGCGGGCCACAGCGCCGCCGGATCGCGCCGCTGCTGCCACTCCGCGCCGATCAGCGGATATGGCCGGTCCAAGCTCCAGGCGTCGGTACCGATGGTCCGCACGCCACGCTCGAGCAGCGCCAGCACCGCTTCACGTCCCAGACCACACCCGGTCTCCCAGAACTTCTCATCACCCCAGAGCCGCTCCGCGCCCGTGTAGAACGCCACCACAGCGCCCGCCTGCAGATCGGGTGCGATGCCCGCAAGGCGCTCGACCACTTCGTCTCGGCCGATCAGGTGCCCGGTGGGCAGGTCCGACACGTCCACCACCACCAGGTCACCGACGCACCACGAGAGCGGCACACGGTCGATGGTGGCGGCAGGTGCACCGCCTGCTGTCGGCGCGTAGTGCCACGGCGCGTCCACATGGGTACCCGCGTGCGTGGACAGCCGGTGCAGCATCTCACCGGCGAAACCCCGTCCGCCTGGCAGAGCCCCACGTGGGATGCCGAACATGCCCTCCCACACCTCGGCGCCTTCCTCATGCGTCTGTGCCTCCAGCCGCGGGGGTACCGGCTCGCTCGGCGACGGTCCGAGACGGTGTGTCAGGTCGACGAGGCGAACACGGTGGCCCAACAGAGAAATCAGCTCTTCCACCGGATCATCGTCCCAGCCCTACGCTCGCCTCGGGCTGCGCACCTGCTCGAGATCCTGGTTGCGCCACCTGCCCCGGCCGAGTCGCGTCACCAAGCGTTCGCGAAGAAGCACACTCACATTCCACACCTGGCACTCGGGCCGGACTTTCAACCCAGGTCATCCACAACTCGATCCGTGGATGCGCGACGTACTGATCTCGCTCCAGAGCACGCTCAACCTGCTCGCGGCAAAGATCGACGAGAACACCGACCGTCTCGACCGCATTGAGCGGCACCTACGCCGTTAGATCGAACGGCTGCCGGCTTCTCGGCACCGCTGAATGTCTACCGGCCCAGTAGATCTTGACAAATGTTCGTACTTGTCCATGTTGGCTGCATCTCGACAACAGCTGTCGAGATGCACTGGAGATTGACGGACCGCACGCGGGGAACCTTGACGAAGCGGCGCAGAGCCACAGGTGCCGTCAAGACGAAGCGGCTTGCCCGTGGCCATGGAGTCGTCCGGACGAGATCAATCTTCGTCAGTGTGCCTCTGCTCGCTGGTACGCAGGGCGTCGTCGATCTCGTCGAGCTTGGCGGCGGATACCGCTCCTGCCCGTTCGATCAGGTCTTCCCGGCTCAAGCTGGTCAGCCAGGTGCACGGGGTAAACCGCGGGCGCGGGAACGCGAACCGCAGCACGCCGTCAAAGGGAAGCCCTTCCTGGACGCCGACTACCACCTCGACTCCCCAGCCGGAGATGTCGGTATCCGCCGGGGCGACAACCTGCATTGCCCGGAACCCGGATTGCTCTTCTCCGGACAGCAGCACGACCGGCGGGTTCGTCGAACTCGACCGACCAGACTTCGCGCCGTGGCATGGTGTCCTCACGATAGTCAATCTCTTGGACATTGACTCTGACGTGCTCGCACTCGGCGCCTGCCGCCGCGCCCCACTCATGACGTTGGGCAGTGGCTCCGGCAATTGGTCAGCGCGGCGGCAAGCAGCAATCGCTCTCCCGGCACTCGCACGTTGACGTAATCAGGCAAGTCAAACTTGTCGCTGGCAAGTCAAAGCTGTCGAGATGCAGGGACGGCAATCCCCTGAAACCGCAGAGACGTGATTTTGTGGATCTCTTCGTGGCCGGCGTCCCGCTCGGTGCTGGGGACCGCGCCCGGAGTCGGGGTCAAGGATGGCCGTAGGCCACCCCGTGAGCAGCTCGGCCACCGCGGCCGCAAGGACGACCTCGCCTGGGCCTACCGGATGCTGCTCCTGCGTGCCGGGGACCGGCTCACCATCCGCGCCCAGCATCGGCTTGAGCACGTCCTGCGCGCCGACGACCCGACCGGGGAGATCGGCGCCGCGTGGGGGCGCCAAGGAGCGCCTGCGGATGCTGCTGGCGTGCACCGACCCCGACGCCGCTGACCACGCTCGCGGCATGCTCGGGATCGCCGTCGTCGCCGCCGACATGGACGAGACCTGGCGGCTGTGGGACACCATCAACGCCTGGTGGGACGAGATCGGGACCTTCATCGCCACCCGCGTTACGAACGCCCGAACCGAGGCCGCGAACACCTCGATCAAGTACATCAAGCGCACCGGCCGCGGCTACCGCAACCCCGACAAATACCAGACTCGTATCCTGCTACGCAGCGCTCGGCGAACCCGCCGACGCCGCATCTTGAATCAGCAGGCCGCCACGTTCAACTGCGGATAGCCCCTTAGTGCCGCGGTCTTGCGAACCAAGTAACAGGAAACTTACGGTCCGGGTAGCACCCCGTATTCCGGGCGCAACCAATCCGAAACACCCAGCCGGTGGACTTCTCGGCATGGACAAGCCCACCCACGACGCCCACCGGCACATCGGCCGACTGCCGTCGTACGGCTTCTACGGGGGCCCGCCGATCAGCCCGGACACCACAGCCCGGGCCACGGTGAAGGCGTTCCTGGCCGACCTCGACGCCGAGCGCACCGAGCGGGCGCTCGTGCTGCCCAACTACGGCGTCCCGGACCCGGACGTCGCCTTCGAGCTGAATAAGCTCGCCCTCGACGCTGCCCAGGCCGACGACCGGGTCCGCTGTGGCCTCTGGGTCTCGCCCAAGGCCTCCGACAGCGCCCGCAACGACAAGGCGCTCGGCCTCGCCGTCGAGCAGGGAGTGGTCGCCCTCAAGACCAGCTTCCTGCTCGGCGGCTCGGTGGACGACCCCGACTCCGCCGAGGAGCTGCACAAGGTCTTCACGACCGCGGCCGAGCACGACCTCGTGGTCCACGTGCACACCTCTCCGGGCGCCGCGTCCGACGTCGACCAGATCGGCAAGCTCGTCGAGCGCTACGGCGCAGACGCCCGGATCCACCTGGTCCACCTGGGCGGCGGCATGAGCGGGCACCTCAAGCTGATCGGCGGCCGCTTCTTCGACTGGATCGAGCGCGGCCTGAAGGTCTACACCGACACCAGCTGGGCGATCGGCTTCGCGCCCGCCTGGCTGTGCCAGGAGATCGAGCGCCGCGGCATCGGCCACGACCGCGTCCTCTTCGCCACCGACACCCCCTGGGGCGACCACGCCGGCGAGTACGCCCGCCTGGCCGCCGCCACCGACAACCCCGAGCTCATCGACGCGCTCTTCAGGGGCAACTTCGAGGCCCTCTACGGGGCCTGACCGCACCACTCCCCGTCCGACCCACACCCCGCCGTACCCACCGCCAAGGAGCAACCGATGACCGACACCGCCGCAATCGACGCCCAGATCAAGGCCAACATGGAGGCCTCGCTCGCCGAGATCCCCCACCCCTCGCAGCCGAAGGGCACCAACCTCTACGGCTCGACGAAGGTCTTCCCCGACTTCCAGGCCGAGGAGGGCGAGACCTACTTCACCCTCGTCCACGGCATCCCGCACGAGTCGTCGGTCAGCTTCGTCGCGATCCTGCAGGCCACCCGTGCCCTGCGGAAGGGCTTCGAGTCGGCCATCTACTTCTACGGCCCCGGCACCCTCGCGTGCATGTCGACCCGCGGCTTCCCGACCGTCGGCGACGCCGGCTTCCCCGGGGAACTGAACACGAACGGATCCCTCGAGACCTTCATCAAGGAGGGCGGCACCGTCTACTGCTGCCGGTTCGGGATGGCGCTGCACGGCCTGCGCGAGGAGGACCTGATCGAGGGCGTGGTGCCGACCCACCCGCTCGACGTCCAGGACGCCCTCATCCACTACGCCCGCAAGGGCGCCATCATCAACTCGACCTACCAGCTCTGAGCGCGGACAGGACCTGACCCATGGCCGCGCCGACCACCACTGCCAGCTCCACCCGTGTGGACCTGGCCATCCAGGGCATCCGGCTCGCCGACGCGCCGGTCTCCCGCCGTGCGGGGGCCGGACCGAGCGACGACGGGCACCTGCTGCTCGACGGCGTCGGCGCGGCCATCCCGCTCAACCCCCGCAGCCCCTACACCGTGCAGGGCGGCAAGCTGCTCCTCGACGGCGCCGACACCGGCATGGGCGTCGAGACGATCGAGCGCCCGCGGTTCTACGACCTCACCACCGCGGACGGCGTCGCCTACGAGAAGATCGCCCGCCTCCACTCCGCACGGGTGCTCGCCACGACGGTCGTGCAGACCTGCGTGCGCTACGACGAGTCGGAGCGCTGCCGGTTCTGCGCGATCGAGGAGTCCCTGCGCCAGGGCTCGACGATCGCGGTCAAGAGCCCGGCCCAGATCGCGGAGGTCGCCAAGGCCGCCCACGACCTCGACGGCATCACCCAGATGGTGATGACGACCGGTACGTCGAACGGTCGCGACCGCGGCGCGGTCCACCTTGCGCGCTGCGTCCGCGCCGTCCGCGACGTGCTGCCCGACCTGCCGATCCAGGTCCAGTGCGAGCCACCCGGCGACCTCTCCGTCATCCAGGACCTGTACGACGCCGGAGCCCGCTCGATCGGGATCCACGTCGAGTCCCTCGACGACGACGCGCGCCGGCGCTGGATGCCGGGCAAGGGCTCGGTGCCGATGGGCGAGTACCGCGCGGCCTGGGCCGAGGCGGTCCGCGTCTTCGGCTGGAACGAGGTGTCCACCTACCTCCTCGTCGGCCTCGGCGAGGACCCCGACGAGATGATCGCCGGCGCGGAGGAGCTGATCGCGATGGGCGTCTACCCGTTCGTCGTCCCCTTCCGGCCGCTCGCCGGCACCCTCGCCACCGACGTCGACCACGTCCCCGCACCGGACCCGCGGACGGTCGCGAAGGTGACCGGCCGGGTCGCCGCCGCCCTGCGCCGGGCGGGCATGCTCGGCGCGGCCCAGTCCGCCGGGTGCGCCGCCTGCGGAGCCTGCTCCGCGCTTGCCTGCGAGGGGGCCTGACATGACCCTCGACGTGTCCGTGCTCACCGGCCTCGCGTCCCAGCCCGCGCCGGACCGGCTCCGCGACCCGTCGTACGTCGTCGTGGAGGCCGAGACCGCCGACCTGCTCGCCTACCGGCGGCTGCGCGACGAGGTGTTCGTCCGCGAGCAGGAGCTCTTCGCCGGGACCGATGCCGACCTCGTCGACGACGACCCGCGGACCGTGGTCCTGGTGGCGCGCGCTCACGACGGAGAGGTGCTCGGCGGGGTCCGCATCCACCCGGCCCCGGGTCCGGACGGGCTGTCGCCCGTACGTGATCTCGGTTGGTGGCGTGGCAGCCGGCTCGCCGTCGCCGCGGACGCCCGCCTGCACCTCGGGGTGGGCGCGGCGCTTGTCCGCGCCGCGTGCGCCCGGGCAGAGGCCGAGGGGGCGCTGCGCTTCGACGCGGAGATCCAGGCCCAGCACCGCCGGCTCTTCGAGCGGCTCGGCTGGCGGGTCCGCGCCGAGCGGCAGCTGCACGGGCGGCCCCACCTGCTCGTGGACTTCCCGGTCACCCGCATCCAGCGGCTGGCCGACGCGACCAAGGCGCCGCTCGGCGGACTGCTCACCGAGCTCGCCGCCGGCGTACCGGCCGGCTTCCTGGGCGACGACGGCTCCCCCGTCCCGGGCAGCGACCTGGTCGCCGCGTGCGACGCGATCCTGCCCGCCATGGTGGAGCGCGACCCCGAGTGGGCCGGGTGGTGCAGCGTCCTGGTGAACCTCAACGACCTCTCGGCGATGGGCGCGACGCCCGTCGGGCTGCTCGACGCCGTCGGCGCCCGCGACGCGTCCTTCGCGCGCCGCGTGCTCCGCGGTCTGACCGACGCGGCGCGCGCCTGGGGCGTCCCCGTGCTCGGCGGGCACACCCAGCTCGGCGTCCCCGGTCAGCTCGCGGTGACGGCGCTCGGCCGAACCACCGGACCCGTACCGGGCGGCGGGGGCCGCGCCGGGCAG
>SXGQ01374680.1_pt1 | contig 11015 bp, 11 predicted proteins | sample 3178371 | NCBI WGS metagenome assembly SXGQ01 (sample SAMN11356859, study PRJNA531348) | freshwater metagenome | isolation source: freshwater sample F1-20 | place: China: Fuxian Lake, Yuxi | collected 2017-12-25 | reverse complement strand
AGCTAGCCTCAGCCTCAGCCTTGGCCTTGGCCGCGGCCAGCTCCGCGGCCAGCTCCTCCGCGGCGCGTTCTTCCAAAGACTTTGCGTTTTTGTCACGTTTCATCGGCTTGACTCGCACGCGCACCGTGTGTGCTTTTTCGACACTATCGGCCCAAGCAATGGCCGATTCGGGGTCATGAGCGGCGACTGTCGCCATGGCCGCCACGCGCACGGCCGCACCGCGCTCCCGGTGATCCCGGAGCAGAATATGCAGCGCCGCGTAGAGCCGCTCCGCGGCCTTCTCTTGCAGCTCCGAGAGACTCACGGGAGCGGCGGGGAGCGGCGCATCGGGAGCGAACTGGCGGAGTACGACGCTAACCGCTTTGCATCCGGCAATCGCTTCAGTCATGCCCCCGTCGTAGCCCGCGTGCCGTTGACAGGCCTGCCTCCAGGAGCATGGCAAGCCTAGGGCCTTGTCGTGCATGCGGAGCCGCCTCACGTCCTCCCCGTTCTCGCGCCACCACGCTCCGGCTTCCTTCAAGCCAAAGCCGCCACCCGCTGGACGAAACAAGTCTGCAATCGCTTCAAAAATGTATCCCTTCATCGTCGCAGTCTCCAAAAGGCCGGGACCATTCCCGACGTTCGAACTATACAATATCGGCTAGCCGTCGTCAACTACTCCCCAAAGAATCCCGATAACCGTGACGATTAATCATGCCCGACACAAGGCGTGATTAATCCGCACGCACCACGAAGAGCGTGACGGATCGGCACGGAGCACGAAGAGCGTGACTAATCGACACGCCACCCAAGAGCGTGCAAAATCGTCACGGACCACGCCAAACGTGACTAAAACGCACGTGACTTTTAGGCGTGACCTTTTCGCATGGCTTAGGTGCCTTGGCTGGCGCCATTAGGCGCCATTATGGCGCGCCTTGGCGCCACGCGCGCCCAAGCCTCAAGCCCGAGCTTTTGACGCAACTGGAGCGATCTGAGGGTACGCCAGAGAGCCTTTGGGGGGACCACCCCTGTTCTCTACGTGCGGATATAGAGAGGACACGCGCATGGTATGGCACGGATTACCCCTCCAACCTGTATTAAATCCAGCGAATAATATACACGAGGGTGTTGACGTGTATTATTCAGAGGGATTATTATGCTGGTGGGTCCGCCAAGCTATGTTGACAGGGTATCCCGGCAGAGTAGAATCATGTGCCCTCACCACCTATTTACGCATCTGGAAGATGCGTGGTCAGGAACGAAGGCTCTTGAGACCGTTAGGTCGAAAGAGACGTTATGTTTGGAAGTATGGGGTACCCTATCTCGGAACATATACATTATCAAGGGTGGATGAAATAAATCTAGCTAGATTATATCCCTCGGAGACATAAATCCATGTCCAGACAGCAGATAGAATTATATGAAAGGCTCCTAAGAAGTAATCCAGAGGATCATTCTAGGGACTGGACTAAGCTATTTCAGGTGCTGCCGTGTAGAATCCACGGGCCTAAGCCCACCAAGAGTGGGTGGCTTAAGGTGGGGTACCTCCATGCCCGTCAGATCCACTCTGGGATGCGGTTCCAGATAGCCATCTGGCAGTCACCTAGGTTGGAGTTAGTATCCTTCGCGCCTAGGGAGGTAATCCTGAACCGGGATGCCTTTAGGGGGGACCATGAGGCTTGGAGAGACATCGTGACCTTTGACTCTCAAGCTCTGAAGTCGGACTTCTTGGACTGGTCTTTGCAAATCTGGAAGAACGCCCTTGTTGAAGGAAACGGGTGGTTGCCGTATATTAGCCAACGGTTGAGCAAAAGCTATGGATACTATTACGTCACAAGCGATCTCCGTCTTAAACCGAACGCGGGAGGCTCCCTCCCGTGGACGCAAGGACGATTTGGACCCGGAGATGGAGATCCTGCAAACACGCCTCCGGGAACTGACAAAGATACCTCGGGTGAACCGGGAAGAGATCCGGGAGATCTTGACCCGGATGATCCTGTGGCAAATGAGTAAGTCAGGTGGGTTTGAGTTCCGCGAGTACGCGAAGCTTGTGCTTGACTTGCAAGGCTTGAAGTCAGACAGTCGCTTCAAGAAGGGTACGGCTGATGACGTTATCCTTCCGGAAGGTGCGCTTAACGATGCGCTGAAAGGCATGGAATGATTTCACAAGATCTCATCTTTCAATCTCCACACGTCCCGACAAAGTTACCGTTGAACTACGGTGGGATTAGCGCGCAGGCGGATAGCAACCCCGGTGTTGCGGATACGGCAACGGTTGTGACTGCGGGCGGTGTCGGCTTCAACGCAGTGATGATCTTCTCCAGTGTTGCCGGTGTGTTCAGTGTGACGTTTGGCTTGGATGGCGCTAATGCGGCTGTTCCTACAGCTACAAACACGGACTCCACTACGTCATTCAAGGTACCGCTCGTAGCGCTAACGCCTGTGCTGTTTATGGTGAGCACAGGTACTAACTACGTGACGGATATGCAGTTCAAGACGACTACCGTTACCGGTACCCTCTACACAACGTTCCTCAAACTTTGATGGGCGGTGAATCGAAACAAGACTTGCTCCGCAAAAAGATGCGCGCTCGCGCAGAAGCGGACTTCTATTGGTTCTGCCGTCACATTCTTGGCTACACCTTCCTCCACGAACCGTTACACAAGAAGATATGTGACTTCGCAGTCACAGCATCTAATGGTCCGTGGAAAGAGCAAGACGAACAGTGGGCTTTGCTGTTGGCGCCACGCGGTCACGGCAAGTCAACACTGTGGACCGCTGCTCACACGATTCACTTACATCTCTGTGCAAAAGATCCTACCTTCGCTGTTGGAATTGTTCACGCTTTACGGCCCCAAGCCGTGAAGATCATGTCGGATATAAAGTTCCACTTTGAGAACAATAAACTCTTGAAGTTTATTGCTCCGGAGCTTTGTTACGCAAACCCTGCGGAAGAATCACCCATCTGGCGGCAGGATGAAATCGCATTTAAACGTACAGCTTGGTACAAAGTTCCTTCCGTTGTAGCCTTCTCCATTGATGCGTCCGTGGTCGGTTTGCACTTCGATGTCATCAAGTGTGATGATCTTGTGATTGACATCAACTCAAAGACTAAAGACCAACGTGAGAGCGTCGATTCATATATCAATCGACTCAAGGCACTCTTGAAGGTCACAGGTTGGAAGCGCATTCATCTCGCAGGTACACGGTGGCATAACGATGATGCGTATCAGCGTATGCTGGATCGCGATGGGCCGTGGAAGAACAGCCTCAAGCATCTCTTGATCGACTGCTATGACGAGACTGGCGCCCCTGCGTGGCCAACCGCGTTCACGAAGGATGAACTTCTACGTCAAGAAGCGTTAGATCCGCATCTGTTCTCGTGCAACTACCGAAACAACCCCATTCCAGAGGGGATGGCTTCGTTCTCTGTCGATAACATACAGCGGTACTCCGTCGCGTACACAGACGCTGGTGAGTGGATTCCGCCAGATCCAGATGAGCGGTATGTGATCTACACGGCGGTCGATCCAAACACGAGAGAAAGCACGGCATACGACGCTGGCGTTGTGTTGACAGCCGCGAAGGATTCCGTTGGCAGGATGTATGTCATTGACATTGATCGGGGCCATCCCTCTCCTTCTGAGTTAGTCTCGAGGATGCGTAGACACACGCAGAAGTACAAACCAGCGGAGTTAATGATTGAAGTCGTCCAAGCTCAATACCAATTTGTCCATTGGTTGTCGAGAGATACGTTGGATACGGGAACCAGATACCCAGTACGAGAGGTACGTCGTGGTCCATCAGAGCGCAAGTACGATCGCATCATTGCGCTATCTGAACTTATTCGTTCAAGCCACCTATTCATACCCCACGGACAACGATTCGAGCCAATAATGGATGAACTCAGGGCATTCTCTCCACGCGCCCAGGTGGATGATTGCCTAGACTGCTTTGCTGATATCTATAGCAAGGGTATGCGCGCGCCAGCTTCAGTTCAGGTACAGCAATTACCCACCGACACCTACTTATTGAACCGGCTGATTTCAGGCGGAACTTCAGGCGTGGGCGTCCGTGAGTCGATGTTTGGAGTACGCACACGTGCTTAACTCAGGACCGTTCAGATCTAACGTAGGCATGTCCTTGATGGATTCTCCTAGGGGATCTCCGGGATGGCTTCAGAACTTGGTTGACGGATACATGGATATCCGGTCAAAACACTGTGATGGCTTGTGGAAACGTGTTGAAGAGTTGTATCGGAAGGACGTTCCGAACATCTCAAGCTGGTGGTCGTCAGACCCGACATCGTTGACTGGGCGGATTATCCAACCTCCAAGGGTATACAGTTACATCCAAGGGTTGGAAGCTGTGTTGTTCTCCCGTCAACCCAAGTTCCATGTTCGTCCGATGTCCGCTCGGCAGGAAAAGTTTGCTGAGATCGCTGAACGCCATCTGAATGCTGAATGGATTGCAGATGCGGCTCTCCACGCTGAGATGCACTTGGCCATCCGCGACTGTGCGCGCACTGGTTGGTCTTGGGTACTTACTGAGTTGGTATCTAAAGACCCGTCTGGGCAGAAGAAAGCGCGCAAGCAACGACTGAAGGCGATGGAGAATCTCCAACAAGATCCCGCCATGCTTAGTGTGGTTGCTGGCATGATGGCTGATGGCGCCATGGGCGGAGATTCCGTCAACTACGCAGACTCAGAGACTACCTACGAGCGGAATAGCCGCATCTATTACAACCGCTTGGTGTCACGGCGTATTTCGTACTGGCAGGTAGCTTGTGATCCAAACGCTACCTGTCTTGAGGATGCTGAATGGGTAGCGCGTAACATCGTTACACCGCTTGAAGCAGTCAAGGCCGAACCTTTGTTCAAGAATACTACCAAGCTCAAAGCTACAGCGACTTTACGCGGTCGGTTTGGGGACAACTCTAGATATTCAGGGGCAATCAGTCCGGATGCAGCAGTCCCTGAGGCTTATCAGTACGTGTCGATCTGGGAAGCTTACATCAAAAATAGTGAAGGGGGGTGGGATTTCAAGGTGTTCGCTGAAGGGCACCCCCAGTGGTTGTACGAAGAAGATAATCGGTACGATCTGGGGTGCCCGTATTCCCTGCTTCGTTGGAATCAAGACGGCGACTCACTCTTTACGGTGTCTGACGTTCAGCAAGTGCTGGATATCATCTCAGAGGAAGCCAATCTCCGCACGAGGCTCTACGATGCCACAATGCGTGAGATGGAAGATTCGTTCGTGTTTGACTCGAACATCCTGCAAGAGCAACAGCTCAATTCAATCACAAACGTACAAGGCGTAGGTTCGTTCATCGCTGCACCGGGTTTATCGCAACGCGGAAATATCAACACGGTAATCTCATTACTGCCCAAGACACAGAAATCTCAGCAGCTACACGCTTACTTGTCGATTATCCAGCAGAACATTGAACTCGGTACCGGTTTGGGAGCGAACCAGCAGTTGCAAGCGTTGAAGTCCGATACATCTGCCACTGAAGCGGCTGAAATCTCGTCTTGGGCGCGTTCGCGTGCCGACGTGAAACACTTCTTCTTCAGCCAATTTGTTGCAGATATCGCGATGAAACGCTTGCAACTTGCTTGCCAGTTTTACACCGCTGAGGACATCGCTCAGACCGCAGGTAAGGACGGTGCTGCCTTGTGGGCCGCAGAACGCTTCACTCCAGCAGATATCCGCTTCGGGTTGTCCGTTGCTGTTGAGAAGGGATCTATGCGTCCGATGTCCGAGGAGTATCGCACGCAGCTATACACCTCCATGCTGCAAGAAGCTCTCAGCAACCCCTTGGCCGCGCAGCTCTATAACGTCCCAGAGGTTGCCAGACGCCTTGTGGAGGCTAGGGGAGTGCCTAGTGGCTCAAACGTACTGAACCCTGCTGTAACGCAGGACAACATGGCCCAAGCGTCCATGCAGATGCAGCTGTTACAGGCTGGGATGCAGCAAGGCGGTCCGAGCGGTCCCCCTCCGGGGCCAACGAATGCACAGGCGGTGCGAAATGGCGCATAAATGTACCTTTGGTTGGGTTCAGGTGAGTGCTGGCCGCTCTAGGCGGGTGTGTATTGACACATCTGAGGAGCATCGGGCAGCCAGCCACCCCGATTTAACGCCCACGCACGCCATTATCGGCGGAGACCCCACACGGTGGGATGCGGAACGAGCAAAAAAAGTCTATGGGCTGCAAGAGTTGACGGCGCACGTAGACTTGCAAGACCCGGTTGCAGCTAAAGAGTGGCCGGGGTATATTACTTCCGGACCGAATCAAGGACCACGTCCCTTCAGCACGTTGCGGGAGAGACGGAGTTACATGGCTCGGTACGGTTTCTCGGAGGGTTAAACATGTCTCAATATGTCAAGACCAAGCCCAGCGGTATCGGCTCGATGTTGTTCCCGAGTGGTTCGGGAACCATCCGCAGCTTTACCAATGGCGCTCCTAAGTGAATAGTTGAAAGGTTGATAAATGGATATCGAAGAAACTAACCTGAATCCTATCTCAGACACTACCCCCACCTTCGCCGAGCCTAACTCTATCGGAGATGTGACTGCGCCTGAGCCGGATGCAGACGTTGAAGCATTCATGCAGGATGATCCGGGGGATATCCCGGAGATCGCCGACTTGAAGAACCAGCTTCGCGCTGGCTTTCATCGGCAGATGAACAAGCTGAATGCAAAGCAGCAGTCAGTTGGTGGTGGTTCGGATCTTGAGCGTAAGGCCAAGGCGTTTGACACCCTGTTGGCAAATCCACAGGCGTTGGACTCCCTGAAGTCTATGCTCCAGAATCCGGCACAGCAGCAACCGCACGCAGCTATCCCGTTTGCCAATCAGCAAGTGATCTCGAAACTTCCGAAAGCGATTTCAGATAAGTTTGAGGCTGAACACCTTGGCCCGTTGGTAGATCTCACGTGGCAGGTCATTGAGCAGGGATTACTCCCGGCACTTCGACCCTATCAAGTGATGCTCGAACAGCAGGCTATGCGTTCCTATCAAGCCGACCGTGAAAAGACTGTGCAGGATTTTCCTGAACAGCAAACCCGGATGGCTGAGGCAGAGCAACTTGCCGCTCAGAAGGGTCTTACCCTTAGGCAAGCCATGCTCATCTTAGCTGATGGAAAGGCTGCTCCGCGTACGCAAGTTAACGGTTCTCAAGGCCGTATCTTGCCGCGCTCGGTGCCCGGAAATCAGACGCAGCGCGTGTCAACTCAAAATGGGCTTACGGACGATGATCTTGCCAAAGAACTGTTCAGCATGGACCAAGGTGCAAGTAACAGGTATTCCCTGAACTTTATGCGCAGGGAGTAAGGAGAATCTATGGCTACAGCTAGTCGTCCGGGTAGTGGATCTTTATCCACTCAGTTTGTGCACGCAGTTGAGAAGGTGCGTCCTGATGTCATTGACGTTGCGCGCAAGGAAATCTTGTTCCTGCAACTCGCCAAGGACATGGGATTCCACAAAGTGTCGGATAGTTCGTTTGCAGAAATCAACCCCATCATCGAAAGCAAGGATGTTCCGGTTACGACCATTTCGACTGGGTTTGAAACGCTGCCGACAACCGCAGTGAAGGGCGCGCAAGCGACGTACGTCGAATACGCCAACTACACTGCGCCGGTCTCCATGTCGTTGATCGAAGAACTCAAGATCAAGAGTCCGTATCAGCTGATCGACCTTGCCAAGACACGCACCTACAAGGCTGCGGTCAGCATTGGCGAACGGCTTGAGCGGGATGCGTTCCAAGGTACCTCAAATGGTGCCATGAACATTTCGGGACTTGAGCAAGCGATCTACGCCAAGCAGGCTTCAGGACAGGGCGGCTCTACCACGGTGGCTACCGTGTTGGCGTACCCTCGATGGAAGTTCCGGCAGGCAAACAATACCTACCAAGGTATTACGCGCACTGCCTTCACTGCTGATGACGTTGGAGGAACGCATTGGGAGAACAACTCCCTTTCGTTCAAAGCTGCGGATTGGTCCAGCGGACCTACGACGTTCAGCGTTGCGTCTGGTGCTCCCTCGGATGCGTTGAAGTTGATGAATCGGTTCTATGGCGTCAATACTTACGGTACAGACGCACCTAACCTCATCATCTCTGACTACAAGCCGATGGAGGATTATCAGAATGCTTGTACGGGACTCATCCAGTACACCAAGAGTGACAACTCAGTGCAGAAGGCCAATCTTGGCGTTGGCGGCTGCTACTACAAGGGTGCTTGGTGGGTGGCTACGGAGCAGTGCAAGGCATCCGGCTTGTCCGGTGGCGATCCTGCGGCTGACAACTCCATGATTTACTTCCTGAACACCAAGTGGATTCGACTGGAGAGCTGCCGTGGGGCAGACTTCGTGTCCACGGAGTGGGCCAGAAATGCTGGGCAGCTCGCAGCTGCCACGCAGATTCTGTGGCGTGGCCAGCTGATGGTAGACAACCCCCGTACCTGTGGAATCATCTACGGTTACGGTGGCTGAGGAGACACAAACATGCTTATCAATGAAGTGGGTGGTGTGGACATCTCGACCGATACGTTTGCTACGGCTCCGCTTGTCAAAGAGCTGTTCCGTGCTGGTGGGGCAATCCCTATCGGTACGGCAGTCAAGGCGGACACTGCGGCAGCGTACATCGGGAAGAATGTCATTGCAGCTACGAGTGCTGACGGGAACAAGGGCGCGTCGTCATTCGTCGGTATTTATACTGGCGTTGGCGGATCAGGCGCAGTTGGGACTGTCACGAACTTGCCGGGGAATGCCGCAGTTGCGGGCGACATGGTTTTGATTGCGATTGAAGGTACGGTCTACGCGCTTGCAGGTACTGGCGGTGTTACCGCCGGAAGTGCCTTGAAGATCGCAGATACGTCGGGTCGCATGACAGACTATGATGTCTCCGCAATTTCAGCGACAAAGACCATCGGTCTGGCGTTTGAAGCTGCGTCTGCGGGAGCAGCCTTCCGCATGTACGTGGAATGATCCATGGGAACGGCGCATAACTATTTACGTTGTGCGGGAGTCGGGTGTGGTCGTCTCGACAGGGAGGACTACATCCGACAACGTTTCTTGACTACTAGCGTAGGTTGTCGGCACTGCGGCAGCCAGCGGTTTTTTGACACGTTCTTGATCTCAAGTCAGGAAGCGGATCTCGTCCGCCGTGGACGATTCGCTGACTCTGACACTGACCCTTACGAGGATAGTTGACATGCTCAAGACTCGCGTTGCTCGTCCTTGGTTGGCCATTCACAACCCAAGTATCGCTTGGGATCGGCGCACGTACTGCTTGAACCTTTCTACTGGGATGATCCAAGTTCTGTATGAGAAGTGGTTCTCACAGACTGACATGCAGGGCAATACGATCAAGCCTCAGAAGGTGATGGGTACACTGGAAAATCCAGACAAGTATCCTGAGCTGACTATGGAGCAGGTTGAGCGTATCTTCAAGCAAGCGGAAGCCGACGACTGTGCACTCAAGTACGCTTTCGGTAAGGTTATCGGCGTTGACGGGCTGTCTAAAGCGGACCTTGCTCGTGTTGCAGCTTGTCCGGACTGCTTTGCTGAAAATCCTGTGATGCAAGTGGCAGAGAAGGTTGAAGTGACCGAGCAAGTTATTGCGAAGTTCATCTCAGATATCTCGCCTGCGGTTGAGCCGGTTGTAGGGAAGGCTAAGCGCCCAGCAACACCCGCTGGGATCTGAGGTAAGTCATGGCCGTTGAAACCATCACACTAGGAACGCTTTCACAGCAAGTTCTGTATGTGTTGGTCAACGATACCAGCACTACTGCCGACACGACCTTGACCAATCAGGTTCGTTGGGCGCTTCACTGTGCCTTGCGAGACTACGTTTCGATTACGGAGCACCAATCATTTCGCACCGACGCTACCTTCGCTACGTCAAACGGCGTAGCGGAGTACGCGCTCGCAGATGACTTCATGGTGTTACTTGATCCCGGCCCCAGCTTTGCAGCTACGGATTTCCGCACCCTCCAGTATCTGACCGAGCAGGATTTCCGCACCTTTGAGCTGGCGAAGTCTCAAGCTACTGGCGATCCGACGCACTACATGGTCCGTAACCGCTCAAGCTCAACAGGAGCGGCTCAGATCAAACTTTGGCCTACGCCTACCAGCGCACGTACGATCAACTATCACTACTTGGCGATCCCAGCCAAGCTGTACGATGGTTCGGACGCTACCGTGGTGGATAAGCGCCTACCGAGCAACCAACACCACATCCTCGTGTGGGGTGCTGTGTCTTACATGCCGCGATTCTTGAACTCCAACGGGGATCTCACCTTCTACATCCAGAAGTGGAATGAAGCCTTGTCCGTTGGGCGGTCAAAGTCTCCGCAGGTTGTTGGGCAGGTGTACCAGAAGCTCCCATACGGTAGTGGTAATCCCTTTAGAGGCTCTATCCCAACGATCACGCAAGGTAGCCAATAGTGTACAAGCGCGTTGAGACTCGGATTGGCCCGCTTACCCGCTTAGGTGCGGGTATGAACACGTCAGCGTACTTCCGCTTTGGTGGCTTGAGCGACAAGGTGGTGCCAGCGCAGCTCTCCGCCATCGAGTCTCCGGATCTGTTGAATGTAGACTTCTCTGCTGGAGATATCACTCGAAGAGCTGGGTACTCTCCAGTAGCCTCTGGCTTCAAAGATGCCTCCCTCTACCTCGACGGCTACAACGATTACGGTTTGATTGGGCACAAGGCGGCGTACCAACCGACCGGTACCCAAGGCATGTACATCGGCATCGGTGTTGTGCTGAAAGCGGTACCTGCAACTAATGGAACAATCGTAGCCAAGGGCTACAACGGCACGCACGCCTTCAGACTCTATTACGCGCCAACCACAGCATCTTGGGTGTTCGATGTCTACAATGCTGCTGGAGTTGCCACGTCGTTTACCATCGCCGATGGTACTGCAGCACTGCCGAACACGAACATGTTCCGGTACTTTGAGTGGTACCAATATGGGACATCCGCAGTGCCAGTGTTCAAGATGTGGGATACTTCCGCGACAGTGTTGACCACAGT
>SXGQ01850480.1_pt1 | contig 11016 bp, 11 predicted proteins | sample 3178371 | NCBI WGS metagenome assembly SXGQ01 (sample SAMN11356859, study PRJNA531348) | freshwater metagenome | isolation source: freshwater sample F1-20 | place: China: Fuxian Lake, Yuxi | collected 2017-12-25 | reverse complement strand
CATTCGTCCTGAGCAATTGAGCAAGGTCAGCATGGAGCAGGCAGTACGCCGCACTTACGAGTTCGACCAAGAGATGGCGAAGAAGATGCGCGAGGCGCAGATCAAAGCCACCGAGGGAATGCCAGTCCACAAGGAGTATCCGGAGGGATACAAGTGGGTGGAGCTTACGACTCCTAAAGAGTTGAAATTGCCGGAGGGTTGGTCTCTCAATCATAAGAAAGAAAATGACCTTTACGAGTTAATTAACCCAGATGGTCAAGTTGTAAACAGCGACTATGGCGCAGAGGGCCTTGCTTTACCCAAGGCCGTATTTGGCAAAAAAGCCCTTGAAGACGCCCTCAAGTACGAAGGCGAGACAATGGGCCACTGCGTCGGTGGTTACTGCCCTGATGTGCTGGCAGGCCGCAGCCGCATCTATTCCCTGCGTGACGCGAGGGGCGAGCCTCATGTGACGGTGGAGGTTGAACCGGCACCAAAAATTGGATTTAGAGAAGGCGAGGGGCCAAAAACTCCAGAAGAAAAATTTGATCAGCAGACAGAGTGGATGAAAGGTGTTGAGTCAGGGCGCATCGGCGGTGATGTAACCTTTGCTGCTTGGTGGAGACAAAAGCATGGAATCCCCGAGCCAGAAAATCCACCTCAAATATCGCAAATCAAAGGTAAGCAAAACCGCGCACCGAAAGAAGAGTATCTGCCATTCGTGCAGGACTTTGTGCGTGGCGGCCAGTGGTCTAAAGTTGGAGACTTCCAAAACACCGGGTTGATTCGCAAGAGCGACTTGATTGATAAGTTTGGCCCTGATGAGCTTGACGCAATCGGCAAGGGTGAATATCTCACCAAGGGTGAATACGATGATCTTTTGCTGAAAGCTCTTAAGCCAGAAGAGGGCATGAAGCGCGGCGGCAAGGTCTCCATCTCCGACAACGCTGACCGCCAGATGATGGATGTGCTGGACAAGAAGATGGCCGAAGGCGGGGCTGCTTTTGGAATCTATCCGAGGCAACGAGCCACTCCAAGCTCAGAGGAAACCAAAAAACGCGCAAAACAGGCGGCTGAAATTGGCGCTGAGTTGGTTTTTCCGCAAGATGCGGTAGATGTTGGAATGATGCTTGTCCCCGGCGGCAAGATTGCTCGTAAGGTAGGCGCTGCTTTGATTGCTGGAGGCGCATCAACAGATGCAGATGCTGGCGTCCTTAAAATGTTGAAAAAAGCGACAGCCAAAGAGCCATCGTTGCCTTTGAATCTTCCCCGCGCACCAGCCAAGACCAGAGAAGAAATTCGCCCTGTTGCCCAGCGCATGGCTGAGCAGATGACAGGCGAATTTGTCAGGCCCAACCCCAAAAAGTCCATCAACCCTGCTGGTAAGTCGTTCAAGCAGTTCAAGATGGAACAAGACTTGACTCATGACATTCGTCCAATGGAGGGCAAGACGCTGCTGCCGCAGCAAGTTGCCGATATTGAGAAGCAGATGGGGATGCTAAAGATTGGCGTGTCTGGCGACACCACGATTGCAGACAAGGTGCTGCACCGCGCTGGCCCTTATCAGCTTGACATCCCGTCTCCGCAGCACGGCGGGCCGTTGTACGGCCTTGGAGGCGAGGGAGCCTGGGCATCGAACAACCCCGTGGCCGCTACTTTCCAAAAGCGCGTCCAAGAGCTATCCCAGGCCCACGAAGACGCTCCGGTGCTGGGCCAGTTCTTGGCAATGGGGCCGCAGGGCAGCAACTTTGCCATGCACTTTGCTGACGCCAACCTGCGGGCAATTGATCCCAGCAAGATGAGTAAGCAGCAGATCGAGCAGGTCAACAAGTTGATCCGCGAAGGTTCTGAAAAGTCTGGCCCCCGTCCAGGCTTCCCCGGCATCGAGGACAAGGAGTCAGCGTACTTGCACTTTGCGTTTGATCCTGAACTGCGGAAGCACTTCAATGCGGTGATGCAGCAGCCCGATTACACCAGCAAGCTGGGCCTGCCTGATGGCCGGGTGATCCTTCACGCAATCACAGAGCCTGAGCTTCGCAATACAGAGGTGCTGACCTCTGGCCTGTCACAGATGCGGCTTAACCCGAGCGTCAATCCTGCTGATCTAGTTCTGTCGGCGCATCCGACTTACAGCCATGTGATTCCCAAGGTGCCTGGGTCGGATATCACCCGCACGAGGTATCCCGTGCCCGCTGAGCTTGAGTTTCCTGATGTGGCCGAGTTCATCAAAAAAGAATACCGCCCAAGGGACGCCACCCGCGTGTATCAAACCGCAACACCCCGCCAGATCATTGACCAGCAGCACCTCGACGAGATGAAGATGTATGAGGAGTTGATGAAGCAGTACACAGGCAAGAAGAAGGGTGGAGCAGTCAAGATGGCTGATGATGGGCTGATCAAAGTTACGAAGAAACGAAAGGCTAAGGCTTAAATATGGCAACGCAATTTCCCATTGAGCAGGGCTACGGCCAGGAGCCTCTTGAAGAAGAGCAGGATATGCCCGAGGGCATGACGGAGAACGAGGACGGCTCCGTTGAGGTGGACATGGAGCTTGACGACTCCGAAATTGAGGAGCTTCCTGACGGTTCTGCGGTGGTAACTTTGCCCGACAAGGTGCGTGGCCCCTCCGAGGACGAAGACTTCTACGAGAACTTGGCAGAGAGCGATGAGATCGACCCGTTCGATCTTGACCGCATCGCCTTGCAATACATCGACTACATCGAGAAGGACAAGGAAGCCCGCTCGCTGCGCGACAAGCAGTATGAGGAGGGCATCAAGCGCACCGGCATGGGCAATGACGCCCCTGGCGGCGCTCAGTTCGCTGGAGCATCAAAGGTTGTTCACCCCGTGATGGCCGAGGCTTGCGTGGACTTCGCCTCTCGCGCCATCAAGGAACTGTTCCCGCCCAACGGCCCGACCCGCACCAAGATTCTGGGCGATGTCGAGAAGGAAAAGCTGGAGGTCGCAGAGCGCAAGCGCGACTACATGAACTGGCAGTTGACCGAGCAGATTGAAGAGTTCCGCGACGAGCAAGAGCAGATGCTCACCCAGCTTCCCCTGGGCGGCTCACAGTTCATGAAGATGTGGTACGACGAGGACAAGAAGCGCCCGTGCGCGGAGTTCGTCCCCATCGACAACATCATCCTGCCGTTTTCGGCTGCGAACTTCTACACCTCGCAGCGCGTGACAGAGCGCCAGGACATCACGCAGTGGGAGTTTGACCGCCGCATTCGTCGTGGGCTGTACGTTGACAACAGCTACATCCGCGCATCGATGGAGCCGGAAGAGACGAAGGCGCAAAAAGCCAATGACAAGATCGAAGGCCGCAAGGATGACACCGAGAATATCGACGGCAATCGAACGGTCTATCACATCTACACATGGCTGGAGCTTGAGGGCGATTCACGCTCCGAGGGCAAGATGGCCCCCTACATCCTGATGATCGACAACCTTGAGCATAAGGTGCTGGGGCTGTATCGGAATTGGGAAGAGGGCGACGAGACGATGACCAAGCTCGACTGGATCGTCGAGTTCAAATTCATTCCCTGGCGCGGCGCATACGCAGTTGGCCTGCCCCACCTCATCGGTGGCCTTGCCGCGGCTCTGACAGGCTCTCTGCGGGCTTTGCTGGACTCGGCGCACATCAACAACGCCGCTACGATGCTCAAGCTCAAGGGCGCGAAGATCAGCGGCCAAAGTACCCAGGTGGAAGTCACCCAGGTGGCCGAGATTGAAGGCGCTCCCGGTGTGGACGACATCCGCAAGATCGCCATGCCGATGCCGTTCAACCCTCCGAGCGAGGTGCTATTCAAGCTGATGGGCTTCCTTGACCAAGCCGCCAAGGGCGTGGTCACCACGGCAGAAGAGAAGATCGCAGACATCACCAGCAACGCCCCGGTGGGCACGACCCAGGCGCTGATCGAGCAGGGCGCTGCGGTGTTCGCTGCCATTCACGCCCGCCTGCACGATGCCCAGGGCCGGGTACTGAAGATTCTTGGCCGCATCAACCGCTGGTATCTGGATGAGCAGCGCAAGGGCGAGATTGTTGCCGATTTGGACATCCGCAAAGAAGACTTCAAGCGCAACACCGATGTGATCCCGGTGTCTGATCCGGCAATCTTCTCTGAGACCCAGAGGATGGCCCAGATGCAGGCCGTCATGCAGTTGATGAAGGAGAACCCAGACCTGTTTGAGCGTAAGGCGGTAGTCCAGCGGTTCTTGAAGCAGATCAAGGTGCCTGAGATCAACGAGTTGATGAAGGGTGTGCCTGACGTTGAAAAGCGCGATGCAGCCAACGAGAACGTGGCTATGGCTATCGGTCAGGCCGCGTATGCCTACATCGAGCAGGATCACCTCGCTCACCTGCAAAGCCATCTGGATTTCGCCAAGAACCCGGTGTTTGGTGCCAATCCCTTGATTGCCCCGGCGTTCATCCCGAACGCGATTGAGCATATCAAGCAGCATTTGACGCTGTGGTATCTCAACCGGATGAATGGCTACGTCAACACCGCGGCACAGGCCAGAATCACTGACTACGATGATCCTGCCGTGACGCCGCAGGTAGACAAACTATTCGCTGCTGCATCGCAGCATTTGCAACTGGACAGTGAGAGCGTGTTCAAGAACATCCTGCCAATCACCCAGGCGATGATTCAGGAGATGCAGAAGTACAAACCGCAGCCGCAGATGACGCCGGAGGCTGTTGTGCTGGAGAAAACCAGCATGGCAGAGACTCAGCGCCGTGCGGCTCGGGATCAGGCCGACATCGAGCTTCAGAAGAAGAAGCAAGATGAGGATATGTCGCTCAAGATGGAGGAGTTGCAACTGCGCTTGGCTATTGCCGAGGGCGACAACGAGACCAAAGAGCGCATAGAAGCGGCTCGGCTCAACCGCGATGCGGCCAAGCTGAGATTGGAAGAAGGCAAGACCATGATCACAGGAGGTCAATATGGCTACCAGTAACCCGTACCACAACGAGGCCGTGCCCATGCACAAGCGTATCGCCGCTGGCGAGCAGCTTAACGGCCAATCCCTGAAATCCAACGGCGGTCAAGCCCCCGCCAAACCCCAAGGAGGTCTTGCCCAAGCGAAGAAAAAATAATGGGACACATCGCAGACCTCATTGCTGGTATTAAAGCCTCACAGAGCGATATAGCTCTTTCCTTGGCGCGTGGAAATGCGTCTACATGGGAGGCGTATCAGCGGATGGTTGGTCAATATCAAGGGCTGGAACAATCCCTTGAGATTCTCAACAACATTTTGAAAGAACCTGATGAAGATGAATGAGCCGGAAGTGGCGAATGCCGCTGAGCTTGCTTGGGCTTTTCCGAGCGTTGAACCCGGTGCTAAACCTCTTGGTGGTCGTATTCTTGTGCAATTGCGCCGCACCAAAAAGAAAGCAACAAGCGCCGGGATTATTTTGATTGAAGAAACCAAAGAAGCCGAAAAGTGGAACAACATGGTGGCGAAAGTCATCGAGATTGGCCCTCTGGCTTTTAAACACCGAGAAACCATGCTGCCCTGGCCGGAAGGCTCGTGGTGCGAGGCTGGTGATTACATCCGCGTCCCGAAGTGGGGCGGTGATCGGTGGGAAGTAAAAGTCCCTGGTGAGGATGATCTGGAAGACCCGGCACTGTTTATGGTTCTAAACGACCATGAAATCATTGCCAAGGTCACTGGTGATCCGCTTGCAATGCGCGCTTTCATTTGAGGTGAAATATGACCACAGAAAATCAAACTGAAGAAAAGATTTTGGTCAAGGAAGAACAAGACGGTTCTGTAACTGTTGACCTTCCTGACAGCATTCCTAGTCCCGACCTAGAAGAAAGTGGCGGCGAAGAGCGTCTGGCTGAAGGCGGTGCTGCCGACGATGACGACCAAGACCGCGATGATGACACCGAGGCTATCCGAGCGGCCCGCCGTGCCCGCCGTAAGGCTAAAAAGGAGTACATCAAGAAGACCAACGAGGAGAAAGACCAGCGTCTGGTCATGCTCCAGCGCCAGAATCAGGAGTTGATGGAGCGCCTCTCCAATGTGGAGCGCAAAACCCATTCCGCTGATCTGGCCCGGTTGGACAAGGCTATTGAGGACAAGGAACTGCGGCTGCAATACGCCCGCATGAAGATGTCCGAAGCCACCTCCGCGGGTGACGGCGAGGCTTTCGCCAAAGCTCAGGAGATGTGGTACGAGACCCGACGAGAAGTCGAGTCTATGAAATCCCTCAAGGAAAACGCTGTTCGCTCGGTAAATACCCAGCAGCCGACAAATAGCGCCGAATTGCAGCGGCAGGCGTCTCGCTGGATGGAACGAAATGATTGGTTTAGTCCAGAAGGCGGCGACGAAGATTCTGAAATTGCCAAAATTATTGACCAGAAACTTGTTAAAGAAGGCTGGAACCCGGCAACTGAGGAATATTGGGAAGAGTTAGATAAACGCTTGCAAAAACGCCTGCCTCACCGTTACACTGATAACTATGACGAAGGAAATGGTCGTTCGTCTCGTAGACCGAGGAGTATTGTGACTGGCTCTGGACGCGAAGGCACAAGTTCTGGTGGAGCGCGGAATTCTTTCACGCTATCGCCTGAACAAGTTCGTGCGATTAAAGATGCAGGATTGTGGGATAACCCGCAGTCCCGTAATCGCATGATCAAGCGATACGCAGAGCAGGCCCGTTCACAAAACACTGGTTATAGGAGCTAAAAATGACTGAATCCCGACTCAAAAAATCCCTTTCCGCTGGTGGCCGCGAGGATCGGTCTTCACAAGACCTTAGCCGCCGCCCCCGGAAGAAAAGTTCATGTCAGCGCAGGAACGCCTCAAGGCGTGGAGCGATGAGTGGACGCAATCGGCTCTGCCGAAACTGTCAGCCAATGCGATCCCCGGATGGCACTTGTGCTGGCTCTCCACCACCAATAGCTACGACAGCATCGACAAGAGAATGCGGCTTGGGTACGTTCCCGTGAAAGCGGATGAGTTGCCTGGGTTCGACAGTTTCCGCGTCAAGTCTGGCGAGCATACTGGTTACATCTCTTGCAACGAGATGCTGCTGTTTAAGCTGCCGATGGACATTTACCAAGCAGTCATGACTCAGTTCCACCACACTGCACCTACCGAAGAGGCGCAGAAAATTGAGGTGCAACTGGAGAATCTGCAAGGTCAAGCCCGCGACAGTGCAAACCGCCGCCTCCTGCAAGTTGAGGGTGAAGGTTTTGGCCGGATCGACAAACAGCAACCAAACATTGCCCCCGTTTTCGAGGGCTAACCAAGGAGTAATCATGAGTGCTACCTCTGCTCCGTTCGGTCTGCGTCCTGCGTTCCATCCCTCTGGTCTGGATCGCGCAGTTGCGCTTACTGACGGTATTGCTTCGGCCTACGGGTCGAACATTCTGAAAGGTCAACCTGTCAAGCTGGACACTGGCGGTACTATCGTCGTGGCCGCTGCGGGTGATTCGTTCCAAGGCGCGTTTGCCGGTGTCGAGTGGACTGATACCACTGGTCGCCGTCGCGTGTCCAACTACTGGCCGACAGGCACTGCCTATCAAACAGGCTCGTGCATCGCCTACTACTACGCTGATCCTCTGATCGTGTATGAGATTCAGGCTGCTGGCTCGCTGGCTCAAACTTCTGTTGGTGATCAGGCTGACCTGAGCAACACGACCGCTGGTTCCACAACCACCGGCCTGTCTCAATGCACCCTGTCCACTACTCTGGCTGGTGCTGGCAACAGCGCCCAGATGAAGATTGTTGGTCTGGCTCCCTACCCCGACAACGCTTGGGGCGATGCGTACACGATTGTGCGAGTGCAAATTAACGAGTCGCAGAACCAAGCGACCGTTAACGCTGTTTAAAAGGAGGGAGTGAAAAATGGCCGCTCCGATGCGTAGTACCGACTTTCGGTCAATTGTCGAACCCATTCTGAACGAGTGCTTTGATGGTGTATACGATCAACGTGCTGATGAATGGAGCCGAGTCTTCCGTCAACAGGAAGGCATTCCCCGCAACTACCACGAAGAACCTGTCCTGTACGGTTTTGGTGCTGCTCCCCAACTGCCTGATGGCACTCCGGTGACCTATCAGCAGGGCGGTGTGCTGTTCCTCAAGCGTTATGTGTACAGCGTCTATGGTCTGGCCTTCGCGCTGACCAAAGTGCTGGTTGAGGACGGTGACCACATCCGCATTGGTCAGGTGTATGCAAAGCATCTGGCTCAATCGCTGATCGAGACCAAAGAGACCCTGTGCGCCAACGTGCTGAACAACGCCTTCACTGGCGGTGCTTATGCTGGCGGCGACGGTGTTGCTCTGAACGCCTCCAACCACCCCATCGTCAACGGTACGTTCAGCAACCTGCTGACCACCGCCGCGAACCTGTCGCAGACCTCTCTTGAGCAGATGCTGATCCAGATTCGTCAGGCTGTGGACAACAACGGCAAGAAGATTCGTCTGGTTCCGAAGCAACTGGTTGTTGCTCCGGGCAACGTCTTCCAAGCCGAGGTGCTGCTGAAGTCTGTCCTCCGTGCTGGCAACGCCAACAACGACATCAACCCCGTGAAGTCGATTGGCCTGCTGGACGAAGGTGCCGCCGTGATCTCGCGTCTGACCTCTGCCACTGCATGGTGGGTTCAGACCGATGCTCCCGAGGGCATGAAGCTGATGATGCGCCGTGGTCTGGAGAAGACGATGGAAGGCGACTTTGAAACTGACTCGATGCGCTACAAGGCCACCGAGCGTTACGATGTCGGCTTCACCGATCCTCGTGCGATGTACGGTACCCCCGGCGTCTAAACCTAAGTGGGGGCTTCGGCCCCTGCTCCACAAAGGAGAAAGACAATGGCACAAACCTACATTGGTTCGACCCTGCGTACCGGCTCTGGCACGTTGACTGACACCACCGATGGCGGCTTTGTCGTCACGGCTCAGACAACGACTGTCACGACCGTCACTGGTGGCACCGCTGTCAGTTCCACCATCACCATCCCGGCTTCGTCGCAAATCATCGATTTCTTTATTGATTGCGTGACATTGCCTGTGGTCGGTGGTGGCACGGCTACGACTGTCCCCATCACGATTGGCACCGCTGCTGCTGGCACTCAGTATCTTTCCGCTACGGACTGCATCTCTGGTGGCCGCGCCGCTCTGTCCTTCACCGCTGCTCAACTGACCGCAATGTCGGATGTCGGCACCAATCAGAGCGTGGTCGTTACCGTTGACCCCAACGGCACGATTGTTACCACCCAGGGCGTCTATCGCCTGACGGTGGTCTACGCTCAGAAAGTTTGAGGAGGCACATCATGGGCCAATTCAAACCAATGGTGAAGATGATGACCACCGAGCCTTCGGTGGAACTCAAGCTCAAGAAGGGCGGCGCTGTCAAGAAAGCTGACGGCGGCATGATGGGCACGGGCGCAATGCCTGCTGCCATGCCCGCTGGCCCCGCTCGTGGCGGCATGATGCCTACCCGCGCCCCGATGCGCCCGCCTCTGGCGGCTCGTCGTCGCGCTATGGCTATGCCTGGGAAGGCTATGCCTGCCGCTATGCCCGCTGGTGTCCCGGCTCCCGCCTCTCCGATGCCTGCCATGAAAAAAGGTGGCAAAGCTGAAGGCGGCGAGTCCAAAGCCACCCACAAGGCTGAGATGTCGAAGATGAAGGGTCTTGAAAAAGAACTGAAGTCTCACGAGTCCAAGCCTGCCAGCAAGGCCCACAAAGGTCTGAAGACTGGTGGAGTGGTAAAGGGCCAGGGCGGTTATGCAACTGGCGGCGTTGTCAACGGACAAGGCGGCTTTGCGACTGGCGGCGTGGCGAAGGCAAACGGCGGCGGCTACAAGAAAGGTGGCTCCGCAAAAAAAGCCTACGCTACGGGGGGGCTTGTTAATACAGGCAAGCCCGTAGCGATGCCCCAAGGCCGTAAAAAGCCCTCTGCTCCCGTAAGCATCAACCAACTGTCTGGCACCTTTAAAAAAGGCGGTCAGGTCAAGAAGGCTGAAGGCGGCGAAGTTCTTGAAGACCTCTCAAAAGGAGCGTATGACAAGAGCATTGGCCCGTCCGAAGAAGAAATGGACATGGCAAAAGCCATCCGTTCTGTTCCTCGGCGGCTGTTTCGCGGGGCAAAGAGCTTGCTAGGCATTAAGGATGAGGCTCCTACGCCTGAGCTTCCAAAGGGTTCTGTCACTGAAACTAAAAAATCTGTGACCGTGACCCCTGGAAGAAAATCTGGCGGCGCTGTCAAGTGCTAAACCGGACGGGGGCTTCGGCCCCCGTTTCTGATTAAGGATAGATCATGAAGGTACAGACCGTATCAAGAACAGGCGCTGGATCGACCGATGCGGTGGTGATCAACACAAACGTCACGCCCGTCAATATTGGCTTTGCTGTCATCGTGACCGGCACGGTAAATTATTCTGTGCAGTTTTCCTACGATGACCCCGCGGTTGGTTTTACGACATGGTTTGATGACGCAACCATCACCAGCAAGACCGGCAACGAGGATGGGTCGATCAATTTCCCGATCACCGCCATCAAGACGCTGGTCAATTCTGGCTCTGGCACGGTGACGATGAAGGTTGTTCAAGCCGGGGTGGCATGATGGGCGTGTATTCGTCTGCAACCCGCCAAGGCGCTTATGAACCATTTGACCTTCAGGTTGCCCGTGGTCAGGTGGATGGTCATAGCACCGTCAACATCTATGGCTACCAGCCAGCCGTAGCCACGACTTCTATTCCGGTGTGGGAGAACGCCACAGCGTACACCTACCCGCAATCGGCCATCACGATGTATCTCTCAGGGTCTGCCGGAGATACCGCGCAGATTTTGATTGTTGGCCTTGATGCCAACTATGCGGTCATTTCAGAGACCATAACTCTGAACGGCACAACGCCGGTCGCCACCACGAAACAGTATTTCCGTATCAACAGCATGACGGTATCTGTTGGCAGCGCGACAAACCCATCTGGGGCTGTGTATCTGAAGAATCAGGCCGGGTCTACAACCTATGCACAGATCAACGCTGGCGTGGGCCGTACCCAGGCTGCGATCTACACCGTG
>SXGQ01479018.1_pt1 | contig 11016 bp, 10 predicted proteins | sample 3178371 | NCBI WGS metagenome assembly SXGQ01 (sample SAMN11356859, study PRJNA531348) | freshwater metagenome | isolation source: freshwater sample F1-20 | place: China: Fuxian Lake, Yuxi | collected 2017-12-25 | reverse complement strand
GCGGGTGGCCGGCATGCACGCCATGGCGCGCGCGGTCTATCATGCCCTGGGGGTGCTCGACGCGAAAGCCCACCGAAAACGGCTTGGCCTCTAGGTACACCCCGCGCGCGTGCAGCATCTCGAAGGTGTCGCGCGAGCTGTGGCCCAGGGCCAGCACCGCGTGGTCGGCCTCGAGACTGTATTGGCTGGCGTCGGCAAGCCTTTCGATCACCAGGCCGCGCAGCTGTTTGCCGTTCGGGCCCTCTTCAATGTGCAGGTCGCACACGCGCTCCTGAAAACGGATCTCGCCGCCCAGAGCGATGATTTGCTCTCGGATGTTCTCCACCACCTTGACCAGCTTAAAGGTGCCGATGTGCGGCCGCGCCACAAAGAGAATGTCTTCGGGCGCTCCAGCCTTGACGAATTCGTTCATGACCTTGCGACCCAGGTGCCGCTGGTCCTTGATCTGGCTGTAGAGTTTGCCGTCGGAAAACGTTCCGGCGCCTCCTTCACCGAATTGCACGTTCGACTCGGGGTTGAGCTCTTTTTTGCGCCACAGGCCCCAGTTGTCCTTGGTGCGCTCGCGCACTTTTTTGCCCCGCTCGATCACGATGGGCCTAAAGCCCATCTGCGCCAGCAGCAGCGCCGCAAAGATGCCGCAGGGCCCAAAGCCCACGACCACGGGCCGGTGTTGGATCTGAGCCGGCGCCTGTACCGGGGGGTGGTAGTTCAGGTCGGGCGCAGGGCCGATGTGTGGATGGCCCTTGAACTGCTCGAGCAGCGCTGCCTCGAGGGCAGGCGCCACCTCTACATGGGCGATGTACACCAGACAGAGCACATGCTTGCGCGCATCGAAGCTGCGCTTGTGCACATGCGTCTGCTCGATCTGGTTGGGGGAAATGCCCAGTGTCTGGGCAATGAGCGCAGTCAACGCCGGGTCGGCATGGTCCAGCGGGAGCTTGAGCTCGGTCAGGCGAATCATGGCAATGTGGATCTGTTTTCCGGATCAAGCCCCATTGTAGGAGCCGCATCTCACCAGAGGCGGTGCCAGCGTAGCCTGTGCGCCTACTCGGGAAGCAAGGATCTGGCATGCCCCCAAGCTGGCCAAGCAGGATAATTGCGGGTGTGAAGCACGCCAGACCGCCGCTGGTGCGAGCTGGGAAACCAGGCACTGGAGGAAGGTCCGGACTGCACAGGACAGCGTAGGAGGTAACACCTCTCCACCGCGAGGTGAGGATCAGAGCAACAGAGACGAGCCGGTTGAGTCCGGGTGAAACGGGCAATCTCTACGCGCAGCAACACCAAGTAGGCCAGCGTTGATGTGGTTCCGCAGAGCTGGCGGGTAGGTGGCACCGAGCCGGGTGGGCGACCCCCGGCCCAGATGAATGGCGGTCACGCCGGTTTTCGAAAGAGGGCCGGTGCACAGAATCCGGCCTATCGGCGTGCTTCACACTTTTATTCGGCCCGGCGCGGCATGCGACCGGTGCGCAGGGCGTGGGCCCAGTCGGACCGGCCGCGCTGGTCGGCCAGCTGGGCCATGGCCTCGTGGTCATAGGGCACGCTCAGCAGCTGACAGATCCAGCGGCCGTCTTGTATTTCGGCCATCGCGTAGCGCGCATCAGGACTGCCGTTTTCGATCCGGTGATAAGACGATTGCGGATAGGGGTGGTCGTCGTCATAGGCCGGCAGGCCCACGCTGCCAGGGTTGATGATCAGCAGGCCGCTGGCCAGCCGGACAGTTCGGGCGATATGGCTGTGCCCACAGGCCAGTAAAGTGATGTGCGCCGCCATTCGACCATCGAGTCGCTCCTCGATTTCTTCTGCTGTCGCCAGCCTGGCCTCCAGACCGACCGGCGTCTCCAGCAGGTACTCGATGTCGCTGCGTGGGCTGCCGTGGCACAGGGCCACCTCGGCCCCCAGTGTGTCTGCCCATCGTTGCCCTTGATGTAAATCTGTCGCACATGGCGGCGCATGCGTTGCAATCCAATCGCGATCTTCTGGGCCCAGTAGTGCGCTCGTGTAAGCATCGGACGGACTTTGCCTGTGCGGCGGCAAGCTCAGCACCTGCCGTTCATGGTTGCCTGCCACATGAAGCCAGGGCAGGGTTTTGAGTCTTTGGGCGGTCTCCCGGGGCAGCAGGGGTCCGCTGAGCGTGTCACCCAAGTTGATCACGTGGTCGATACCGCGACCATGCATGTCGGCAATCACTGCCTCAAGGGCGGCCAAATTGCCGTGAATGTCGGACACAAAGGCCAAGCGCACGCTCATCTCCATCGGTTTTCTTCCGGATCACTATAAGTGGCCCCGCCTGGGACCACGGGCTCTTGACAGGATTTGAACTTTTTTCTAACATGCATCAAACATCAAGCATCATTTCGGCAAAAGCTTTCATGCGCACCACCTTGAGCATTGACGACGACGTGCTGTATGCCGTCAAAAGCCTGGCGCGTCGCCAGGGGCGCAGCGTCGGCGAGGTGCTCTCTGAATTGGCCAGGCAGTCCTTGCAGGCGCCGACCGGGGAGGCAGCCGATCTGCGGCCTGGTGCGATGGATGCGCAATTGGCCGCCCTGGGCCTGGTGCCCTATCGGGCATCTCAGGTGGCTGTGGTGACGCAAGCGCAGATTGATGCCTTGCGGCAAGCAGAAGGCGTCTGAGTCTGAGGCCGCGCATGCCTGCTGTCCGTGAAACTTCTGCCGCCTACCGCTTGACCAAGGCGCACTCCGGCCGGCGCATCAGACTGCTTGATGTGAACGTGCTGATCGCCTTGTCCGACGGTCGACATGAACATCATGATCTTGCGGCTCATTGGTTCCTTGACAATGCCGCGCAGGGCTGGGCCAGTTGCCCGCTGACCCAAAACGGTGCTTTGCGCATCATGAGCGCACCGGCCTACCCAGGCGCGCGCCCAGTGGCGCAGGTGCTCACCCAGTTGCAGACTCTGTGTGCCAGCGTCCATCACCACTTCTGGCCCGACGATCTGAGTCTGGTGCAGGCCGACATCCTCAATCCCAAGCACGTGTTGGGTCACCGGCAGCTGACCGATGCCTACCTGCTGGCCTTGGCGGTGCATCAGCAGGGCTGTCTGGTCACACTCGACGGCGCGGTGGCGCTGCAGTCGGTTCGCGGGGCCGAGCCCGGGCACCTGCTTGGGCTTTTGCCCTGAAAGTCTGACTCAGAAAAGTCTGGCTCAGAGGTTGAACCCACCCAAACTCTGAATGCGCTCCACATGCGCCAGCAGCGAGCGCTTGGCCACCGGCCAGATGCGAGGGTCGACGTCGTCGTAGGCTTTTTTCACCCAGTCGTCCATGCTGCCTTTCGGGTCGGCCTGCATCACCTTGAGCACCTTGGCCTCGCGTTGCAGGCGGTGGCCTTTTAGACGGGCAATGGCCCCCGGCGCATCGCCCAGCACATAGCCGTGGGCGGGTGCGATAAAACCGATCGCGTGCTCTGCACAGGCGCTGGCCAGCAGGTCCAGCGAGTCGAGGTAGTCGTTCATATTGCCATCGGGGGGATCGACCACGGTGGTGCTGCCATTGAGGATGTGGTCGCCGCTAAAGAGCAGGCCGTCTTCTTCCAGCACCAGACAGACATGGTTGGCCGCATGCCCGGGTGTGTGCACCACCCGCAGGGTGTGGGTGTGTTCTCCTTGGCCCAGCACCAGGCGCTCACCGTGGGCCAGTTCCCGGTCTGGGACGAAATGGCTGGCCGCGCGCGCGGTGGGCAGCGAGGCCAGGCCCAGGATGGGTGGCTTGGACTGGCACAGGGCCTGCAGCGGCTTGGCGCCGGGCGAATGGTCGGCATGCGAGTGGGTGCAGACGATGGCGCGGATGTTGCCGCCGCTGGTCTGCCACAGGGACTGCAGGTGCCGTTCGTCCGCCGGACCGGGGTCGATGCAGATATAGCCGGTGCTGGCATCGCCAACCAGGTAGCTGTTGGTGCCCGGGCCGGTCATCACGCCGGGGTTGGGCGCGGTCAGACGCATCAGGTTTTTGAGCAGGGCCACGGGCCGCTCGGTCTGCCAGTCCAGGTGGTGCACGAGCTGCCCGTCCGGGCATGTGAACTCCAGCTCGCCGTAGGCCGATTCATGCTCCATGTAGCGGGCCTCGCGGCCTTGGAGCCAGCCGGCGCGCGGGCAGGAGGTCCACAAGGGCTTGCCGGTGCAAGCTTGCAGCACTGCTTCCACGCTGGCATAGGCCTTCAGGCGCTGCAGCGTGCGTATGGTCGGGAAAATCATGAACATGTTGCCGCTCTGCTGGCGCTCCAGCGCATCGGCCGGTCGCACCCACACCGGCTCGAACTGCTCGTGTTCGTCGGCCACGGGCTCCTGGCCCTCGGGCATGCGCGCGACCAGGAACGGCACATCAAAGCGTCTGGGCATGTCCCGATCCGTGACCCAGTGGGCCAGCAGATAGACCTCGTCGGCCGCCGGCTGCAGCCCGCGTGCCTGGCACTGTGCAAAAAACGGCTGGTGGCGGTCGAGCCCGGCCAGGTCGGTGGCGTCGGCATGGCGCCCATCGGCCCGGCGGGCCAGCAAAATGCCCAGCTCTTCAAAGCTTTCGCGGATGGCGGCCAGCGCAGGCGTCAAGCTGGCCGGGTCTTGGTCGGGCCGCCGCCGGCACGCGGCGTGCGCCGCGGGAGAGGCGTCCTGCGCGTCGATGCCGCCTCCGGGAAAGACGAAGGCTCCGGGGGCAAAGCTGGCCCGATCGGATCGGCGGGTCATCAGGACCTCGAAACCGCCAGGGGCCGGCCGCAGCATCAGCACGGTGGCGGCAGATCGAAGGGGCGCTGGCTCGCGCTGGGCATAGAGCAGTTGGGACGGGCGTGGCATGACGGATCTTGATGGGCGGGCCGTGAATGATGGCTGACAGAGCAGGCTCGGTCAGCATGGTAAGCCACCGCCGATAATGACGTCATGCTGATTCGATTCACCAAAATGCAGGGTGCGGGCAACGACTTCGTGGTGCTCGACGAAACGCGCGGCTTGCTTGGGCTGACGCCGGCGCAGTACCGATTTTTGGCTGATCGCCATTTTGGCGTGGGCGCCGATCAGATTCTGAGCGTGCGTGCCGCGCCGGCCGGCACCAGTGGCATCGATTTCTCCTATGTGATCCACAACGCCGACGGTGGCCAGGTCGAGCATTGTGGCAACGGCGCGCGCTGCTTTGTGCGTTTTGTGCGCGACCGCGGCCTGAGCGATCGGGACACGCTGCGGGTGCAAACCATGAACCGGGTGCTCGAATTGCAGTTGCAAGCCGATGGCCGGGTTACGGTGGACATGGGTGCGCCGGTCTTCGCTTTGGACCAGATCCCTTTTGACGCCAGCGGCCTGCTGGCTCAACCGATCGCGGGATGGGACACCTGGCCCTTGAGCCTGGGCCCGGCCGGCACAGTGCGTGTGGCGGTGCTCTCGATGGGCAACCCGCATGCGGTGCTGTGGGTCGACGACATCGATCGGGCTCCTGTGCTCGCCTGGGGCCCTTTGATCGAGGCCCATTCGCGCTTTGCTCAGCGGGTCAACGCCGGCTTCGCCCAGGTGATTTCGCGAAGCGAGATGCGATTGCGGGTGTATGAACGCGGCGTCGGTGAGACCCTGGCTTGCGGCACCGGTGCCTGCGCCGCAGTGGTGGCCGGCATCCGCGAGGGCTTGCTCGACGCGGCCGTGGAGGTGCACACCCGCGGCGGTCGGCTGCGCATCGAGTGGGCCGGCGGCCAGGACATGCGCGCGCCGGTGCGCATGACCGGGCCGGCCACCCGGGTGTTTGACGGGCAAATCGAGTTGCCGGCCGGGCTTTGAAGCACCGTGCGCTGCGGCGGCTTGGACTTGAGCCACAAACCGTAGACAATGCAGGTCCATGAAGCCCACTGACACGGCCATGGCCCACCCCATCACCGAAGACGACATCGCCAATTTTTTGGCCAACAACCCGGATTTTTTTGAGCGCCATGCACCGCTGCTGGCTTCGGTGCAGTTGTCCAGCGGACATGGCAGCCGAGCTGTCAGCTTGCAAGAGAGGCAGGCTGAACTGCTGCGCGACAAGATCAAGGCCCTGGAGCAGCGCGTCATCGAAATGATGCGCCATGGCCAGGACAACAGCGCCATCGGTGAAAAAATGCAGGCCTGGAGCCGCCAATTGCTTCTGGCCGCGCGGCCGCAGGACATTCCCGGCGTCATCACGTCAGAATTGCAAAAGCAGTTCCTCATTCCGCAGGCGGCCATCAAGGTCTGGGGGGTCGATGCGGCGTACGCCCAGCAGGCCTTTGCGGTCGGTGTGAGTCGAGAGGCCCAGGCCTTCACCTCCTCCCTGGCTCGGCCGTACTGCGGTCCCAACAGCGGCCTGGAGTCGGTGCGCTGGCTCCCAGATGCGGCATCGGTGCAGTCCATGGCCGTGATCGCCTTGCGCGCGGGCGCTGCGCCCCAGGCCTTCGGCGCCCTGGTGCTGGCATCGTCAGACCGTGAGCGTTTTCAGCCCGACATGGCCACCGACTTTTTACAGCGCATCGGCGAGCTGGCCAGCGCGGCCTTGTCGCGCTTGCGCACTGCGCTGCCCACCGAGCCGACTTGAGCGCGCATGGTGCTAGAGCCCGCCCCGGTAACGCGCAGGGCCTTGCCGTCTGAGGATCTGGTCGACCGCTACCTGGCCTATGTACGGGTTCAAAAGCGCCTGGCCGAGCGGACCCAGGCCCTGTATGCCCAGGATCTGATCAAGCTGCAGAATCTGGCTGCCCAGGCGGGTGTATCGCTGGAGCAGGTGACCACCCCTGACCTGCGGCGCTGGGTCGCCCAAATGCACGGTCGCGGCCGCAGCGGGCGCGGCATTGCCCTGATCTTGTCGGGTTGGCGCGGGTTTTATGCCTGGCTCGGTCGCGAGGGACGGGTGGCCAGCAACCCGGTGCAGGACGTGCGCGCGCCCAAGGCGGCCAAGCCCTTGCCCAAGGCCCTGGGCGTGGACGAGGCGGTGCAATTGGCCCAGTTCCAAGACGAAAGCGCCTCGCCCGATCTCGATGCCCGCGACCATTGCCTGACCGAACTGCTCTACGGCTGCGGCCTGCGCATCGCAGAGGTGGTCGGGTTGGACGTGCAGGCCAGCGCTCAAGCCAAGGGCTGGATCGACCTGCAAGAGGGGCAGGCCCACGTCCTGGGCAAGGGCAACAAGCGGCGCAGTGTGCCTGTGGGCGAGCCTGCGCTCAAAGCGCTGGCTGCCTGGCTCAGCGTTCGCAACCTGTGGAGCGCTGCCGAGCCGCCCAGCGCTGCGCTGTTCATCACCCGCCAGGGGCGGCGCCTGTCGGCCCGCCAGATGCAGGTACGGCTCAAGCGTCGGTCTCTGGCCGCAGGCCTGGCCACGCCCGTGCACCCGCACATGCTGCGCCATTCCTTTGCCAGCCACGTGCTGCAGTCCAGTGGTGACTTGCGCGCCGTGCAGGAGCTGCTCGGTCACGCCCACATCAGCACCACCCAGGTCTACACCCGGCTCGATTTTCAGCACCTGGCCAAAATTTACGACGCCGCCCACCCGCGCGCGCACGGCAAAAAATAGCGTCGCTGGTGCTTGCGCCGGGGCCAGCCTCGGCGCGATGGGAAGCTCGATCAGACCACCACATCTGCATGCAAGCACCACCGCCTTGGGCGGCGGCGACAATGGCGTCATGAAATCGATACGACTGCACCCGGGCAAGGAAAAATCCTTGCGCAGGAAGCATCCCTGGGTTTTCGACGGCGCCGTGGCCAGGGGCGGGGCTGACAGTGGTGAGACGGTGAGGGTGGAGTCGCACGAGGGCCGGTTTTTGGCCTGGGCTGCGTTCAGTCCGCGATCGCGCATTCGGGCGCGCGTCTGGAGCTTTGACGAGGCGCAACGCATCGATGCCACCTTCTTCTCCGATCGAATCGCCCGCTCCATCCAGGCGCGTTCTTTTTTTGACATCCGCAGCGACGGTCTGCGCCTGGTTCACGGCGAGTCTGACGGCTTGCCGGGCCTGGTGGTCGACCGCTACGGCGACGTCCTGGTGGCCCAGTTCACCAGCTGCGGAACCGAGCGTTGGAAGCAGGTGATCACCCAAGCGTTGCTCGATCACACGGGGTTGACGCAACTCTATGAGCGCTCTGATGCCAGCGTGCGCCAGCTTGAAGGCTTGCCCGAGGTCAAGGGCTGGCTCTCGGGCAGTGGCTCGACCGAGCGGGTGATCAGCGAGCATGGCTGGCAGCTCGCGCTGGACATAGACCGCGGCCACAAGACCGGGTTTTATCTGGATCAGCGGGAGAACCGGCAGCGGTTCTTTCAGTGGACGCGGCACCGCCGCTTCGAGACCGTGCTCAACTGCTTTTGCTACACCGGCGGCTTTACTGTGGCTGCGCTGGCCGGCGGGGCAGGGCACGTCACGTCCGTCGACTCCTCCGGGCCGGCGCTCGAGCAGGCCAGAGCCAACGTGCGGCTCAATGCACTGCCCCTGGAGCGCACCGACATGCTCGATGCTGACGTGAACGCGAGCTTGCGCCAGTTTCTGGCTCAGGGCCGGCGGTTTGACGCCATCGTGCTCGATCCGCCCAAGCTGGCGCCCACCGTGGCCCATGCCGAGCGGGCAGCCCGCGCGTACAAGGACCTCACTCGCCTGGGGCTGCAGCTGCTGCAGCCCGGCGGGGTGCTGTTCACGTTTTCATGCTCGGGCGGGATCAGCGCTGACTTGTTTCACAAGATCGTGGCCTCCGCGGGCACCGATGCCGAGGTCGATGCCTTCATCAGTGAGCGCATGGCTGGGGCGCCGGATCATCCGATGACGGTGCACTTCCCTGAAGGCGAGTACCTCAAGGGTCTGGTGCTGGTGCGCAAGCCCTGATCCCGGCCCCACCTGGCGGGGCTGTGCGGCAGAGCTCGGCGTCCGGCGTCCGCTGCCACTACACTGGCCTTCGGTCTGGGTCAGCCACCGCTGCGCCCCGACCCAAACGCTGATGGATTTTTTCGAATATGAGCCTCATACCTGTCACCATCCTCACCGGCTTTCTGGGCTCGGGCAAGACCACCTTGCTCAAGCGCGTGCTGACTGAAACCCACGGCCACAAGATCGCCGTCATTGAAAACGAGTTTGGTGAGGAAAACATCGACAACGAGATCCTCGTTTCTGACACCGAAGAGACCATCGTACAGATGAGCAATGGCTGCATCTGCTGCACCATTCGCGAAGACCTGAGGGCCACGCTCCAGCTGCTGGGCGCCAAAAAGCGCAAGGGTTTGCTCGATTTCGAGCGGGTGGTGGTTGAAACCACCGGTCTGGCCGATCCTGGCCCGGTGGCGCAAACCTTTTTTATGGACGAGGAAATTGCCGAACAGTTTTTGCTCGATGCCATCGTGACGCTGGTCGATGCCAAGCATGCGCAGACCCAGCTCGATGAGCGGCAGGAGGCGCGCCGGCAGATCGGGTTTGCTGACCAGATCTTCATCAGCAAGAGCGATCTGGTCAGCCCCCAGGAACTCGACGCCTTGCAACACCGCATCAAGCACATGAACCCGCGTGCGGCCCAGCGCACCGTGCATTTCGGGCAGGTTTCGGTGCGCGAGGTATTCGACCTGCGCGGCTTTAACCTCAATGCCAAGCTCGACATCGACCCCGATTTCCTCACTGAGGGCGGGCACGACCACGGTCATGATCACAGCGATCACGATCATGAACACCAGGGTGAGCATTGCGATCACCCGTCGCATGCGCACGGGCATCACCATCACCACGATGACGACGTCAAGAGCTTCGTCTTTCGCTCCGAGCGGGCCTTCAACCCGGCCAAGCTGGAAGATTTTTTGGGGGCAGTGGTCAACATTTATGGCCCGCGCATGTTGCGCTACAAGGGTGTTCTGAACATGCAGGGCACGCAGTCCAAGGTGATTTTCCAGGGCGTGCACCAGCTCATGGGCAGCGACCTGGGGCCGGCCTGGGCGGCCGATGAGCCGCGCCAGAGCAAGATGGTTTTCATCGGCATTGATTTGCCCAAAGACATATTTCTGCAGGGCCTGGAGCAGTGTCTGGTTTGACTCTTACGACCGTTTTTTGCCCGCCCGCACCCATTTCAAGGAGGCCGCTACAATCGCGCGCCGACTTGGGCAGTGCCGGACCGTCCGCGGCTGGCCCCGGCGCTTGCTGTGCAGGCGTGCCCGGGTCGCACAGGCGAGTGACACATTACAACGAGACTCTGGCCATGCGTGAGTACAGGCTTGATCAGGATCTGATTTTTTTCCCCGGCCCAATTGGGCAGGGGCTCGGTCAGATGGCTGCAAGCACCTCATGCGCAGCCCACCGCACAGGAGACCGCCCTTGACAGCTCCAGCCCTTCGCGACAAGCCGCAGGCCCAGGCAGGCCGCGGTGCGGCCGACCGACCCCAGGCTGCCACCTCGGCCGCCAGGAAGAAGGCCGCCCGCCCGGTGTCTAAGACCCCTTCCAAGGCCGCCAAGCCGGTGAGCAAGAGCTCTGCCAAAAAGCCGGTCAAAACCCCGGCCAAAGCCGTTAAAAAAGCACCAGCAAAAGTTGCGGGCAAAGCTGTGGTGAAGGCTACTTTGAAAGCGCCAGCCAAAGTGCCAGCCAAGGGCAAGAGTTCGGCCAAAGCACCGGCCAAAGCATCGGCCAAAGCTGCAGTGAAGGGCAAGCCGCTGCCCAAAGCGGCCAAGCCAACGCCCAAAGCGGCCAAGCCGGTGAACAAGACCAAGGCTGCGGCGGTCAGGGGGGCTGCCAAACCGGTGACCAAGGGCCCAGCAAAGTCCTCAGCCAAGCCATCAGTCAAAGCCGTAGCCAAGCCAGCACCCAAGCCAGCACCCAAGCCAGCGGCAAAGCCAGCGGCAAAGCCAGCGGCAAAGCCAGCGGCAAAGCCAGCGGCAAAGCCGGCCGCCCAGCCCACAGCAGTTGCCCCCAGCCGGCCGGCTCAGGCGGCGCTGCCGGTGGCTGTTGCGCCGGTGCCTGCTGAAATTCCCACCCGCAAATCCAAGGGCCGCGCCGTTTTGGCGCCGGTCCGTGCGCCCGTCGTGCCGACCCATGCTCCTGATGCCGCCAAGGCCAGCTAT
>SXGQ01149228.1_pt1 | contig 11016 bp, 10 predicted proteins | sample 3178371 | NCBI WGS metagenome assembly SXGQ01 (sample SAMN11356859, study PRJNA531348) | freshwater metagenome | isolation source: freshwater sample F1-20 | place: China: Fuxian Lake, Yuxi | collected 2017-12-25 | reverse complement strand
GCATCTGACAGAAAGAGGCTTGCAAATTAATCCTTCGCTAACGTGTCTACGAAACTCCTGTAGTGACTTTAAGTACCTTATGTTGTAACCAACCATAAGGACAACATTTCTCGAAGCGCACTCCTCTAGTAATTCCAATACCCCTGCACTGCTCTGAGATATTGGTTTCTCAATAAGTAGGTGCGCGTCACTCTTTGCAAGATCAAGCGCCAAAGATATATGGCTAGTAGATGGTGTACATAAAACTGCTATCTCTGGGGAGAATTCTTTTGCGTCTTGAATAGTTGTTAGAAATTCACTTCCTGAATTCACTATTTGGGTTTTATCGTTCAACCTCAAAACCTTTATTTCAGCGCTAGGGAACAATTGGCGCACTAACTCTTTATGACGCTTACCCATGCTTCCCGAGCCAGCAATTAAGATTCGGCTAAACATTACAAAACCTACGCATTATTTTTAACCCTAATAGGCCACTCTTTTCCGGATGAAATTGGCAGCCAACAATGTGATCTTTAGATATCACTGATGAAATTCTGTGTTGACCATATTGCGTGTAGGCGACTTCATTAGCCGGATCTGCGGGAAGGACTTGAAATGAATGAACAAAGTAAACTGAATCCGCCTCATCATTGTCTTGTAGCAGAGTACCTGTCCATTTCTTCTTTGAGTGTGTTGGGAGTAACGGGCTCCATCCAATATGTGGAACCTTAGTTTCCTCCCCAAGTGAATCCTTGCTAGGAATAGAAACTACTCTACCTGGAATTAGTCCTAGCCCATCTGTGGGAGCAAATTCCTCACTTTCATCCATTAAAAGTTGCATTCCTAGACAAATTGCAAGTAGTGGCTTACCAGAATTTCCGTATTCTTTTAACGCTTCAATCAAGTTGTATTTTTCTAAAAGCGCCATAGCATTTGGGAAAGCACCTACTCCAGGAAGTACTACACGGTTTGATTCAATTACAACTTTAGGATCAGATGTAATTGTGATTTTAGCGCCACAATGTTCAAAACCTCGACTAACGCTTAAGAGATTGCCTAATCCGTAATCAATTATCGTTATATCTGGGGATTTCAAAATCTCTCACCCCTAATCCTGAATCAATTGCTTTAGCCCTGATTGTTGCAAAATCCAATCTCCCATAATGAACTATATCGGCCATTGCGACAGCATCAGCGCCTCCTTCGCTTGTAACCTTTAGCAAGTCTTGAAAACTTCCCATTCCTCCGCTAGCTATTATAGGAACGCTTACGGCGGAAGACACAGCTTTTACCAACTCAACATCAAAGCCTTTACGAGGTCCCTCACGGTCCACCGAGGTTAAGAGAATTTCTCCAGCCCCTTTTGCAACACATGTTTTTGACCATTCAATGACATCTAAGCCCGTGCGTTCTCTGCCGTTATCATAAAACACTTCCCAGGCATCATTAGAGATTCGCTTTGCTTCAATTGAGCTGACCATGCATTGACTTCCAAAAGTGCGAGAAATGTCAGAAATTATTGAGGGATTTTTGATGGCAGCTGTATTAACTGCGACCTTATCTGCACCTGAGCGTAGGACTTCTCGGGCATTCTCAACAGATCTAATTCCTCCTCCAACAGTTACAGGGATAAAAATATCTTTTGCCGCATCCCGTATAATTTCAACTAAATGGTTTCGCCCATAAAGGCTTGCCACAACATCCATGTAAAGAATTTCATCAGCGCCCTGGTGATAGTACTTTCGAGCAAAGTCATTCGGTAATCCAAGAACTCTAAGACCTTCGAGATGCACCCCTTTGATCAAATTTGTTCCTTTAACATCTAAGCGAGCAATTAGCCTTAATTTACCCATCACTAATTTACTTAACTACTCTTTTGAAATCGGATGTCGAAGTTTCCACTGACCTGATTCAAATGCCCAAAGATGGGGAGATCGAAAAGTATCGGAGAGTGTTCTAAAATACTCCTCATCCATTATCGGCTGTTCAAACCTTTTGCTTGCTATTGGAAACTCTTTTTCATTTAACGATAAATATCTAAAAATTTCTTCGGAGAATCTAGAAGGAAACTCGTGATCAAATTTATGAACAAGTGCTACTCCTTCACTCCTGTCAATATCTCCAGAGCGAATCTCTTGGGCTGCGTCATAGCTTGCTCGTCCAAGCCCAAACTTTATTCCGGTGGTGTAGTAGTGGAAATCATCGATTTTATCGTCAAGGCTATTGTACTTTGAATATGTCCCCGGAGTTCGCTCTGGAGAGGCTTCAAAGCCCCCATACTCTACGGCGTAGTAGTAACAGGATTGTGGATGCCACTTCAAGTAATACCCAAGGTAATGAACTTCCACTCCTTTTTCATGAAGTTGCTGTCTATCAGCAGGTAAGTACGGATTGAGATCGCATTGGTCAACGCCAAACTCTGAAATCAGTTCCTCTGTGGAAACTCCTCCAAGAAGAACATTTCTTTGCTTTTCAGAAGCGAAATATGAATCATCCCTTAAGGCAGATTGCGTGTAACTTATTGGATTGCCATACTCTGCTTCGTTTTCTCCATAAAAAACAAGTGGAATATTAAACGTAAGGGCTAACTTTGGAGCTAAGGATTTCTGCCCAAACATAAAAGCTTGAAAAGGATGAAGTAGTAATTCTGTTGAGAGTCTCGTTAGTAGGCGATGAATTCTTCCATTTGGGGTCATTAAAAAGTTGTCATGCCCAGCATGTACCCATGATTGAAAATTACGCCAACCCCACTCTGTATAGATATGAGGAGCCCAGGTAACGGTAAGAGGGTGCATCCCATATTTAGTTCTTAAAACGTGCGAAGCGTAAAAGCTATCTTTTCCACCAGAACCTGGAACTATACAATCATAAGAACCATCATCCTTACGAAACTTATCACAAAGATATTTTAATTCCTTTTCTCGCTCCACCCAATCTATATCTTTGGCCTTTTTTTCAGTAAAACGGCAAGCATCACATATTCCTTCGCCATCGAAATTGATTGTTGCCTTTTTACTTTCTCTAGAATGCTCATATTCAATTGCTGAATTTGGTCTCTGATTAGAGATAACACACGTCCTACAGTACTTTACCTCTTTTGGTAAGCCATACAGAGCTCGAGGGTTAGCATTTGCGCGCGAAAATTCAGACAAATCAATACTTGATGGGTATGGAATTTGCTCCACTTATCTACTCCTTTGGATTTTCCAGGAAATCTCGGGCTTTTGCGAACTCTTCATGACCACCAATATCCGCCCAATTTTCATGCATCATAAATGCTACAGTATTAAGTCCTTCGGCATTAATGGCTTTAAAGAAGTCTGGCATTTGAACTTCCTTATCAGTTGGCAATAAAGACAAACAGTCTGGATCAATTACATAAATACCAGCATTAATCAGGTAATTTTTTGTTGGTTTTTCTTCATAGCCTGAGATGAATAATCCATTTGTTTGAATCACTCCATACGGAATCTGGACTTTATGTACCTGCACGGCCATAGTAGCCTTGGAATTAGTATTCATATGAAAATCGAGTATGCTTCCATATTTGATGTCAGTAATTACATCCCCATTTGTCACGAGTATTGGCTTCAGTGGTTTTGGATTAATTAGACTCAATGCTCCCGCGGTTCCCAGCGGAAACTTCTCCTTTACGTAAGAGATATTTACGCCTATTTCCTTGCCATCCCCAAAATACTCTTGAATCATCTCTCCCAGATGGTGGATGGCCAAAATAATTTCTGTGAATCCTTCTTCCGTAGCACGATTAATTATGTGCTCTAGAATTGGCTTCCCAGCGATGCGCAACATAGGTTTTGGGGTGCTCTTTGTTTTTGGTAATAGTCTTGTGCCTTTTCCTCCAGCCATAATTACCATTAAATTACTACGAGTATTTTGAGTAATTTCCTCATCCCAGACGTGCAATCCAATCAGATTAAAGTTCTTATCAGTAATGGGTATTTGATAGAGTTTGTTTTTTGACATGATTTGCAAAACATCAGCTTTGGATAAAGTCTCAGGAACTGTAATTGGTTTTTGATTCATTACTTCTGAAACAGGATTCGTCAGTTTTAATCCACGAAGTAGACCTCTTCGAATATCACCATCGGTGGTCGTCCCAATGAGCTTTAAATTTGAATCGGTAATCAAAACAATCCTCATGGAGGATTTGTTTAAACTTACAATGGCATCCCCAATAGTTGAGGACACAGGTAGTATGGCATGGCGCCAAGTGTCAGCCTTCATACTAGTTCGTGATACCTCTTTTTCAACTTAATGAGCTCCATACAAGTCACACTCCTATACTAGCGCCTGCGGCCTTCATGAAATATACTTTGGCGTAGAATTGACAAAGACTCCCGCTTCTTTTTTCAATAGGTAGCGATAGTTCTTACTTAACAATAAACCTCAGAAAAATACATTCAGGTCCGATTAAGAATTCGGCTTTAGGAATTTTAGAACATCAAAATTTGAGTATGGAAAATACAAGAATTTTTTAGCCTTCGTAGAACCTCTTAACTATAAAGTCGAAGGGATTAATTGACTCCAAATAGTTGACAATTTTTTCACTTACTTTTTCACTTGCAAAATCTTGATTTGGTAAGTCCTCCAGTTGCATTTGTAAGTTTCTCTTGCTATATAAAGTGGTTATTGCCCTTACAATATCTTGGAATTCTGCTGTGCAATGAATTACCTTATCGCTAGATTCTCTACCGCTTTGGCGATCTCCAATATTAACGCTGAACAGTCCTAGCAAGGGTGCCTCATAGATGCCACTGGAAGAATTTCCCACAATTCCGATGCAATGTGCCATCAATGAGAGATAGTTTTCCTGTCCTAAAGATGAAAAATAAAAAGCGTTTTCCCTTTTAATGACAAATTCTTGTATTGCTGAATCAATTGCTGAAGCACCGACGTCATTACCTGGGGCAGTAAATAGCAATGTTGTTCTAGGAAAAACTTCCAATGCCTTCAAAGTTTTTCCAATGATGTCAACCTCTTTATCTCCCCTAGTTTCTGGGTGTATAACCACCAAGAGATTATCGTCTCCAAGAGTTATTCCAAGTTCCTGTTCTAACTCTTCTTTGCGCTTTAAAGTCGTGCGAGATATGCTATCTCTAGCCAAATTTCCAACCTCAAAAATTGATTCTGGACATTCGCCAAGTCTCATCACTCTCAACTTATTGCGTGGCTCTTTGACGAAGTGTAAATTGGACATTTTAGTTATCGCATGGCGAAAGGATTCATCATAGGAACCTTCGGTGATTTCACCACCTGAGATATGAGCAATGGGTATTCCGGAGAGATTCGCCGAAATAACTGTGGCTAAAGTCTCATGTCTATCTCCTAAAACTAAGACGAGTTCTGGTGCCTTCAATTTAAAAGTTTCGTGGGAAAATCTCACTGCTTTTATAAAATCTTCCACAATGTCTGAAGTGGAGTACGAAATTTCGTTTTCTACTTCAAATTCTATCTTAATGTTATCGTCACTTAGTGACGCATATTCTGATTGGCTCATTACTGAATAGCTATTATGGCGAATTTTGAGAATATGAAAATCCCAATTTTCTCTTCGATTGATCTCATCAATCACATTCCTCACTAAACCAAAATCAGCCCGACTACCTGTCACCACGCATACGGAACGAAGGTTACTCTTCAATTAGGTCATCCTTCTCGTATTCTTTTGTAGCAAATTTCCCAATAATTGTTCGCCATAACATGGGTGAGAGTCCATCCGCTGGACGCTTTGTTGTTATATTGCTTTCAGAGAGTTTTTCACCCTTAATAATGCGCTTACTTGCAACAATTGAGCGTCGAGCAATTTTTAGATTTGGTAACTCACTAGGCGTTACTACTTTTTTTTCATAACCGAGCGCTGTTTCAGTTTGTCGAATTAGCCTTACCATCTCCACTAACTCTTGGGGCTCTAAGCTTGCTGCATGATCTGGACCTTCTAGATTTCGACTCGTAGTGAAGTGTTTTTCAATTACTTTTGCTCCGAGCGAAACTGCAATTATTGGCGCAAGCATTCCAGGTGAATGATCAGAATATCCTACTTGACAATTAAAAGTCGTTGAAAGGGTCTGGATAGCTCGTAAGTTCAAGTCATCAATTGGCGCAGGATATGCGCTAGTGCAGTGAAGGAGCGTAATCATATTTAAAGATGTTCCTCCCTCTTGAATAACAGAAAGGGCATCATGTATTTCCTCCATACTTGACATACCTGTTGACACTATTGTTTTACGTCTGATTGCTCCAACAGCGCTTAGAAAAGGAAAATTTGTTATCTCTCCCGACGGCACTTTTATAAATGCTGGGTTTAGACTTTCAATTACCTTTAAACTGTTTAAATCAAAAGCTGTCGAGGCAAAAAGTATTCGATTCGAACAATAATTATACAATTCTTCAAAATCATCTATCCGTAGGTGGTATTGCTTCAACATGTCCATCTGAGTAGTCCCTGGACTTTGCTTACCTCTTTGATAAGGCGCTAGGCTCGCCTTCTTTGTGACAACCTCTTCAACATTGGCTGTTTGAAACTTTACAACATCAACTCCAGCTGATACAGCAATGTCAATCATCTCTTTCGCTAGACGCACACTACCGTTATGATTGATGCCTACCTCTGCAACTATCAAGACTTTACCTGTGTCTATAAAATCGTCAACGCTCGTCAATCTACCTAACCAACTTCCCCTACTCAAAAATCTAGATTCAATTAATTTTGTGATGGCGGTATCATAGGGACTTTTCCAGCTCCTGTCGATACTCATATTCAATATATGCCTCTAAACTCCGCATCGGAGTCCATCCTAAGTCCAGTAATTTCTGGCTGCTTAGTAGAAATCTATCCTTGCTTTGAATGCCAGTATATTTATTAGGCAGAATCTTTATTCTTTTCTTGGAGCACCATGCAAGTACTTGTGCAATTTGCAATACTGAAGGTGTCTCTAAGCTTGATATATTTAAGGTTTGAAAAATACGATTTTCGATTGCAAACAGGATACAACTTGCTACTTCTTTTACGTGAACAAACCCCACTCTCTGAGAAAGCGGTGGATATATTTCAATCTCACTAGAATCAATACTATCTGTCACAAGTTTTTCAATCATACCTTTATTTAGAGGGTGACCACCAAAAATACTTGATGGGCGAATGATGGTGCAGTTCAATCCCTTTGAAATCAAATCAGTTAACAGTTTCTCTGCTTTAATTTTAGTCCAAGCATAAGGAATAGAAATTCCACTGATTCCCACTTCGCACTCTTCCTTAAGTAGGTGTTGTGAAACATCTCTATAAACTATCGCTCCAGATGTAAAGATTAAGTGTTTTCTTCTTAAGAGTGCCCAATATGCTAATTCACCCAGAGCTTTGTAATTTACTCTATCAAGAATCGATCTACCCATATCTAACAGATTCAAATTTTCTCTTATGCCTGGTAAATACACTATTGAATTACAATGTCCAAAAATAGCATCTAACTCTTGATGATTTAGTTTTTTTAGCAAGTTAAGATGCGTATGTGAGGAACCGTGTCTAGATGAGGTTGATACTATTTGAAAATGCATTTCCTGGGCTAAGCACAAAATCTCAATACCTAATCTTCCAGAGGCACCTACTACGCCAATCACATTTTTCACACTTGTATTATATTTTCAATGTAACGGAGGACTCGACCCCGCGTGAGTTTAATTGGCTCAATTTCTCTTTCCAACAAAAAACTCTCAAGAGCCATTTTTGGCTCGTTAAATCCAAAATACGAGCGAATACCTGTTGTTCCAGAAAACCGACAGTTTATTTCGAGAACTTTTGGACCTTTTCGTGTTTTTATAAGCTGGACATTCATTGGACCTTCAAACGCTATACATGATGCGATTTTCCTAACATACTCACTTACTTCGGAGTCAAAAACAATTTGAACAATCCATGAGGTACCATTCCGTAAAATTCGCTCTGCAACAATTGGGCCATGGATTTTCCCAAACTTATCTTTAAAAATACCACAAGTAAATTCATAGCACTTTTCATTTCGATAAGTTATTGAGTCCATATACTCTTGAATTAGTGCGCCGGGAGTTTTAGTGATAGCTAGATTTGCTTCAGTCAAAGAGTGAACAAGGTTTACACCTTTTGATGCGGTCCCAATTCTGGGCTTGATGATCCAGGGCAGGGGCATTTGCGATTCAATGAATTCCAGATCTAAATCATTTTCTGGTAGAAAGGTTTGAGGAATTGCAATCCCATTAAATTCCAAATGTCTATACGTTTTCCACTTGTCAAAGGTCAACTCTATTGTCTCAATATTTGAAACCATCACTATGGTATCTGAGCTTGTCTCCAAAAATGCCTTTTTTTTCGCTAAAGCTACAACATCAAATTCATTCCCTGGGAAAATCATTTCAAATCTATTTTCAATAATTAATTCAAGAAGTTTATCCATTCCAGATTCCTCTTCGAGCTTTGGAATGATGTGCCTCTTTTCAACTAAGTAAAGTCCTGCCGCATCGACATCGAAGTCGCTCGCATGAACTTCCACCTTGTCTCTAATCTGATTCAAAGCAGTGAGTATTGCTTGACCTGTGCCTGAACCGACCCCCGTAACCATCACCTTAGGTTTTCTTGACATCTAGTAAACTCCTAATCTTTTTAAAACATGTTCCTATTTCTCCAGAGTAATGAACATCTGATCCAATACTTACAAGTGCATCACTCGCAACTAGTCTTTGTACATAGTATTCGAAAAAAAAGTCCTGGTGATATTTAGAATTTATTTCTAAGGCAACACCATGATCTACTGCTTCACCTATCAATTCATCTACTAACTTTGTAGCGGGCATTATTTTGTGGCGAATCAAACTCATGCCAAAAGGATGCCCTACTACATGGCATGACCTATTTCTAATGACGCCCAACATTAGCTTTAATTCGATAATCGGAGTATCTAGTTTTGAAGACTCCAAAAAAGACATTTTATGTCCTTGATTATTCGGAAAGCGGTGTACGCTGGCAACGATTATGTCACTATTCCTCCGAACGTCAGGATCAATCGTAATTCCACCGTTAAAATCATTAATTCTTACCTCCGTGCCGATAGAAATGTCTAAGATTTTTGAAAAGCTTTTTACCTGGTCAACAAGGTCACTAAACCAATCACGACTTCCTATTGAGGTGTGCTCTGTTATCGAAATGGACTCTAATTCCTTTGAGAGTGCTTCATTCACGATTTGTTCTACAGACAAAGTTCCATCAGTAAAATTTGTATGAATATGATTATCCACTTTTGGAACAAAATCGATAAGGTTGGATGCATTAAGAATCTGCTTAATTTTTTTTTGCAATGCTAACAACCTAGAAAATCGAATTTACTGTGGCGTATGCGGAAACCCTCACGCATGTTAAGAAAATCTAACATTACTAGGTAAATTAACTATTCGGGAATATAGATTCTTAGAATTTATTAACTCTGCTTTTGGGCACTCTCGAAAAGGCTTCAGGCCATCAATTGGTTTCCACAATGGGCGACAGCCTATTCCTGAGGTATTTGTTCTTTCTAATATTAAATCTTTATATTCTTTATGATGTTCACTTAGGATCAACGTTTGCAACCAGTAATTGCTTTGACAATTATCGGGTTCCTCAAACATCCTTGTCCCGGATATTGACATAAACGCATCTTTATATTTTTGAAATAGCGCCCGTTTCAAGCTTATCTTCTCTGGTAGTTGCTCTAATTGAGCACAACCCAGAGCTGCGTTGATATTTGGCATTCGATAATTGTAGCCAACTTCATCATGATCAAACTCCCACTTATGAGCAATCTTGGCAGTAGTTGTGAGATGCTTTGCGCGCCCAGCAAGTGCTTCATTATTAGTTAGTATCGCGCCACCACCACCCGTAGTGATTGTCTTGTTTCCATTGAAACTCAAGGTACCAAGTAGGCCAAAGGTTCCGGTGTGTTGTCCCTTATAAAAGCTTCCGAGAGATTCTGCTGCATCTTCTACTAGAACTAGATTGAAGTCTCTTGCAATTGATAAGAGTTGATCAAGATCAGATGGATGACCAAATGTGTGCATAGGCACTAGGGCTCGGATTACTCTTTTGGTGGACTTGTTGATACATAAACCAGATTGTTTTTCTGTATTTGCACTTAGGTACTCTCTCAACTTAACAACATCGATGCCAAGGGTACTTTCCTCGCTATCGACAAAGTGAGGGATTGCGCCAAGATAGGAAATTGCATTGGCTGTTGCAACAAAAGTTATAGCCGGTAATAGCACTTCCTCCCCGCTATTAACTCCAGCAAGCTTGAGAGCTATCTGAAGGGCGACAGTGCCATTAACTACAGATATCGCATATTTAGCCCCTGTGTAATTGGCAAGTGATAGTTCAAATTGGTCAACAAATTTTCCAACCGATGATACATAATTTGAATCTAGACACTCCTTCAAATAGTTCCACTCATTCCCATCAAAGCTAGGTTCATGAAGCGCTACAGGTCCAGGACCTACAACTTCTCTAATTGCCTCTACTATTTGAGTAACAAATACAGTTGAATCCACGGCGGCTCTCACAGATTGTAAATCCCCGACTTATAGAGCTTTAAATTCTCAGGTTGGGTGAACCAATCAATACTCATGGCTAAGCCCTCTCTAAAGCCATTTAAACCTGCATATGAGGGTTTCCAACCCAAGACCTCATTAGCTTTTGAATTATCGGCCCAGAGCCTTTCGACTTCGGAATTTTCAGGCCTTAGGCGCTCTTCATCAGTAGAAATTTCTACCGATACGCCCATCATCTCTGCAATTAGTTTTGCAGCGTCCCCAATTGAAATTTCAAAATTACTTCCAAGATTGATTGTCTCACCAATTCCTTTCTCGCTATGAAGAGCTGAGATAAAACCTGAAACAGTATCTTCAATAAAACTGAAATCACGAGTTGGTTTAATCGCGCCTAACTTAATTGAGCTGGCTTTATTTGCTATTTGAGTAATGATTGTTGGAATCACTGCTCTTGCCGATTGTCTTGGTCCATAT
>SXGQ01747413.1_pt1 | contig 11017 bp, 8 predicted proteins | sample 3178371 | NCBI WGS metagenome assembly SXGQ01 (sample SAMN11356859, study PRJNA531348) | freshwater metagenome | isolation source: freshwater sample F1-20 | place: China: Fuxian Lake, Yuxi | collected 2017-12-25 | reverse complement strand
GTTCCAGCTGGTCACCTCGAGGGTCCGGAGCTTGCGCAGCACCTCATCCCCATCGACGGCACGGAAGCCTTCCTTCTTGGTGCGGTCGGAACTGGCGGTGAAGGCCACCTGGCCAGTAATCGAGGTGACGCTGCTGTTGCCCAGCCGGATCGTATTGCTCGCGGACACGGTCGCCCCGTTGCCAATGGCCGTGGCGATCGTCCGCAGCGCAGTGGTGCCGCCAGCCACGCCGTCGTCCCCTGAGGTTTTGGCGAGGAGAGCCTTCGTGCCGAGTGCTGTATTGCGCTGCCCCGTGGTAAGAAAGACGAGCAAACTCGGTCCCGTTTATCCATCCTCGCTACCTAAGCACTCGCCACTGACCGCGCCTTCAGCGAGCGGGCCAGCGGTGATCCTGCCGTCGGTAAGGCCGTCGCTGGTGACGCCCCGCGGCGAATGTCTGGGGGGTGACGGCTCCGTGGGCCAGACGAGCGGTGGTCATGTTGCGTGCAGCGAGCGTGGCTGCCGGGCGACCGGTGCCGCTGGCTCAGCGACTTGAGTCGATGCCGCAGTCTACTCGGGTCATGCCCCGGACGAGCGACCTCGCTGGCTGCCGTCCCGTAATCCCTCCGCCAGCGATTGCATTGCGGCGCGCACGCGGTCGCTAAACGTCTTCTCGTCCTCGTCGGGCCCAATCGTCATCGGCTCGCCGAGAGCGACGTGCAGCACGCCGCGAGCGGGCCACCATCGGCCTCGCGGCCAGAGCGTGTCGCCGCCTCTCGAGGCAATCGGCACGACCGCGCGACCCGTCTGGCGAGCGATGCGTGCACATCCCCTATGGAACGGTGCAATAACGTCTGAGTAACTGCGCGTCCCTTCCGGGTGAATGAAGAGCGGCCGTTCGGCGGACACCTGCGCCGCGAGGGTGAAGAAGCGCTGCATCTCGGCACGTCCGCCGCGTCGGTCGACGAAGAGATGACCCAGGATGCGGTAGCTGCGCGCGACCAGCGGCAGGCGCGACAGTTCGACCTTGCCGACGTAGACGGTGCTGTCCGGCAGGCACGCCGGATAGGCGAAGGTGTCGAGTAGCGAGGTGTGCGACACCGCCCAGATGGTGCTCGAGATGCTGTGCGGCGGGACGTGATGGATCTCAAGCCGGACGCCGAAACACCAGAGGACTGCGCGCCCCCAGTACGGCATCAGGGGCCGCGTGACGCGAGGGAAGGGCGCCAGCAGCACAATACCCAGCGCATAGGCCAGGGTAAGCACGACGCTGCCCATCACGCCGAGCATGCCACGCACGGTCGCGCTCATCGCTGGCGCCTCAGACGTCTGAGGCGCGTGCGTAGCAGGTGTGGGGCGTGCCACAGCGGCAGCGCGACGCCGACGGGAAACAGTACGAGCAATTCAGAGCCCGCAGTAACATAGTGGCTCCAGGGCGTAGCCCACCCGTCCGCCACGGAGAAATCCGGACCATCGAGCATGAGGCCAGCATTTGCCGCGCCGTCCTGCAGTAGACCCGTCCGGACATCGAGGCCCGTGAGCCCCACCAGTGCTGCGAGTTCCCTGTATCGGGCCTGCACGTCGGCGGGCAGGTGACAGGCCTTCTGTCTGATGAGATCGGGATAGAGGCGCTGCCCCGCGTGCAGCGTCTTGTAGGCGATCGGGCTGCAGACGCGCGCGAAGCCGTAGAGCCGGTCAGTGACCCGCAGACGCAGGAGCTTGCGCGTGAAGAACCGCACATAGTGGCGGATAAAAACGCGTGTGGAGAGGCGACCGAGTACGCCGCGGTCTTGCCAGTCGGGGTCGACGGCGGCCAGGCGGAAGCCTAGATAATGGTGGGGCGGCGCTTCATGCCACGACGCGAACAGAAAACCGCGCACGTGCGTGGCGTCGAGAGCCACGGCAATCTCCGGATAGTCGTCGAAGCGCCGCAGCACCTCGCGTCTGGGCACCGACTGAAAGGCCTTCGCTGCCACCGCGCAGATGCCGTCCTGCAGCGCGCGGATGCTAGCATGCGCGGTCTGCCCCAGCACGACCCTCATCGGGCCGAGACTCTCGGGGCGAGATGCACGCGCAACCGATCGACGATCCGGGTGTGGGTCGGATAGTCCAGCACGCTGAGACGGACGAAGCGACCGGGGTACTGGTCACCCTGACTGCTGATGTCGCGCAGCAGAATGCCCTCGGCGGCGAGTCGGCGCACCAGTTCGGCAGCGTCAATCGGACAGTCGGCCAGGTCGAGCAGAAGGCTGTTGATATGCGATTCAACCACGCGCAGACCCGGGATGCCGCGCAGTTGCTCGCGGAGATGCGCACGACGCTCATGGGTCGCGTGGACCATCTGCAGGGCATAGGCCGGGTCACCCAATGCCTCAATTGCGGCCATCTGGGCCAAAGTGGAGACCGTGTACGGCGGCGTGCGTTCCTGCAGCGACTGGGCACGGGCCGACGAGACTAGCGCGTAACCGACACGCAGTCCGCTCAACGCATAGACCTTCGAGAGCGAGCGGAGAATGACCAGATTCGGATGCTGTGCCACCGCCGCTTGCATCGAGCCGTCGTGCTCGGGCATGTACGCGAAGTATGTTTCGTCGATGAGACAGGGAATGCGTGTATCGATAGCTTCGAGAATGAATCGGACATCTGCTGCGCTGAGGTACTGCCCCGTGGGGTTGCAGGGATTGACCAGGACGAATCCACCCGCCCCCCACGCCTCCAGTGCACGAACGAGCGCCACCGGGTCGATGCGGAAATCGGTATCGTACGTCGGGAAGTAGCGCACAGGCGCCCCGCACAGGCGCTGCAGGACATGCGCGTATTCGCCGTAGCTCGGTGCCGGAATCACCACGGGGCCGTCGTGCCGGAAGATCTCGGGGAGCAGACGGAAGATGAGGTCTGACGATCCGTGGCCAAGTACGACCTGCTCGGCGGGAATGGCGAACGTGTTGGCAATGACGCGCTGCAGTCCCTGACCACGCAACGGTGGTGAGGTGCGGCTGGCCCATGGCAGGTGCTCACGCAGGCAGTGCAGCACCCGTGGGCTGGGCGGATACCAGGCGTCCAGGACGTCGGCGGCCAGCGTATCGGGTATCCGATCCAGATGCCGGAAGTCGTCGCCGATGATGTGATACACATCGCCGCCGTGGAGGCAGTATTCGCTCATGGAATCATCCTGACCGACAGCATACGCGACACGGTGTGGCCTGTGGGGGATCAGGCGCGGGAGTCGGGAATCGCCCAGAAGCGAACGGAGCTGCGTGTGCATCTCATCCCGCACTCGGGAGACGAAAGTTTCATGCAACCTCGAACGAAGATGTCAGCCGCCTGACGCAGGACCTGCGTCAGCATGTCCCAAAGACGGTGAACAACGTGCTCAGTGTTGTGAATACGACGCTGAAGAAGCCCGTGGAGGGGCGTCATCGAGCGGATGCCCTGCACCGTGGTGTTGCTGACGGTGCCCCCAAGGGGCGGTCCGGTTCTTCGATTGTGGCAACTACGAAGCACCAGTTTGGCATTCACCTCCCGCAGGACCGTGACCATCTGCGCTTCGGTAAATCGTGACTTCTTCATCGCTCCCTCGTGGATTCCGAGGAAATTATTCTCTCAGGCTTCAGCTGGTCCGAACAAGCCCGGGCAGGTCACAGCGCCACATGCATGTCGCACGGGCCGCAACGGCCTCGGCCATTCGGCTGCTGGAGCCGCAGGGGCGGGGCAACCGTGGAGACATTGTGGAGGAGGCATACGCCAGCGCCTAGAAGTAGCGCTGGCTCAAGGAGTTAAGTGGTGGAGGCGGCGGGAGTTGAACCCGCGTCCGAGAAACCGTCGTCGCAGAACCCTACGTGCGTGTCCCCATTCTGATGTCGCGACCAGTTCTGAACGGAGCCAAGCGCCCCGGCCGCCAGCCCTGATAGATCTCATTCCCCGGCGTCAGCGCGGCACCAGGGAACCAGCCCACTAGATGACGGTGATCCCTGAATCGCAGGCACTTTCAGGGCCACCGCTCACTGGTTATTAAGCAGCGAGAGCGTAGTCTGCTTCCGCAGTTACGTTGGTTTCCACCGCAGTTTAACGAGGGGGAGATGGAATCCTCGGCACGCGCTCCACGATCCCGATCCCCCGTCGAAGCCAGGTCGCCCCCACGGCGGTCGCCATCGCGAACACTGGTTCCAGTGTAGCACCCTTGCATTGACTTGCACGGATCCGGCTCCCCATAATGGCCGGGTCACCATGCCCCGACGCGTCACCGCCGCCGCGCTGCTCCTCAGCACAGCGCTCGGCATCCTCAGCCTCACCGGCGGGGCCCGCAGCACCATCGTCCACGGGGCTCCCGTGGCCCCGGACGAGGGGCTGGCCCCGACTCGCCATCCCGACCTGCCGCGCGAGGCCGCCAGCCTCTGGTTCGCCCCGGATGTCAACGGCAGCGCCACCGGCGCGCCCGCCGGTCCCCTGGCCGACCTGTCGCGTGCCGTCACCCGGCTCGAAGACCCGACGACGGCCCGAGCTGCCCTGCAGCTGCTGTCGCGGCCGGCGCTGCAGCGCACGGCCGTCGACGATTACGTCCGCTATCACCGCGCCCGCGCCCTCCGGCTGACCGACGCGCTCGACGAGGCCGCGCGCGAGTTCACCCGGCTGGCCGCCCTCCCCGCCGACCATCACCTGCCCGAGGCCGCCGCCCTCGCGCTCGCCGAACTGCATCAGGCGCGCGGAGACGAGGCCGCCGCCGTGGCCGTATACGAGGCGCTCGTCGCCCGCCCCCTCGCGGCGCCGCAGGTCGCATGGCTGCGCCTCGGCATCATGCGTCGCCGTCAGGGCGACACGCCCGGCGCCGTCGAGGCCTATCGGCGCGTCTACTTCGACAATCCACTGTCAGTTGAGTCGGCCACCGCCGAGGACGAGCTGACCGCATTGTCAGCCCTGTCGTCTGTGCCCGCCCTCGCCCCGCGCGAACTTCGCCGCGCCGATGCCCTGTTCCAGGCGCGCCGGTTCGAGGCCGCGCGCAGGTCCTACACGAGAGCCCGTACCGCCGGGCTGCCCGCTGCCGATGATGCCCGCGCACACGTCCGGGTCGCAGCGTGCGACGTGCGCCTGCGCCGCCACCGTGCCGGCTACGATTCCCTGCGCCAGTTCGATGGGGCAGATGTCACAGACGAGGTCGGCTTCTATCGCGTCACCGCCCTGGCCTCACTCGGTCCGCGCGACACGTACCGTCGCGAGGCCGTCGCCTTTGCCAACGCCTTTCCCCGCAGCCCCCTGGCCGAAGAGGCCCTCAACGATCTGGCCACCCACTTCATCGTCGCCGACGAGGATGCCGAGGCCGACCGCCTGTTCCGGCTGATCGTCGAGCGCTATCCCTCGAGTCGCCACGCGGAACGCGCCTACTGGCGCTCGGGTTGGTGGGCTTATCGCGCCCGCCGCTACGACGATGCGGCGCGCCTGTTTGATCAGGGGATCGCCCGGTTTCCCCGGGCGGATGCCCGCCCGTCGTGGCTCTATTGGAGCGGACGCGCCTGGAAGGCCCTCGGTGATGCCGCGCGCGCCAACGAGCGGCTGCGCATCGCCGCCATCGACTACGCCAACAGCTACTACGGCCGACTGGCGCGCACGCACCTTTCGCCAGGCGCCGCCAAGGCCATTAGTCCGCAGTTCACCCGCACGCTGCCTGCCGTGGTGCCCCCGCCGGGCATCGAGCGGGCCCGTCGTCTGATGGCGGCAGGGCTCGACGAAGATGCCCTGAACGAGCTCGCGTTCGTCCAGCGCACAGCCGGCGAGTCGCCCGCCCTTACCGCCACCATCGCCCTGGCGCAGCACCGTGCCGGCCGGCTCCGGGCCGGGATCAACGCCATGAAGCGCGCCTACCCGCACTGGATGGCGGCCGGTGGCGACGGGCTGCCCGTCCCGATGCAGCAGGTGATCTTCCCGCTGGCCTACTGGCCGCTCATCCAGAAATACGCCAGGGCCAACGCACTCGATCCGTTCGTGGTCGCTGCCCTTATGGCGCAGGAGTCGACATTCGATCCGGTCATCACCTCGTCGGCGAAGGCCGTCGGGCTCATGCAGATTCTTCCCAGCACGGGTCGCCAGTTTGCGCGCCGGCTTCGCCTGCCGCGCTTCACACCCGCGCGCCTCACCGATCCCGACACCAACGTGCGGCTGGGGACGGCGATCTTCGCCGACAGCATCCGTAAGTTCGGCGGCGTGCACTACGCGCTGGCTGCCTACAACGCGGGCCCGCACCGCGTGTCGGCGTGGCTGAAGGAAAAGCCCGGCCTCGCCCAGGATGAGTTCATCGACGACATCCCTTTTCCCGAGACGCAGAACTACGTGAAGCGCATCCTCGGCACAGCCGACGACTATCGCCGGCTCTACGGCCGCTGAGCCCTGTTCCATGGATCGCCTCCTCGAACTCACCCGGCGCGCTGAACGCGATCATTTCTGGTTTCGCGGCTTCCGCGCTTTCATGAGGCCGGTGCTGGCGCAGGCGATGCAGGGACGCCCGCACGGGCGCCTGCTCGACTGCGGGTGCGGCACGGGCGTCAACCTGCCCCTGCTGGCCCCGTACGGCACAGCCATTGGCTGTGACATCACGTGGCGCGGCCTCACGTTCGCGCGGCAGGACGCCGGACGGGTGCTGCAGGGGTCCGTCGCCGACCTGCCGTTCGGGGACGCGACCTTCGAGATGGTGGCATCGTTCGATGTCTTCTCGGCGCTGCCTGACGAGGTCGAGCAGCAGGGCATCAGGGAGGTGGCCCGCGTGCTGAAGCCTGGCGGGGCCGCGGTGCTGACCGTCGCGGCTCTCGACATCCTGCACGGGGCCCACTCGCGCCTGGCGTGCGAGACGCGCCGCTATACGCCCGCGCGCCTGCGGGCACTCATGGCTGCTGGTGGTCTGGTACCCGAGAGGGTGACGTTCACCCACGCGACCATCTTTCCGCTCGTGCTGGGCGCTCGCCTCGCCGATCGTCTCGGAGGCGCACGGCCGACGCGCGCGGGTGACGAATGGGAACTGGCCGTGCCCCCTGTGCCCGTGAACGCGGCACTGACGGCGGCACTCATGCTGGAAGCCGCGCTGCTGTGGGTGGTCAACATGCCGATTGGCTCGTCGCTCGTCTGCATCGCCAGGAAGCCGCAGTAGAATCGCGCAGACGATGCCTGCCTGGCTGATGCGAACGGCACTGGCCCTGTATGGGGCCCTCACGCTCTGGGTGTCGCTGGCGCAGCACGGCCTCACCGGCGCGCTGCCCCCGGTGCGCATCGTGGTGCTGCCGCCACTGTGGGGGCTCGGCGTGTTGGTGGCACTCGCCCTGCTGCTGGCACGGGCCAGTCGCGCCACACCGGAGCAGTGGCTGCCGCTGCTGCTGACGAGCGTCGTCTGGCTGCCCCTGCTGCCCGGAGAGATTCCACCGGCCTTTGCACTATGGCAGGGACCCCTGCTGGCCCTGGTCTGGCTGCTGGTGTCGGCTGGCCTTGCGTGGCCCGCGCTGCGTGCGATGCGATGGGCCACGGCTGCTGCCAGCGGTGCCCTGATGGCCGGGGTGCTGTGTGCGTCGGCGCTCGCTGTCAGCTGGACGCAGGTGCGCGACAGGCTGCCGGCCGGTGACGAGCCGCACTATCTCATCATCGCGCAGAGCCTGCTCAACGACGGTGACCTGGCCATCGACGACAACCATGCGCGCCGCGAGTATCTGCCGTACTTTCGCGGCGAACTGAAGCCCGACTACCTCCGCCGTGGGCGTGATGGACGCATCTATTCGATCCATGCGCCCGGCGTGTCGGCGCTGATCGCCCCCGCCTACGCCCTGGCCGGCTACGAGGGCACGGTCGTGCTGATGATCGTCCTCTCGAGCCTGGGGGCCACCCTGCTGTGGCAGCTGCTGTTCCGCCTGACGGCCGATGCGGGTGCGGCGTGGGTGGCCACCCTCGGAGTGATGGGCAGTGTGCCAGTGTTCTTCCACGGGTTCACCGTCTTTCCCGATCCGGCCGGGGCCGTGGTGCTGGTCGGTGCGCTGTGGCTGCTGGTGCGGGTGCATCGGGGCGAGACAGTGTCGACGGCCGTACTTGTGGCGATCGGGGCGGCGCTGGCCCTGCTGCCGTGGCTGCACACGCGATTCGCACTGACCGCCGGCGTCGCCGGTCTGCTGATGCTCGCGCGCCTCTGGACACAGCCCCGGCGCTGGTCGCGGAGCGCGTGCTTCCTCGCGGTGCCCCTCGTATCGGCAGCCGGCTGGTTCCTCTTCTTCCAGATCATCTATGGCACGCCGATGCCATCGGCACCCTATGGCGGCTACACACAGAGCAGCCTGTCACACTGGGCGCCCGGGATTCCCGGGTTGCTGTTCGATCAGCAGTTCGGGCTGTTTCCAACGGCGCCGGTGCTGCTGCTGGCGGTGCTCGGAGTCGGTTCGCTGGCCCGGCAGTCACCGAGGCTGGCCGTGGAGGTGGTGCTGCTGACTGTGCCCTACCTGCTGGCCGTAGCGGCCTATCGCATGTGGTGGGGCGGGTACAGTGCACCGGCGCGGTTTCTGGTGGCCGTGCTGCCGGCCCTGGCGCTGCCGCTGGCGGCGTGGTGGACCGCTGGAGGCACGGCACGCCGGGTGTTCACGCTGGCGATGCTGCTGGTCAGCCTGACCGGACTCCTGCCGCGGGTCGTGGTCGAAGGCGGGGCGCTGATCTACAACGCGCGCAACGGCAGTGACGTATTGCTCAACTGGCTCAATCCCCTGGTCAACCTGACGCTGGCCCTGCCGGCGCTGCATCGGGATGCGCCGGCCGTGGCCGGCGCCGACATCGCCATGTGGCTGGTGGTGCTGCTCGCCTGTGCGCTGCCGGTCGTGCGGATGCACGATGGCAGCCGCCATCACTGGCTGGCCGCGGGAACCGCGCTGGTGTGTGCCGTGATGCTGGCGTCGACGCTGGTGTGGTCGCGGCACGGCGTGGTGTGGACACCGGGGGCAGCGGCCTCCCAGACCCTCGAACTGCTGGCCCACGGGGACGACCAGCGCGTGTGGACATCCGATCGGCCCACGCAGCTGCGCCGTGCGGGCGCATTGCTGCCGGCGCTCACCCTGTCGACCAGCGAGCGTGAGACCGCACGTCCCGGCGACACGCTGTTCTCATCGGCGCGGGTATCGGCAGGCGAGTATCGCCTGGTCAGCGCCAGCCGGACGATCGCCAGCGGCACACTCACGGTCACCATCGGCCGCTCCGATGCCCCGCTCATGCAGCTCGATGCCTCGCAGTTGTCGCAGGGCGACGGGTTGCCACTCACGCTGCCGCAGCGCGTCAATGCCCTCACCATCACAGGCGACGATGGGGCCCGACAGACGGTGGCGCGGGTGCGTGTGAAGCCTGTGGCGGTGGACGAGGGCACGGTGCCTGGAGCCGTCGCCGTGCGTGCGGCGCGCTATGGCACCGTGCAGGCCTGGTTCCTCGACGACCGGTCGTTCGTGGAAGTGCCGGGGTTCTGGACGCAGGGCATCGACACCACAGCCATGGTGATTGAAACTCTCGAGCCGATGCCCCGCCTTCCGGTGATGCGCCTGCGGGCCGGTCCGGTGGCGACGCGCGTGCGAGTCGTGGTCGGTACGTATACGGAGCAGGTGTCGCTCGAGCCAGGGCAGACGCACGACCTCGCGCTGCGTGCCGAGCACGCCGGGGCCGGGGCGCGCCTGCGCTGGCACGTGCAACTCGAGACCGGGAGCCAGTTTGTGCCGGCGCTGGTCGACCAGGGGTCGGCCGACCTGCGGCGTCTTGGTGTGTGGGTCGAATTCCCGGACCCCTGAACCGAACCGGTCCAGGCGCGGAGACTGCGGACTTAGAAGCGGACCACGCCGCTCAGGTAGAAGCCGGCGAAATTGAGCGTGCCCGTGTCGAGGCGGTTCCGGTAGAACACGTCAATCGAGCGATAGCCGAGGGTCGCGCCCACGTTGTTGGTGGCATTTACGGTCGCATAGACGTCGTAGTCGAGATAGCGGCCGCGATAGTTCTCGTTGATCGACTCGGGAATCCGGAAATACGACGCTTCGCCCCCCACGGCCAGAAACGGCAGGGGATAGAGGCGCATCACCCCGCCCAGCGTCGGAATCGGGGCAATGGCCGAGGTGAACTCAGGCCCGAGGCTGCGCGACAGCGTGATGTCGACATCCGTGATTTTCACGTCGGTCAGGATGCCGAAGTAGCCACGCGGGCCCCGGATGATGTCGAGCTCATACCCGGCGCGATAAGTCGTGAACGCGGCGCTGGTCTCGACGGCGGTGCCGGCAGGAAACCGCTGGCCGTTGAAGACAAACGGCGTCGTGATTGTCGTGCTGGCGACGTACTGAATCGGCACACGCTCGAACCGGAACTTGTGGCGGCCCGCCTTCATCGTGGCGTTCAGGCGCGTCAGTCGCTTCTGGGTCACACCCAGGTCGTTGACCAGATCGACGTCGGTCCCCGGAATGCCCAGCGACTCGGAATTGATCACGATGCCCGGGGCAGGGTTCCACAGGCCGAAGGCCACCTCGAACGTGTAGTCTTCGCCGATGGCCGCGCGTGGTCCTGGACTCGCCGGCGGCAGCGCCAGCAGGGGCTGGGCCGTGGCCGCCCTGCCGCCGCACAGCAGCAGGACGACGGCGAGGCGGCAGATCAGGCGGCGAGCCGGGCGTGACATGTGCGCGTGGTCCGGCCTGGCCGTTACAGCTTCTCGGTGGCCACGGCCGCCCGCTGCGCGCCCAGGCTCTCGGCCCACTTGGCCATGGCCTGGCCGAGGATGATCACGGCGCACACCATCATCGCCGCCGTGCAGATGCTGAGCACGTAGCCCTGCACGTGCGTCGCCGGATCGGGGCCGACGGCCAGCGGCCAGAAGTTATCCCGCACATTCAGGAAGCCGCCATAGAGCGTGTTGATCGACAGGAACGAAAGGGGCAGGATCGTGACCCAGGCGTACTTGAGCTTGCCCTCGTTGATCAGGATGGTCGTGGCCACGGCGAGCGCGACGGCCCCCAGCAGCTGGTTGGCCACGCCGAACATGGGCCAGATGGTGTTGATGTTGCCGGTG
>SXGQ01576399.1_pt1 | contig 11017 bp, 10 predicted proteins | sample 3178371 | NCBI WGS metagenome assembly SXGQ01 (sample SAMN11356859, study PRJNA531348) | freshwater metagenome | isolation source: freshwater sample F1-20 | place: China: Fuxian Lake, Yuxi | collected 2017-12-25 | reverse complement strand
TACATTCAATTGTATAGATTATTTATACAATTTAGGTTATACACAATACTATATTCAAATATTCGATGATTATTCCTTTAGACCACAAGATAATGATTTTTATGATATTAATACTATAAAAACAAAATTATCAAATACTATACCAAAAAAAGATTGGGGAATGATATGGTGCAAATAAATTGTGTTTTAAATGTTCAAAAGTGTAAATGTGCGAAGGTTTAAAAAACAAATTGATATCTTGTAGTATTAACAATATATCAAATTGATAAAATATGTATAGGCTGATGCAATATTTATACTGCATCATCTGCCCTTCCAGTGTATTGTCTCATTTGTTCTATACAACTTTTCAATTCGGGCGGTGTCATTTTTTCTTGTAAGTTATCTATGATTTCAGAATCAGTCGCCTCACGATTATTGAATCTATAAAATAATGTTTTGAACTCTTTCACAATCTTTAAATTTGTTTCTTTTATGAGTTTTTCTTTATTTGCAATTTCTTCTATTTCATCAATTTCTTCTTTAATATGTATACTCATATTTTCAGGTGTATGCCAAGTATTTTTCGTTTTCTCAGTGGATACGAGCACGTCACAAATCTCAGGTTTCACAATATCTTTGTAATTTTCACTATTTTCAAACGAAGTTTTAAAGAGGGTAATTATCTCTGCAGGGATATTCGGACTAGTTTCCATGAGTCGGTCATATTCTTCTTTAGACATTTTAATCATCTGAGTCGCGCTCATTCTCTCTGTTGGGTGTTTTGCGAGTTCTATTTTGATGTTGCGATAAAACTTGTCCCACGCAATACTGCTTACACGATGTGATTCATTTAATTGAGTTATCTTTAAAAATTGTTGAATAGTTGAAATAATACCAGCTAAAATATTAAATGCACCGACAACCATAACAAAATATCCTTGGTAGTTCAACGGAACTCTGTCTTGTGCAAAGTTTGCAGTTCCAGTTAGTGTTGAAATAATAATAACAGGCACAGTATAAAACGCGTTTAAAGTATTATACATTGCGTTTGCTCGTGTATGTAGCCATCTATAACACATTGCCTTGTCGGCCCATTCTACTAATATCGTCTCGTGGTCAGGAGTCCATTCTGTTTTGCGTTTTGAGGATGTTGGTTTTTCCACAAGTGCCATATATAATATCTTTATATTATTTTATTTATAGTATATATTATGGAAGAACGAATAAGCGATTTAAAAAAATCATTCATAAAACTCATTGAACTTCGCACTGAGGTGCACACTAATTTTGTAGGTTTGAATAATATAGTTACTAAATTGAACACGATATATGCAGATTTTATTACAAAAAGCCAAGATAAAGTATTAATTTTTGGATTAGATTCATTGCGATTTCAGTCGAAATTGATTGGTATAGAGTATGAAGACATGAAACGATTGTTTTATGCGATTAATAACAGAATGTATTGTGAATATTACAAGTTGTATAAAATTATTATGGATTATATAATTGAAAATGTAAGCGATGGCAAAATAATAGAGATTATTAAATCAGATGGATATGTATTTCCTGTATATAAAGATTTGGAGCCATTCAAACAATATGATTTTGAGACCATTCAACAAGTGCATGAAGCAATACTTGTATTCTTAAATACGTTATGCACACATATCACTTCTAAAGACCAAGAATTGAAAACGCATGAAATGACGAATAAATCTGGTCTAAATATAGACAACTTTGTCATGTCATTTAATTATAATTTGGTTGTCATAAAAGAGAAGGTGAATTTGTTTATTAATTATGTTGTGTTTTTCCATACGTCGCATTTAAAATTATTGACACGCTTTGTTATGAAAGTTAACTTGATGATGAAACAGGTGAAAAGTGATATCAATTTAGATGGAATGTCAAAAACAAAACGGAAAAAATTGCTTGATAAGGTATTAACCAGTGAAGATGGGACGCAAATTCTTATTGACCCTTCTATAATGGAAATGAGCGATAATGAAGATGCATATTCTACAGATATTGACCCGCAAGACGCATTGGAATCTCCGCGAGTCATAGTAAATATGGATAATTTCAAATAGGTCTGTTTGCGGGCTTTAAGCCTTTTTGGTGAAATATAAAAAAAACTGAAATAAAATTATCAATGTTTACTTAGACAACAATAGTAAACATGGATAGACGTTTGAATAAATTAATTGAGGAGTATACTACTACTTTTAAAAATAGTATTAAAGAAAAAGCCGTGCAACTTGGTCTGCAGAATGAGGCGTGCAATGAATTATTGATGTATATTTACGATTATGAGCGTCTTGTGCTTACCAAAGAAGATTTTACAAAACGCAAGCGCGTAAAGAATGTCGTCCCCTTCTTTGATAGATGCACCGCAAAGCGTGCGAACAACGAACAATGCACACGGCGCAAGAAAACCGATTGTGAATATTGTGGGACTCACATGAAAGGGACACCAAACGGAATGATGGAGGCGCAGAATGAGTCGGTTCCCACGATGCAAAAGATTGAAGTGTGGGCCCAAGACATTGGCGGAATCATTTATTATGTCGACCAGACGGGAAATGTGTATCAAGCCGAAGATATTGTCCTGAATAAAATTAATCCCAAGATTATTGCCAAGTATGTGAAAACGGGGGACGTATATTCTATACCCGCTTTTGGAATTTAATTGTCATGAAAAAATAAATAAACCAAATAAATTATAAAAATTGTTAGCGCGTTCTTTTATTTTTTAATAGACGTTTCTCTTCATTTTTGAATATATTCATAAATTTTGGACCAGCAGGGACTGGTTCAGCAATCATCATCTCACCAGCATAGTGAAATAATGGATTTGGACCTCTTGTTATCGGATATAAATTTTTGAATGAGTATTTTTCTGCTTCTTCGCGTTGTCGCGCTGCTTCTGCTTCTTCGCGTTGTCTATCTAGTTCTACTTCTGCATCTGCCTTTGCCATGGCGCGTGCTAAAGCGTGCTTTAATAATTGATTGTCGCGTTCTTCAGTGCGGTCTAGTGTCTCTAGATGCTTCCTCATTATTTCGGGGTCGCCCATACTGGCTATAGAAGGTGCGGTAAATGCTTCTGGTCTATCCCGTGCTTCCATTTCTGCACGTCTTTTGGCACTTCGTTCTTCTGCAGGCACAACATTGGCATTGTACCAATCTCTGTCGTTTCGTTTTAGGCGCTCTCTCATCTCATCAACTGCCTCGCCTATAGTACGTTTACCTGACGCGCCATATTGTTTTCGGGTTCTACAACCACGAGTATTGCGTCTACATTTAGTTTTGTATCTTCTTCTACGACTTTGTTTTTTAGTAGTTATGCGCGTAGATTTACGCATTATTATACATTATATTATGAAAAAAATAATATTTTCCGTAATATAATGTTGGACGAAGTTAGTAAAGAAATCATGAAATCAGTTGGAATTACAACTGAACCGCTACACGGACAATTAATTCCCCGCGAAATGTTGTTAAATAATTCAATATACGCCGATATCAAAAAACGTATTCCAGAATTGAAAAAGTTATTTAGCTCTTCTGCCATGACTAGTTTGCAAGAGAGTGCGGAAGCAAACCAAAAATGGCCGTTATTGAATTTAGTGCGACAAATATTACATGGATACAAATATGAAATGAAACCGATTCGTAAAAGCGACGGCTATACTCCCGAAGGCGTGAAAAAATACAAACGATTCTTTCAAATCGTAATGAGCCAAAGCGTATTAAATGCGATTGATAGCGACGTGCACTATGTGGAGATGACGTTATAACTTTAGAGGGTAAGCATATATATTATATTTTGAATGTAGTGATATATTAACATACCCGAACCAACCACTTGCAACTTATTTACAAAGTATTTGTGTGTTTCTGCATAATTTCTGATTAAATACAAGAGATAATATGTCAATAACAACCCGTAGCCAAATGTTAAATAAGTATTAGTGTAAACCATGAAATGACCCAACATAGCTGTAATGTCGGTCATTTTTAAATGTTCATTGATAGGTATTATAAACGATAATATGTGGAAAAGACATAACACGGCATGTCCTTTGAAAAAGTGTTGCTTCACTAATTCAAGCTCTACAAACTGAAATTCTTTTTGTTCTGCCTTTTCAATTGTTGCTTTTTTCTCGTATTTATTGTCTATATGTAGTCTCTTTTCTTCGTTGATTGCTATACTCCATTCTTCATAATATTCATATGCTAATAACGCATATCCACTAACTATTAACGCAGAACCAAAAATAACTCCATACTTGTATTGTTTCAAATTGTATCGTAAAAATATCGCATATACTGAGGTCATTACGACATATCCTAAAAGAGTAATAATATAATATGTTGGAGTTAATTCAGTCTTTTGCATGTATTATATTATTCAATGAAAATATAAATTGGTTTATGATAAAAACTTTTAACGGCGACGTCTATATGTTTTTTTACTACGATAAAAGCGTCGTCGTTTGGTTTTCTGTTTATGTTTGCGCTTTCTGTTTCGTGAGGGCCTTTTTTGTTTTTTGCCCCCCTTTTTTCCTTTTACGCTTTTAATTCCTGAACTGATAGTTTGTTCTCCTAGATTTAATGTGCGTAAATAGGCATCCAATAGTTGTGGAATATTCAAGTTATTTGGATTAAATATACGATTAAATTCAATCATAGAAAGCGTCTTTGATTTTGACTCGGGCTTAGACATCATTGGGTTGCTGACAAACATCTTATTATCCGTAGCATAAACAACCTCGCGATTTGTAAAACCACCATTAAATATATTATTATGTTGTTCGGTGTCATTATAAGTACGTATTCTTGCTAATACCTCTGGATATGTAATATCTATCATATCTACCATTTTATGAATATGAGCTGTAATCATTTGATTTAAATTCTTAATTGAGATGGTTATATCTTCAAGATTATTCGTTATATAATTAACAAACCATCTATAGTTGCCATGCTCCATGGGCGTTATTCCACTATATGGTGTTGCAGTACGTAGCATTTTTTGTAATATTACTGGGATATCCCTGTCTTTGTAGTTATGCTTAAATGTCATACCAAAATCTATTAGCATTGCGCGTCCAGAATTTGTGCCAGTATAATTATAATCTGTATTTATCATAACATTTGCTAGAGAGAAATCGCCGTGTATATAACCAGCTGAATATAAACGCAATAATTCATATATTGCTAGGTCAAAGTAGCGTGTTATATTTGGGTAATTACTACGAAACATTGAATATAATGAAGTATATCCTTCTGTAAAACCCATTCCAATAATACCTAATTTAAGTGTGCTTTTATTCTTATAATATCTATTAGCTAATTCATACATTGGGTCATCGCTTTCATCATGCTCTGATGTCTTGACTACCAGAGAAAATAATTTTTCTAGCATCTCAATTGAACTGGCATTATCCAGACATTCGGAATATACTATTGGCGGACAAACGGCCTCTAAAAATTCGTTCGTTTTTTTATATATCTTACTTTGTAAATAAACTTCATTCCAAAAATCAAACTCTGCATTGGAATATATTGATGCAGTATACATACCTGGAAGTAATAAACTAAAACTAGGCTGTATGCGTGCATCTGTATCTGTATATATTGGCACAATCTTGACAAATAATTTTGAACATACCACATTTTCATTGTTGGTTGTTAGTATTTTATAACTATCATTAGTTGCATTAGAGGCTAATACCCCCAACCCAGATGACCCTGCTCCTACGTAAGTTATTACTGAACTATTTAGAAAATCATAAAATACGTCTTTGGGGTTGCTGTCTATGTTAATATTCATATAATATAATTAGAAAATTGTATTATATTTTTATTTCGTTTATTGAGGTTGGATATATTGCAAATATTGCTCAATTTCCAACAATCTGTTGAATTTTGCTACGCGTTCACCTCTGCACGGACTACCAATCTTAACATACTTGGCGCCAATACCAATCGCAATATCAATGATATAGGCATGGTTTGTCTCTCCTGACCTGTGAGAGACGATTACGTTGTTGCCCTTTTCAAACATCATCTTTGCGCCCTCAATCGCTTCCGTAATCGTGCCGATTTGGTTGACCTTTAACAATAGCGTGTTTGCCCAACCATTTTCCAATCCTTCTTTAATAATCTTCTTATTGGTTGTAAACAAATCATCACCAACTATCATAATCTTGTTAGAATATAATGCAGTAAACTTCTTCCACGACTCATAATCATACTCATGAAAGCCATCTTCAATGCTCTTTAATCCAGGATGCGCCTCTATCATTTTTCCGTAATACTCAATGAGTTCGTCGCCATTTAAATATAGGTCAGTTTCCACCTCATAATAACCAGTATCTACATTATAAAATTCGCTGGCTGCACAATCCAACGCGATGAATATATCTACACCCACTTGATATTTGCTTTTGGCGATGGCTTCCTCAATAACTCCCAATGCTTCTTCCGCCGTATGAATGGGTGGGCAAAATCCACCTTCGTCTCCAATCGCCTTGGCAGATGCACCATATCTCTCTACTAATAACTTTTGTAAGGTGTAATAAATCTCACAAATAGCTTGCGTCTTCTTGCTTACACTCATATCTTCGCGGGTAAAAATCATAAACTCTTGGATTTTTAGCTCACCCGTTACGCTATGTTTTCCGCCGTTAATGATATTAACAAAAGGTGTAGGCAGGCGATGTGGGTCAATCGTATGATTGTACAAAAAGGCAATATATTCAAACATTTGCTTGTTTATCATTTTAGATGCAATGTCCGCAAAACAAAAGCTCATTGCAGTGATGGCATTACCACCCATTTGAGTTTTCAATTCGGTTGTATCCAGTGCCATGAGCTGTTTGTCAAGGTTTGTCAAGTTTGCAATGGTTTGAGTGTTTAGTATCAAATCACGATTGGCCCTCACCACATTGTTGATTGCATTAAAAACCGATTTGCCCTTGTAGCAATCGGCTTTGCCGTCTCTCAACTCCAACATTTCATTTGAACCGCACGACGCACCACTTGGGGTAGAACCCTTGCCGACACATTTGCGCGTTGTTTTGTTATAGCACGAGACTTCAATTGTTGGGAATCCACGACTATCAATGATTTGGTAAGGAACCAACTCATACTTGTTTACATAACCAAAGGTGTTAGTCTTAAAATCAATGTATAACGGCTTTCCAGTAGCGATTTCAAAAGACTCTACATTCTCAGGCGTGTAGAATCCTAGATGGACAAACAATGCGCGAAGAGTGTTTCCGTGAGAGACAATTAACACATTTTTATTTTGTTCAAGCAATGGGCGAATATCTTTATCAAAACAATCGCCAGCGCGTCGCGCAACTTGTTCTAAATTCTCTCCGTTGGGCGGTCTTTCGTAATAACTACGACGCCATTTTTGAACCATCTCTGCGCCATACATTTCCTTCAATTCGTCCTTGTTTTTACCCGTCAAATCGCCATAATCGCGCTCTTTTAATTCATCCATGTAATAGGTTGTAAGTATGCCATTATTACTCGGCTGTAATTTGTCGGTAAGAGTGGTGAAGGTATGAACTGCACGTTTCAATGTGCTTACGCATACGTAATCAATGTTGTATTGCGAGATTAAATCGCCCGCGCGAGCAGCTTCTTCCATTCCATTATAGCTTAATCCGACGTCGGTCCAACCAGTGAATCTGTTTTCCTTGTTCCATTCGGATTCGCCGTGACGCAACACGATTAATACCATACTAGTAGTATATTTTATGAAAATAATATTATTGTTTTAACTTATTACAAAAATATTATTTGAGTATTGTCGGCGCTGAACGACGCACCACTTATTTACCAATATTGGTTAAGGTCTTCAACGCAGAATCTGGTGTAACCGAAATGGAATCAATGCCCTCCGCGATTAAAAAGTTGCAAAACTCAGTGCTGTCAGACGGCTGTTGTCCGCAAAATCCAACCTTGACACCATGTTCCTTGTAGGTTTTAATGGCCATGCGAATCATGCGTCTATAACTCAAGTTTTCGTCATTGGACAAATGGGTAATTCGGTCGCTGTCGCGGTCTACACCCAACGTCAATTGAAGCAAATCATTGCCACCAATGGAAATACCATCAACCAAGGGGCTAAAATAGTCGGCCTCAATAACGTTGGAAGGAATCTCGCACATCAGGTAGACTTGTAGTCCGTTTTCACCACGCACCAATCCATACTCGGCCATCTTGTCAAGTACCAACTGGCACTCCTTGGGTGTGCGACAGAAAGGAATCATTACCACTATGTTATCCATCTTCATTTTCTCTCTTGCATACTTGATGGCTTCACACTCCAATTCAAAACCCTTTTCGTATTCAGGTGAATAATATCTGGACGCACCTCTCCATCCAATCATGGGATTTTCCTCGTTGGGTTCGTACAACTCACCACCAATCAAGTTTCTATACTCATTGGACTTGAAGTCAGAGAGACGCACTATAACTGGGTTCGGGTAAAAGGCGCTCGCAATCTTGGACATGCCTCTTGCCAACCGCTTGATAAAATACCATTTGCCGTTGTGATGGTCATTACCGAGTATAGTGTGAATCTGTTCGCGTATGTCTTCTCTTATCTTGGGATAGTCGCACAAGGCAAGCGGATGAATTTTAATGTAGTTGCTTACAATAAACTCCATTCTCGCCAATCCAACACCGCTGTTCGGAATCATGGAACTGATAAAGCTATTCTCGGGGTTGCCCACGTTCAACATGAGCTTCACAGGCAACGTCAAATTGCTATTGAATTTCATCTTTTCAATGTTAAACTTCAACTCACCCTCGTATACTTTACCCGTCTCTCCTTCAGAGCATGAGATGGTAACCATGTCGCCATTGCACAAAATTGCAGTTGCGTTTCCAGCACCCACAACGGCATTCAATCCGAGTTCTCTCGCGACTATCGCCGCATGACACGTTCGTCCACCCTTGTTTGTAATGATACCTGATGAAATCTTCATAATCGGCTCCCAGTCTGGTGTCGTCATGTCCGTCACTAAAATATCGCCCTTGTTGAAATCCTTATATTGAGACATGGATGTTAATACCTTTACGCGTCCTGTGCTGATTTTATCGCCGACGGCTACACCTGTTACGCGGACATTGCTTTTCTCGCACAAGACATATTTTATTAATTCCAACTCTTCACTATTACTATGAATCGTCTCGGGACGCGTCTGTATAATGTAAATCTTGTGGTCAACGCCGTCAATCGCCCACTCCACGTCAACGCCAATCCGCTTCTTGAACATCTTGGAATATGACTCCTCCAACAATAGCACATGACGTCCCAAGGTTATGGCCTGACTATTCGTTATGCTATAATTGGATTTCTCGTGCTCAGACGTCTCCACCTCCTTTACACCCGAAACCTCGTCATAAATGATTTTCGTATTCTTGTCCCCCTTGTTCTTGGTTATAACGGGGTCGCCGTCAATGTGTCTTAGCGCACGCTTGTCCAAGATGATTTCGTCGGGCTTGACGCCACCAGAAACGACCAATTCTCCTAAACCAAACGCGGAATTCACCACGATGGCCTTGTTGAAGCCAGTCTCTGGGTCAATGGAGAAGGCGACGCCTGCAGAACCCAAGTCGGACCTTACCATCTTTTGAATTGCGACGGAGATTTTTACGTCAGACAACTGAATGTTGTGGGTCTTTCTGTATGAAATGGCGCGGGTGTTGAACAATGAGGCAAAGCACTTCTTCACGGCGATGACCAAATTCTCACCACCCTTGATGTTCAAATATGTATCTTGTTGACCTGCAAAGGATGCATTGGGCAAATCCTCGGCGATGGCACTTGAACGCACTGCGACTTCTAAATTAGGGTTGTGAAAAAGGTCGCATAAATCCTTGTAATGTTTGCAAATCATGTCAGCGTGGACTGCTTCCAACTCGGAATCAATGACGAGCTGTCTTAACTGGTGCGCTCTTGCTTCCAATTCTGTTAAATCTTCGGTGTTAATGGTGTTTAGTATCTCCTCAATCTTGGGCTGTAAATTATTTTTTGCTATAAATTCGTCATAAAGTGTGGTGGTAATCGCGAAGCCGTCGGCTACGTCAAAATTTAATATTTTGGCCAAATAATATAACTCGCCTAAAGAACTGCATTTGCCCCCGACCAAATGTTTATTTTTATACGAGCAATCTTTGAACCACAAAATATGAGACATTATGCTATACTTGATTATTTTATTGTTGGAATTTTAACATATTTCGTTGAATTTAATTACGTTCGCGCAACAATTTAACACAGGACGCGAATTTTAGTAAAATAATTATAGCGACTTATTATAATAATGTTTGAATATTTGGAATATATACTCATCTTTCTAATCTATGGCACAAGACCGATTTTATATAAATATATTGTGCCATATATTCATGTGGAAAGTATGATATTGATTTCAGGATTGTTTTATTTGATACTTGCTGTATTTTATATATACATTACCAAACCTACTAATTTTATGCAAGATGTGCGTATAATGAACAAAAACCCTCAATTATACATTTTGTTATCTTGTACTGCGGTGTTTGGTTTAATTGCGACCCATTTTTATTTGGATATATTAAAAGATTCATCAGCAGTTTTAATAACTGCATTGTTTTCGGCATATCCATTGGTGACTGCTGCGACAGGCTATCTTTTTTTGAATGAAGTTATAACGCGAAAACAATTTATTGGTATGGTCATCATTATAGCGGGAGTTATTTTAATGAATTCAAGTGATTTTGATTATTGATAATGCAAATAATATGAGCCGTGGGTTTGGCGCCACCTTTCCAAAGGTGGCTGAGAAAAAAAAATTGAAATGAAAAGTGAAGGAGCATAATAAAGTAAAAGTAAGTGAAAATGTCATCAGCATCAGTATCAGTAGTAGTAGTAAAGAGGGGTCGTCCGGCGCGTGGAAAGGTGGTGCGTGAAGTGGACTGGTTGGAAGGGCTGTCATCGGGAGTGGAGGTTCGTGAGTTAGGT
>SXGQ01475694.1_pt1 | contig 11017 bp, 8 predicted proteins | sample 3178371 | NCBI WGS metagenome assembly SXGQ01 (sample SAMN11356859, study PRJNA531348) | freshwater metagenome | isolation source: freshwater sample F1-20 | place: China: Fuxian Lake, Yuxi | collected 2017-12-25 | reverse complement strand
GCAGCCGCTACACCACGATCCAAAACTGGGCCAACAACATCTACAACCTCGTCACGAAGCGGGCCATGGCCTACGGCGACTCGATGATGGAGTGGATCGACGGCAATCTCGGCAGTCATCTCACGATGAAGTATCCGGCGGTCTACATGATGGAGCCGGGCGCCCGCGGCGAGATTCTCTCGATCGCCTTCGCATCGGCCGGCCAGCATCAGGATGCCGGCGCGAAACTCGTGCACGCGGCCCCGCACACCAGCGGCAGGATCGTGTCCAAGAGCATCTCCAAGAACGGCGGCCGGGCCAGTTACCGCGGCCTCGTGAAGGTGGAGCCCGGGGCGAAGAAGAGCAAGTCGAGCGTCGTCTGCGACGCGCTCATTCTCGACGACCGCAGCCGCAGCGACACCTACCCCTACATCGAGATCGAAGAGCAGGACGTCTCGATCGGCCACGAGGCGAGCGTCTCGAAGATCGGCGAGGAGCAGCTCTTCTATCTGATGAGCCGCGGACTCTCCGAGGCGGAGGCGAGCACGATGATCGTCGGCGGATTCATCGAGCCGCTCGTCAAGGAGCTGCCGATGGAATATGCCGTCGAGATGAATCGGCTGATCGAACTGCAGATGGAAGGATCCGTGGGCTGACGCGACGACCATGAGCACCACCACCGTCACTCCTGCGGCCTCCGCTTTCGACCGTGAATCCCTGGACAGGCTCCTCGATGCCGCCGCGCCGCCCGCGTGGGCGCTCGACGCCCGCCGTCAGGCGTTCGAAAGGCTCGAGTCGCTGCAGCTCCCCGACCGACGCGATGAAAACTGGATGCGGACCGATCTGCGGCTATTCAAGCCGAAGGTCTGGGGGCCCAGGCCCGCTCCGGCCCGCGGGCTGGCCGCTCCCGAAGGGCTGCTCGCACCGGCGATTCTCTCGGGGGACCTCGCCGCGGAGTCGTATGCCGACTTCGAGGCGGCCGCGAGGCCCGTCGGGCCCGCGAGCCTCGGCGGCCGGTTTGCGTCGATCGATGGGCATGTCATCCGGGATGAGCTCGATCCGGCCCTGGCCGCGCAGGGGGTCGTGTTCGGATCCTCGGACCGGTTGCTGGCCGACCATTCCGAGATCTTCCGGCCGCACTGGTTCTCGGTGATCGATCCCGGGTGCGACTGGTTCGCGGCCCTCCACGCCGCATTTCATGCCGCGAGCGTCGTGCTCTTCGTGCCGCCCGGGGTGAGGATCGCGGCCCCGCTGCACGTGATCTCCGGGATCAGCGACGGAGGTGTCGACACCTCGCACGTCCTCGTCGTGCTCGGCGAGGGTGCCGAGGCAACCGTGCTCACGGAGACCGCCGGTGGCGGTCCCGCCGGCGGCGTCGGCGGTTTTCACTGCGGCGGCACCGAGATCGTGGTGGGCAAAGGCGGCTTCCTCCGCATGGTCAATCTCCAAAACTGGAACAACGGCGTCTGGCACGTCGCGCGGCAGAAGGCCGTCGTGCACGATCACGGTCGCCTCCAGTGGACGCTCGGCGCGCTCGGCAGCCGCCTCTCGCAGGTGGCCCAGGACGTGGCGCTCGTCGGCCGGGGGGCCGACGCCCAGGTGAATGGCGTGATGTTCACCGAGGGACGCCAGCACCTCGTCTACAACACGCTTCAGCATCACGAGGCTCCCTCCTGCCGGAGCGACCTGCTCTACAAGGGCGCGCTGCAGGACCGCAGTCGGCTCGTCTGGCGGGGCATGATCAAGGTGGACAAGGCCGCCCAGAAGACGGACGGCTACCAGCGCAACGACAACCTCATGCTCTCGAACGAAGCCCGGGCCGACTCGATCCCCGGTCTCGAGATCGAGGCCGACGACGTCCGCTGCACCCACGGCGCCACCAGCGGCCGCGTCGATGCCGAGCAGGTTTTCTACGCCCAGGCCCGCGGACTCTCGGCCGACGAGGCGGCGAGGCTCGTCGTCGCCGGGTTCTTTCAGCAGGTCTTCGACCGGATCACGATTCCGCAGGTTCGCGAGGCGCTCGCCCGCGCGATCGGCAGTCGCATCCGCCGGATCACCTGATGGAGTTCGTTCATCCGTCGGAGGCCCGGGCGCGAGCGACGGGAATCCGGCCGGTGACTTCCAGATCATCCCTCACCGTCCGAGACGCTTGGAACCCCCGACCATGGCCGATTTTCTCCGTGTTGCCGACGTCTCCGAGATTCCCGATCCGGGCAAGACGCTCGTCGATGTCGATGGCGACATGGTCGCGCTGTTCCATGTCGGGGGCGTCTTCTACGCGATCGACGACGTCTGCACCCACGACGGCGGGCCGCTGGCCGATGGCGAACTCCGCGACCACAAGATCTCCTGCCCCCGACACGGGGCGAAGTTCGACATCCGCACCGGCGCGGCGCTTTCCATGCCTGCCATACGGAGTACGCGAGCCCATGACGTGAAGGTCGAGGATGGCGGCGTCTGGGTGCGACTGCGGGCCGAGGCCGGCTCCGGTGGCCCCCCCTTGCACGGCGCGGTCTCGGCGCCGGTGGCCGCACCGTTGCCCGTGACGTCGGCCGCCGTCGCGGCGCCGGTGCCGACGGTTGGCGGCGGATCCCCGGCCGTGGTCGCTCCCGGGGAGTCCGGCCCGCTCTGCGAGGACCGGGTTCGGGAGATGCTGAAAGAAGTCAAGGATCCCGAGCTCTTCGTCAACATCGTCGATCTCGGGCTGATTTACGGCGTCACGCTCTCTCCATCGGCCGACGTGCCGGGCAAGCTGCATGCGGCGATCGACATGACGATGACGAGCCCCGCCTGCCCGGCGGGGCCGCAGCTCATCGCCGACACGAAGCGGTGCGTGGGCGCGAGCCCGGAGGTCGCGGCGGTGGAGGTGCGGATCGTCATGGAGCCGCCATGGACACCCGATCGCATGACCGACGCGGCCCGGGATCAACTCGGGATCTTTTGACGTCGGGATCTCCCGACGCTCCCGGCCGCAGGAGAGCCTCCGATGCTGGCGGGGCAAAGCCCGAGTCCCGAAGGCATCGGGCCGCCGTGCCCCGCTGCACCGCGAGCCTGCACCGGCCCGCGACGGCCCCGCTTGTCCGCCTGTTCACTGATCCAACTCTTCCGGTGCCGTGATCAGGAGGACCGAAGACGGCCATGCGACTCGTGATCTATGAATGGTGCTGCTCCGGGGGGCTCGCCGGGCCCGATCGGCGGCACATCGTCGCCGCGGGGGATGATGCCGAGGCTCTGGCCCGCGAGGGGCGGTCCATGTTCTGCGGGCTGCTCGCCGATGCCGCACGGGATCGCGGATGTGAGGTGACGGGGCTCGTCGATGAATCGCGGAGAATCGACCTGCCCGACGGTGTCCGTATCAAAACCGTGCCTCCGGGCACGGAGATCGCGGTGCTCGTCGAGGAGTCGCGGCATGCCGATGCGACGCTGATCGTGGCCCCCGAGACGGCGGGAATCCTCGCCGACCGGGTCGCGGCGGTTCGCTTGGTGGGCGGCACGGTGCTCGCACCGAGCGACGGTTTCATCAAAATCGCCTCCGACAAGCAGGCCACGATCGACACGCTCGCCGCGGCGGGCGTGCCCGTGCCCGCCGGGCGTTCGCTCGCGGCCGGTGAAGCGTGGCCGCGGTGGTTTCACCTGCCCGCTGTCCGTAAGGCCCGCGGGAGCACGGGGAGCGACGGCCTCGTCGTCGTGCGGCCCGGCGAGGCTCCGCCGCCGCCGGGCGAGCAGGCCGCACGGCTCGAGGCATTCGTCGGGGGAATGCCGGTGGGCGTGTCGTGTCTTGTCGGGGCGGCCGGCATCCTGCCGTTGCCGGCCGTGCGACAGCTGTTTTCAGGCGGTCCGCAGCCCCGGTACCTGGGGGGCGAGCCGCTGGTCGAGCCGGCGATCGCGAGGCGGGCCGAACGACTGGCCGTCAGGGCGATCGGGGCCGTGGCCCGCATCGGCGGGGGGACGCAGGCGGGCTGGATCGGAGTCGATATGATCCTCGGCAGTCGCGACGACGGGCTCGATGACCGCGTGCTCGAGGTCAACCCGCGGCTGACGACGTCGTTCGTGGGATTCGCCGGCACTGGCCGGGCCGGCCTCGTGCGGGCGATCATCGACGTGGCCGCGTGCCGCACCGTCGCCCTGCCCGATCTCGTTCCATCCCCCTTCTCGCTCTCTGAAGATGCCCCAGCCTGACCGGCCCCGATCCGACGTGCTCGCCCTCGACGTGGGCGGGGCCAATCTCAAGGCCGCCGACGGTCGGGGCTGGACGCACAGCGAGCCGTTCGCGATGTGGCGGGAATGGCGGCGGCTCCCCGATGCGGTCGCGCGGATCATCGGCACGGCCGGGCCGTGCCGGGTCGTCGCCACGATGACGGGCGAGATCGCCGACTGTTTTCCCTCGCGGGCCGCGGGCGTGGGCCACATCGTCTCGGCGATCGTCGCGGCCGCCGAGGCATCCGGCTGCGAGGAGCCGGGGATCTATCTGACATCCGGGCGGATCGTGCCGCCGCCGGACGCATGCGCACGGCCCCTCGAGGCGGCCGCATCCAACTGGCACGCGGTCGCCCGGCTCGCAGCCGCCCACGCCACGCATGACCGCGCCATGCTCATCGACATCGGTTCGACGACCGGTGATGTCGTGCCGCTCGTGGATTGCCGGCCGGCCCCGCTGGCTTGGGACGATCTCGGCCGCATGCTCTCCGGCGAGCTGGTCTACACCGGAGTCGAGCGGACGCCGCTGCCGGCGCTGGTGCGGTCGCTGCCCCACGGACGGCTTCGGCGGCCGGTGGCCAGCGAGCGTTTTGCCGATTCCCGCGACGTGTGGCTGCTGCTCGGCGGATTGGCCGAGTCGGCGGAATCCCGCGACACGGCCGACGGCGGTCCGCTCACCGTCGCCGCGGCCCGGGTCAGGATCGCCCGCACGATGCTCCTGGAGCCGGCCGATCTTTCGGAGGAAGACGCGGTTCGCGCCGCCCGTTGGTGTGCCGAGACGCAGGCGCGGACGGTCGCCCGCGCGGTCGATCGCGTGGCCCGGTCGTGCGGCTGGCGGCCGCGGGAGATCATCATCTCCGGGCACGGCGAGCGACTCGCGCTGCTGGCCCTCGCCCGCCTCGGCTGGAGCGTCGTCACGCGGTCGCTGCCGGAGACGCTCGGGGCGGGCGTGTCGCGTGCGGCACCGGCGCATGCGCTCGCCCTCATCGCCCGGAGGGAGTTGCCATGAGGCCCGCCTGGAACCGCGGCGTGGTCCGCGGCCCGATCGCCCACGCGGACGAGCGAGCCCCGTGGATCGTCAAGTTCGGCGGCAGCCTCCTGACACGACCGCGGTGGCCGGAGGAGTTGCGTGCCCTGCTCGCCGGGATGGCGGGGCCGGCCACGGTGGTGGTGGGAGGTGGGGCGGTCGTCGATGGACTGCGGTCCATCGACGCCGTCAATCCGCGGCCGGTCGAACTGATGCACCGGCTGGCGGTCGATGCCATGGGGCTGACAGCGCGGCTCGTCGCGGACGCGATCGGTGTCACCTGCTCCGCCGAGCCGGCCACGACGGGCCTGCCCGTGGTGCTCGACGCCCCGGCGTGGCTCGGTCGTGGAGAGCGTTCAGCCGAACTCCCGGTCGGCTGGGACGTCACCAGCGATTCGATCTCCGCCGCGGTCGCCGTGTCGTGCGCCGCCCATCTGCTGCTGGTGAAAAGCGTCGCCCCGCCCCGCTCCGCACAGCAGCTCATCGAGCTCTCGGAAGCCGGCTGGGTCGATCCGCGGTTTCACGTCGTCGCGGCTCCCGTGACGGTGATCCACTGGGCCGCACCGATCTTGGACCCGGATTCTGCGGGCTGACGCGGTCAGTCCCACGAACATCCGGTGGAGGCGGCATCGGCCGGCCGGGCCGCGAGCGCCTGCGTCCGGACCGCGGTCACGTCGGCGGCCACCGCCGTGTTGGCGGCGAACTGCCAGGGCTGGAACTTCACACCCCCCGATGCCGAGAGCACCCAGTTGCCCCCCTTCTTGAGGCCCGTCGCGACCGTGGGCACGCTCGTGGGAACGTCGTATTTCGGCAGTGGCAGCGTGGCGGGGTCGATGAACGCGGCCAGGTCACAGCCGGCCCGCTTATCGAGCTGCCGACCGTGGATGAGGGCGGCCACGACCGCGAGGTCGATGCAGTTGGTGAGTTCGGCGAAAATCGGCTGCTTCGCGGCGAGCGCGTCGTAGTTGGCCGTCATCGCATCGCACCACCTGCGTGCCACCGCATCGGCGGGGGCCGCGGCCCGCTTCATGCCGTTGTCTCCGGCCACGTCGCTCTCGGTGAGACAGGTCATCCGCCGACCCGAGAGCCGCCAGGCGAGTTCGTCGGCATCGCGGGCGATTGGGTCGTAGGCCGCCTCCAGCCAAAACCGCGGCAACGCGGTGGCCCTGCCACCGGCGGGAACCATCGCGAGGTAGCTCGGCAGTTTTTCGAGGCCCGATCCCTCGAGGCCCATCCCGATCCGCTTCATGCGGTAGTCGGCCGCGACGAGAACCCGCGCGAATCGGCTGTCGGCGGGCACACCGGCGACGGTCACCCGTTGAGGACCGAGCGCCTCTTCCATGGCGGTGAAAAGTCCCTGCGGGTCGGCGGCCATCTTGGTCTGCCGACGGAGCAGATCCTGCAGCTTGGTGATGCCGTCGGGAGTCGGATCGATCGAACAGGTCATGCCCCCCGCGCGGGCCTTGTCGATGGCCCGCAACGCCACGACGAGATCCTCGAGATGCAGCGGTGGCCGCCGGCTCGTGGCCCCGACCACCGTGCCGGTCGCATCGACCGCGAGTGGTTCGGCCGGCCCCGAGAGCACGATGTCATGGTTGTCTGGATCGACGAAAACATGCTCGATCCGCTGGAGACCGCCGAGGAACACGACCTCAGGCGACAGGGGGACCGATTTCGTCATCGACTCCCGCACGGCGGCGGCGACGGCCTTGAGCGACACCTTCCTGGCTGCGCCGGCCTCGCCCGACCACTCCGCATCGGCGAGTGCCTTGGCCCGTTCGGCCGCGAGTGATTCGAGAGCCCCCGGCTCGAGGTTGCCGACGATGCCGTCGGCATCGACCGAGATGCCGCCCACGGCCTGGCCGCCGAACCCGAAGCCGCCGCCGCCGATCTGGGCCATGCCGCGGCCGGCAGGAAGTATGGCCATGGCAACGGCCACCGGGACGACGAAACGCACGCGCCAGAGGTTGGTCAGCGGATGCATGGCGAACATGGGAACCCTCGCTGAGGCAGGAACGATGGAAGGCGGGAAACCGGTCAAAAACCGGCTCCGATGCTAGTCCCGGCGGCGGATTTCGGCAAACCCGGTTCCAGCGGTCGATCAGGGATTTCGAGAGGCCCTCGCCAACCGGCCGGGGCTCGATCATGATGCGGGGGTTGGCAGCGGGTATCCCACGCCGAAACGGGGGCGCTCGCAGGTCCGCCACGGCACCCAGGCAGCCCGCATGCAGCCGGCACCCCAGTCTCATCTCCACGTGGTCGATCCCGTCGCCGGGGAGCGGGTGGTGCGGCTCGTGCCCGGCCGGCGGATCACGCTCGGTCGTGCGCCCACCAACGACATCGTCCTGCACGACGAGCGGGCCAGCCGCGTTCACGCCGAGATTCGGGCCGGGGACGACGGCTGGACCATCTGCGACCTGCAGAGTCGCAACGGCACCACCGTGAACGGGGAACCCGTGGCCGGCGACCGCCCCTTGGCGGCGGGCGATACGGTTCGAATCGGCTCGGTGCAGATGTCTTTCGGCACGGGTGATCCTCCCACCGGCGTCGCAACGGCCATGGTCGCCGCCACCGGCACGATCGCCGGCGACATGCCCGCCGCTGAAGCCGCATGGAAGGCCTCGATCACGCACCGCCGCGCCCGCAGCAGCCTGCTCGACGACATCAGCCAGTCGGCGGGAAGCGTGCCCCGCGTGGGTCGCGCGGCGGCCGAACTCTGCCGGCTCGCCTTCGCCCTCGCCAGCGCGAGTTCGGCCCCGGCCATCGCCCGCCTGGCCCTCGACACCGTTCTGCAGGGAACGGCCGCGACCCGCGGCCTCGTCCTCCTGGCATCCCGCCCCGGCGATGCCGCGCACGGCCAAATGGAGGCCGAGTCACTCACCGCGACCGCCTCGATCCCGGATCCCTGGCCCGCCCCCCTGCCCGTCGGAGTGGCCTCCGCCATCCTGGCCGCCAACGAGGCGGCGCTCGCCGCGGGCGATCCACGCACCGCCGGTCCTGCCGCGACGCTGGCCGCGCCGATCCGCTTCGCGGGCCTCCCCGTCGGCCTGATGCATCTCGAGGTGGAGCCGGGGGGCGGCCAGGCGACGCCCGACGACCTGGAGTTCGTCATGGCCGTCTGCGACGCCGTCGGCGTCGCCATCGAGAACCTCACCGCCAGGGAGGCGCTCTCGACGCGGCTGGCCAACGCCGCCGACGAAAACGAGCGGCTCCGCCGCAGGCTTGGTGAGGAGGCCAGCATGGTGGGGGCGAGCCCTGCCCTGCAGGGAATCCTCGGCCAGATGCAGCGGGTCGCGGCCACCAAGGCCACGGTTCTCGTCCGCGGCGAGAGCGGGGCCGGCAAGGAACTCATCGCCCGTGCGATCCACGAAGCGAGCGACCGCCGGGCCGGGGCCTTCGTCTGCCTCAACTGCGCCGCCCTTTCGGAAACGCTCCTGGAGAGCGAACTCTTCGGCCACGAAAAGGGCGCCGTCACCGGCGCGACTGAGCGGAAAATCGGCAAGTTCGAGTCGGCCCACAGGGGCACGCTCATGCTCGACGAGATCGGAGAGATGAGCCCCGCGATCCAGGCGAAGTTTCTCCGGGTGCTCGAGGGGCATCCATTCGAGCGGGTCGGCGGGAGCGGCCGCGTCCAGGTCGATGTGCGAGTGGTGGCGGCCACCAATCGTGACCTCGAGAAGGCGGTGGCGACGGGGGGCTTCCGCCGCGACCTCTACTTCCGCCTCAAGGTCGTGGAGATCCTCGTGCCGCCGCTGCGCCGTCGGCCCGAAGATGTCGAGCCGCTCGCCGAACACTTCCTCGGGCGGTTCGCCGCCGAGACGGGCCGAAAAATCCGCGGCTTCACCCCCGAGGCGCTCGAGGCGATGCGGGCCTACCACTGGCCCGGCAACATCCGCGAACTCCGCAACGTCGTCGAGCGGGCGGTCGTGCTCTCGCAGGAGGAATGGATCGACGTGCAGGATGTGAGCCTCAGCCACCTCGCGGTGCCGGGCGACACCGACAAGTCGGGGCTGGCGCGATCGGGGCCATTCGTTCCGACCACGATCGAGGAGGTCGAACGGCGACACGTCCTCGCCACCCTCGAGGCCGTGGGGGCCAACAAGACGAAGGCCGCCGCGATCCTCGGCATCGAGCGTTCGACGCTCGATCGCAAGCTCGCCAAGTGGGCGCGGACCTGAGCCCGCCCGCCGCGGGTGCCATCCCCGCCGCCCCGCGAGCGGAGGCTACTCAGAGACCGAAGTAGCGCTTCCACTCGGCGACACCCTCCGGCCCCGGCTCCGGAGGCTTGGCGTCGGCCGCCGGGCGGCCGCGGCTGCGGCGAAGTTCACGGGCCTCGGCGAGCCACTCCTCGCAGGAGACGGCCTTGGCCCGCCGGCGGCGGGCGGCGACCTGCAGCCGGCGATCGCTCGACACGACGATGAGATGCCCCGGAGAGGTGTCGTGTTCGACGAGTTCCTCGATCAACGAATCGGCGTCGGGATACTCCCGGGCGAACCAGACGCGGATTCCGCCGTGCGAGAGCCGCGCGGGCAGGCCGTCGGGGGCCCGGGCCGCGTCGAAGACCACGATCGTGTCGGCCGCCTTCTCGCCGAGCACGTCGAGGAGCATGTCGAGCAACGCGGCCCGCGACTGCTCGAATCCCCTCGGGCCACGCGTGGACCCGAAGACGCCCGAGGCATGCAGCAGGTTGTAGCCGTCGATGATGAGGGTCATCCTAAGACAGCCGGTATTTCACCCGTCCACCCACGATCGTGGTCACCGCCCTGCCCTGCAGCGTCCAGCCGTCGAACGGCGAGTTGACGCTCTTGGAGCGGAACGACGCCACGTCGACCCGCCACGAGAGGTTCGGGTCGATCAGCGTGATGTCGGCGACGGCGCCGGGGCGGAGCGTGCCCCGGTTGATGCCGAGAATCCTCGCGGGCAGCGTGCTCATCGCCTCGATCAGCCGCGGCCAGCCGATCCGGCCGGTGTTCACCAGCCGCGTCACCGACAGGCCCACCGCGGTCTCGAGGCCGAGGATGCCGAACGGCGCCCGATCGAGTTCGAGCATCTTCTTCTCACGGGCGTGAGGGGCGTGGTCGGTTGCGATGCAGTCGATCGTGCCATCGACGATCCCGTCGATGATCGCCTCGACGTCGGCCTGCGTTCGCAGCGGAGGGCTCATCTTGAAGTTGGAATCAAACCCGCGGAGGCTCTCGTCGGTGAGCGTGAAGTGATGGGGGCAAGCCTCCGCGGTGACGCGGGCACCCCGCTTTTTGGCCTCGCGGATCAGCGCGACCCCCCCTGCCGTGGAGACGTGCATGGCGTGGAGTCGGCCGTGGGTCACTTCGGAGAGCGCGATGTCGCGGCCGATCATCACCTCCTCGGCGGCGGCCGGCATGCCCCCCAGGCCGAGCACGAGTGAGACCAGCCCCTCGTGCATCACCCCGCCGCGGGAGAGTTCGAGCACCTCCTCGTGGGCGAGGATCGGCTTGTCGAACATCCGACAGTATTCAAAGGCCCGCCGCATCAGTTCCGCATCGTAGACCGGGGCGCCGTCGTCGCTGAACGCGACCGCCCCCGCCTCCACGAGTTGGCCGATCTCGGCGAGTTCCTTGCCCTCGCGATTACGGCTCACGCAGGCCACGACGAAGACGTTGCAGGTGTCGGCGCGGGCCGCCTTCTGGTGGATGAACTCGACGGCGGCCTGCGTGTCGATCGGTGGCTCGGTGTTGGGGATGCAGGCGACGCTGGTGAAGCCCCCGGCCACCGCGGCCTGCGTGCCGGTTTCGATCGTCTCGTCCTCCTCGCGGCCCGGCTCACGGAGGTGGGCAT
>SXGQ01773755.1_pt1 | contig 11018 bp, 15 predicted proteins | sample 3178371 | NCBI WGS metagenome assembly SXGQ01 (sample SAMN11356859, study PRJNA531348) | freshwater metagenome | isolation source: freshwater sample F1-20 | place: China: Fuxian Lake, Yuxi | collected 2017-12-25 | reverse complement strand
CCAAAGCTCCGCAAGGGCCTCGTCCAGGCCGATTTTATCGTTGAAAGCTGCTGTGGCCTTATCAGCCCACCAGTGGCCCTCGACAATGCCCTTGCGAGTGTCGATCCAGATATTAGGCCCACCAAAGGCCACCAGCACCCGTGCTCCCAAATAGTCGCCACTGCCGTTAACAACATACTCAATGTCCAATGCATCCTCAAGATAATCGAAGGCGCTAAACTCCTCACCGTCAATGTTCTTCTCCTCAGGATCGAAGCCCTCGGTGAGTGTCTTGGCGATAGACTGCACATGGTTCAAAATTTCTTGCATGATGTTTCCTAGTGTTTGCCCATGATGGGCGATGCAGGGCAACAGTGCCCACGATAGCACACCCTTCGATGTGCTAGATGTGGAAACTGTCAACGATGTTGCAACCCGTATACAACAAAGTATTCTACTTCGTGTGCACTCTTTAGGTTGCCCGAGCATTCTACGCCATCAGGCCCAACGATAACCCAACCTGACATGGTGTTCTTTAGGGTGAACCGCTTGCCGCTGGGTGCAATGATGATGCAACCATCAACGACATGTCCATTAAAGCGGTGGAAGTTCTCTACTGTGGTGGTGGTCATGATTGATCCTCTGTTGATTGTGAACTGTCAATTACTCGCACAGGCACTCGAAGTATTGAGCAAGAACGCATTCATGCTCGAAGTCTGCTGTTTCTTCTTGCAAGCGGCTTGCGTCCTCGTCCTGAAACCATAGACTATCGCCCGTGGCTTGGTCTGTCACTTCGTAGGCCCAGCCGTTACCGTGGGACACGATGTGGTAAGCGCCGGATTGTGTGGTGAATGCGTGCATGGTGTTGATCCTTTGTTGGTTGTGAACTGTCACGGGTTAAATTTGAACTGATCCCCCAACACTACAATATGGCCCTTTGATTGTAAGGCACCTATGGCCTTAACAGTGCTTCGGCACTTTTGATCGAATGTGTGCCATCCTGGATACTTGAAAGCAAACCCGAGCAGGTTGCACTGATGTTTGCCCCTTGCCTTAGCCGGTGTTGCCTTACCATAAAAAATTGTAAGTGCGTGCATGGTGTTGATCCTTTGTGGTGTTGCGGTGTGGTGATTGTAGGGGCTTGGCAGGGCTTGTCAATAGTTTATTTCTATGATGTCGCTGTCTCCTTGAGCACAGTCGGAAACCTTGACGACACGGAACCCAGGACGAGCAAGCCCGGAAGCATACCCGCCAGCATCGCACCATGATTCAAACTCTGCATACGCTACATCTTCCTCGGCTGCTGCGTCCTCGGCTGCTTGCTCTGCTGCTTCCAGCTCACGAGCTGCGGTGGCCTCATAAGCTGCGCGGTTCTCTGCGACATAAGCATCGAATGCTTCCCATGCTGCCCATTCGTGCTGCGAGCTGCGTTCATCGTTCAAAGTGTCGCGCACATTATCACGGTAGCTGTCCACTGAATCCTGGACATTACCGTGCTCGCGCCACTGATCCAGTGCCATGCTTGCGCTGGCCTTGCCGAACTCTATTGCTTGCTCTAGTGTGTACATGTTGCGGTTCCTTTCGTGTGTCTGTTTCGTTCTGCCCTGCTAGGCATTGACTAAAATGTAAATCTGTCAAGCCCCCAAAACACTAGGTGTTTACCCTAGTTTTTCAAACTTTAAACCCTGATAGGGTAAACCCTTAGATGTTCCCTTGATAGGTGTTCTCTATCGGCTTGATAGTCTAGGTTTATGGGTTAGTAGTCCCCCTGAATAGGTGCTGCATCGCCACACACGCCTAGCAATTCCCATGCCAGGATTCCTAAATGCAAATAAGAATCATTCTCATTTACCATGCAAGAACTATGCCAGGTTGCTATGCACTGTTTTGGTGTGCACCATCTTGGTGCACTCTGAAGTGTGTGAGTGCTCACTAACTTAGCACTCTAGCGATGTGAGTGCTAACTAACTTGACCGGGGGGAGGGTCTTGGCTGGCTCAGAAGTTTTTGTAGGAGCCTACTCCGTTTACAAAAAAGTAAAATTAGACCTAAAAAGACAACACTTAAGAACTTGTGTAAGTGTTTGATTCTGTTGTGTAAAAGCAACAGCTAATAAACCGATACCGGACACCCTAAACGGGGAACTATAGAGGGTGCCTGTGTTGTAAAAAGACAACAAAGTGAAGAAAGACATCAAAAAGTACTTGACAAAAGACAAAAGCTGTGTTATAATATCTTTATAGACTAAGAAGAAAAGACATCTAAGAAGACATAAAAGCATAGATGTACATAGATGTAATATTTATAAAATATACTTATAATATGTACTTATAAAGACATAGAAGTATAGTAGGGAACTGTTACAAGTTCATAATCCATTGTCTCCCTGAAAGGATAAAGACATGACAAGGCCATCAGGCAACAAAGTTGGAAGACCAAAGAGGTCAGACCTTGCCGCTGTTAGAGAGAATAGACCTGTTGGTCGTCCTAAAGGTACAGCAGCCATTATTAATGATTATAGGGACAGAATGCTTACAAGTCCCAAGTCAGCTAAGGTCTTAGAGAAAATATTTGATGCCGCACTTAATGATGAACATCCACACCAAGCTGCTGCCTGGAAGTTAGTTGTTGATCGTGTCGTACCTGTGTCTGCTTTTGATCAAGCCAAACAAGGTGGCTCTATGCCTCAGATCAGCATTAATATCTCTGGTCTTAATGAACCAAAAGTGTCCACTTCAGACGATGTGATTGATGTATGACAGCTTTAAACTTTCAACTTCTGGAATGGCAAAAGAAAGTATTTACAGACTCTACACGCTTTAAGATCGTAGCTGCTGGTCGCCGGTGTGGTAAGTCTAGGTTGTCTGCTGTAACGCTGCTTATAGAGGCTTTAAATTGTCCTGATGGATCATCTGTAATGTATGTGGCTCCAACGCTCGGACAGGCCCGTACGATTATCTGGGATTTGGTACATGAGCTTGGAAGACCAGTCATCAAGTCCAGTCATGTGAACAACCTTGAGATCACACTGATCAATGGTAAGAAGATTCTGGTTAGAGGAGCAGACAATCCTGACAGTCTTCGTGGTGTGTCGTTAACTTACTTAGTGATGGACGAATGTGCGTACATCAAGCAAGAGGTATGGGAAAAGATTCTACGAGCAGCTTTGTCTGATCGTAAGGGTCGTGCATTGTTTATTTCTACTCCTGCTGGTCGTAATTGGTTTTATGATATGTTTAAGCTGGGGCAGTCTGAAGAAGACGAAGAGTGGCGGTCATGGCACTTTACAACTCAAGACAATGAAACGATTGATCCTAAGGAAATTGAGGCTGCTAAAAGAACACTAAGTTCATTTGCTTTTAAGCAAGAATATTTGTCTAGCTTTGATACTGCTGGTGCTGACATCTTTAAGTCAGAGTGGTTTAAGAAGTCTGAAGAACCTCAGTATGGCTCTTATGTCATTGCTGTGGACTTAGCAGGCTTTGAGGATGTTGCTAAGAATGCTGGTGCTGCTAAGAAAAGACTAGATGAATCTGCTATTGCTGTTGTAAAGGTAACTGACAATGGTGATTGGTGGGTAAAAAAGATCATTCATGGTAGATGGGACATCCGAGAGACTGCTGCAAAGATTCTGATGGCTGTTAGAGACTTTGAGCCTTTGTCTGTCGGTATTGAGCGCGGTGCGCTGAAGAATGCAGTGTTACCGTATTTAAACGACTTGATGCGTAAAAACAACATTTACGCACACATTACGGATTTAACACATGGAAATAAGAAAAAAAATGATCGTGTTATTTGGTCGTTGCAAGGCCGTATGGAACATGGTCGTATTGCGTTTAATGAAGATGAAGACTGGGAAGAGTTCTACGACCAGTTGATTATGTTTCCAACACAAGGAGTGCATGATGACTTGGTTGATGCTTTGTCTTATGTTGATCAGCTTGCTGTTACTAACTACCAGCAAGACTATGAAGACGAAGAATACGAAATATTTGACAAAATAGCGGGGTATTAAATGAAACAAGGACTATACGCAAACATCAATGCTAAGCGCAAGCGCATCGAAGCTGGTTCTGGCGAAAAAATGAAAAAGCCTGGAACCAAGGGTGCTCCGTCTGCTAAAGACTTTAAGGATGCAGCCAAGACTGCTAAGAAGGGAAAAAAGTATGGCTACTAAAAAGAAAAACCCGATGAAAGAATTTAAGACCTGTCCTGGTTGCCCTACTCCGGCTAAGTGCAAGAAGGCTGGAATGTGCATGATGAAGGGAAAGAAAAGTGGCTACTGACTCTAGGCTTACCCGTGCCGGTGTATCCGGTTACAACAAGCCTAAGAGAACCCCCAGTCATCCTAGCAAAAGCCATGTTGTTGTCGCCAAAGAAGGTGATCAAGTCAAGACTATTCGTTTTGGACAACAAGGCGTAACGGGCTCTCCTGAAGGTTCAAAGCGTAACGAATCATTTAAGGCTCGTCATGCTAAGAACATTGCTAAGGGTAAGATGTCTGCCGCATACTGGGCCAATAAGGAAAAATGGTAATGCAAGACGATTACAACAATGTAGAAATGGATCAGCCTTCCGAGAACGACAAAAAACTTGTCTCTTGGATTACTGATCACATTACTCGCTGGAGAGATCATCGTGATGCTAACTACATGGATAAGTGGTTAGAGTATGAGCGCATCTTTCGCGGGATTTGGGATGCAAGTGACCGCAATCGTGATTCGGAACGCTCTCGAATTATTTCTCCTGCCACCCAGCAAGCCGTAGAAACTCGCCATGCTGAAATCATGGAAGCTATTTTTGGTAACGGTGAATTCTTTGACATTGACGATGACATCCGTGATGTAGACGGTAATCCGATGGACATTGAGGTTCTTCGAGTACAGCTTACTGAAGACTTTAAAAAAGACAAGGTTAAGAAATCTGTTGATCAGATCGAACTGATGGCAGAAATCTACGGTACTGGCATCGGTGAAATTATCGTTAAAAGTGAAACTGAATACACTCCTGCTACTCAGCCTATTCCTGGGGTGGCTCAAGCCGCTGCAATTGGGGTAAATGAGACTGAACGAGTTGCAGTTAAGTTAAAACCAGTTAATCCTAAGAACTTTTTGATTGATCCCAACGCTGATAGCATTGATGAGGCTATGGGTGTAGTAATTGAAAAGTTTGTTTCTATACACAAGGTTGTAGAAGGCATCGAAGCAGGCATCTATCGTAAGGTAGACATTCAGCCTGACAGTGAAGATGCTGAATTAGAGCCCACTCAAGACCCAAAACAATACCAAGATAACAAGGTTCGTTTGGTAACTTACTATGGTTTGGTGCCTCGTGAGTATTTGAGTGAAGTTGAAGACGAAAAATATGAAGAATTGTTCCCTGAGGATTCTCCTGGGGACAGGTATTGCAACCTTGTAGAAGCAATTATTGTTATTGCAAACGACAGTCTGCTTCTCAAGGCTGAAGAAAATCCTTACATGATGAAGGATCGTCCTGTTATTGCCTATCAGGATGATACGGTTCCTGGTCGTTTCTGGGGTCGTGGAACGGTTGAAAAGGCTTACAACATGCAAAAGGCCATCGATGGTCAATTGCGTGCTCACATGGACTCCTTGGCCCTTACAACGGCTCCTATGATAGCTATGGACGCTACTCGTCTGCCTCGTGGTGCTAAGTTTGAGGTTAAACCCGGTAAAGCTATCCTGACCAACGGTAATCCTAATGAGATTCTATTCCCATTTAAGTTCGGACAGACTGACGGGAACTCGATGGTCATGGCTCAGAACTTTGAACGGATGCTGTTACAAGCAACGGGAACGGTAGATAGTTCTGGAATGCCCAGCAATGTGCCTCGTGATGCTGGTGTCGGTGGTATGAGCATGGCTATGGCTGGAGTTATCAAGAAGTACAAGCGTACTCTGACCAACTTCCAAGAAGATTTCATGATTCCGTTTATTGAAAAGGCTGCATTCCGGTATATGCAGTTTGATCCTGAGCGTTATCCGTCTGTTGACATGAGTTTTGTGCCTACGGCTGCTCTTGGTGTATTGGCTCGTGAGTTTGAACAGCAGCAAATGATTGGTTTGTTACAGACTCTAGGCCCAAATACTCCTGTTCTGCCCCTGATTCTTAAGGGAATCATGCAAAACAGTAGCCTTACGAACCGTGCAGAGCTTATGCAAGCATTGGATCAGATGTCTCAGCCCTCACCAGAGGCTGCACAGGCTCAGATGCAACAGCAACAGGCTCAGATGGCTCTTCTGGAGGCTCAGATTGCTGAGATACAGTCAAAGGCACAGAAACAGCAAGCAGAGGCGGCTAAGGCCGTTGCAGAAGCTCAGGCAACACCTCAGATTGCTCAGGCTAAGATGGTTGCAGCGTTGTCTACAAACCTAGACGAAGATAACGAAGCTAGAGACTTTGAACGGCGCGTAAAACTTGCTGAGATTGCCTTGAAAGAAAAGGACATTGACAGCAATGAACGCATTGCAATGACACAAATGATGCGAAAACAGTAAAAACACTTGACAAAATCATAAAATTAGTGTATAATACCTTTATTAACAACTACAAAGGACTCCAATGGAACAATCCTTGCAGCAATATTACGAAGAACAATTTTCATTATTTTCTCAGCAAGGCTGGAAAGACCTCACAGAAGATTTACAAAAGTTAAAAGACAGTATTGATGACTTGTCGGCTGTAAAAGACTCCAATGATCTATGGTATCGCAAGGGGCAGTTAGACATTCTTGATCTGATTATTAACCGTAAACGAATGTGTGAGAAAGTCTTTGAGGAATTGCAACATGCGGAGAATATTTGAATTTTCTTGCCCTTGTGGGCAGGTGTTTGAGAAGTATGTAGATGATTCTATACGCGCTGTGGACTGCTTTTGTAGCTCCAAGGCAGAGCGTATTGTGTCTACTACTAACTTTAAACTGGAAGGCATCACTGGTGCCTTTCCTGGTGCGTATTCACGCTGGGAGCGTGTGCGTGCCGAAAAAATGAAAGAAGAACGCAAGAAGGCCGCTTCTCATGGGGAGTAAGCGGAAACCTAAATGCAATAATGTCCTAAAACCCAAAAGGGCAGGATGAAAGGTTTGGTATGGCTCTAATTGAAAATGAAGAACTGAATCAGGGTAGTGAACTGGAAGCAGTTGAACAACAAGAGGCAGCTAAGGCTGCTGAACCAGAAACTTCTAAAGTCCCTAGTAAATACCAGGGCAAGTCTTTAGAAGAAATTGTGCAGATGCACCAAGAAGCTGAAAGGCTTATTGGTCGTCAAGCGCAAGAAGTTGGTGAAGTTCGCAGGCTTGCAGATGAACTACTGAAGCAGCAACTCTCTCAGAAGAAAGAAGCGCCGCCTCAAGTTGAAAATGAATTAGATTTTTTTGAAGACCCTAAGACCGCTGTTCAGAAGGCTGTTGCTAATCATCCCGATGTAGTTGCTGCAAAGCAGGCTGCACGACAGATGCAACAGTTACAGACGCAAGCTGCTCTGGCTAAGAAGCATCCTGACTTTGCTCAGGTTGTTCAAGACCCAGAGTTTGTCAACTGGATCAAAGGATCACCGATGCGTATCAATATGTACGCACTGGCTGATGCTCAGTATGACTTCAATGCTGCTGATGAACTGATTTCTACATATAAACAGATTCGTGGTAATAGGACGAATGAAACTGTCGCTACTGGGCAGGAAGCTCGTGCTAAAGACATGAAAGCTGTTGCTGTAGATAGTGGTGGTACCGGGGAATCTGCAAAGAAAGTCTACCGCCGTGCCGACCTTATCCGGCTGAAAATGACTGACCCCGCACGCTACGAAGCCTTACAACCTGAAATCATGGCAGCGTATGCGGAGGGGCGTGTAAAATAACTTTTGATTTTAGGAGATTAATATGCCTTTAGGTACTAATAATGTGACCGTAACGACCGCAGCAACATTCATTCCAGAAGTATGGAGTGATGAGATTGTTGCGTCTTACAAGAAAGCCCTCGTTGCCGCTAACCTCATCAAGAAGATGAACTTCAAGGGCAAGAAGGGTGACACCGTTCATATCCCCGCCCCTACCCGTGGTGATGCCTCTGCCAAGGCTGCTGGTAGCCAAGTGACGCTGATCGCCGCTACCGAAGGCGAGAAGACTGTTGCTATCGATCAACACTGGGAATACTCGCGTCTGATCGAAGACATCGTGGAAGCCCAAGCCTTGTCTAGTCTGCGTCAGTTCTACACGGACGATGCTGGTTACGCTCTGGCTCGTAAGGTTGACAGCACGCTAATTCAACTGGGTCGTAAGGTTCAGAGTGGTGGCGGTACCGCTGCTTATAGCGGTGCTTTCTCTGGCGCTGATGGCACGACTGCCTACAACGCTGGTGCCAACACGGGCTCTGGTGCTCTAACCGATGCGGCTATTCGCCGTTCGATTCAGCGTCTGGACGACCAGGATGTGCCGATGGATGGTCGTTTTTTGATCGTTCCTCCGTCTACCCGTAACACCCTGATGGGCATTGCTCGTTTCACCGAGCAGGCTTTCGTGGGTGAGCAGGGCAATGCCAACACGATCCGCAACGGCGAAATCGGCAATGTGTACGGTATCCCGGTGTTCGTGACCAGCAATGCTGACACGACCTCTGGCTCTACCGCTACCCGCATCTGCTTGCTAGCTCACAAGGACTTCTCGGTTCTGGTGGAGCAAATGGGCGTGCGTACGCAGACCCAGTACAAGCAAGAATACCTGGGTACGCTGTTCACGGCTGATGTGCTGTTTGGCTGTGATGAACTACGCGATGGTGCTGCTGTTGCTCTAGCTGTTCCGGCTTAAGTAACTTAAGAGGCTGGCCCTTCGGGGCTGGCCTTTTTCATACTGTACGGGTTACACTATGAGAAAGGTTTAATATGAAATTCATGTGCAAATATTCTGGTTCTGTCTATTCGTTTACGATGGAACATGACATCAAGGCAATGCTGACGCATCCTGACTATTTGAAGGTTGACGAAGAAGAAGTTAAAGAAGAAGTTGCTTCCGAACCTGCTAAGCGTGGTCGTCCTGCTAAGAAAGACGAAGAATGAGACAAATATCCGTAGGTAACAACCTAACAGCCGCTACTAAGACTACTGTTTACACTGTTCCTGCGGGTTACTATGCTCTGTGGAATCTGTGTTACATTGTTAACCATAGTGGTAATAACAAGACGATTGATGTCTTTTGGTATGACAAAAGTACTAACATAGAGGTTAAAGTTTTAGATAACTACACGCTAAGCCCTAGTCAGTATTTAAAGTTTGATGGTGGGGCTTACATTGTCTTAGAAGAAGGTGATCAGATTTTTTGTGAGTCTGAAGCATCTTCTAACATGAGTGCAATCAACAGCTTTGAATTGTATAGGAAACCATAATGGCAACTGGGAATACGATTACAACAAGTACTGGACAAACTTACAACTACGATGATGTTGTAAATTTGATTCTTTCTCGGTATGCTGAAGGCAAAACACCTGCATTGGCTGTCAAGTCTGCACTTCAGTTAGGCTTTCCTGAGGATGTGATTCGCACTCTTCCAGGTGTGGATGCAGCATCCTTTGAAGAAGGTAAGCGACTGATTCAATCTGGAGCATTTATAGAACAAGCTACTGGAACGAGGGCAGACATTCAGCAAGCTGCTCCTGTTGGTTCTCCTCAGTACAATGCCCGTATTGCTGCTGGTTTAGATGCCTTTGGTTTTCCTCCTGAAGAAGTAGCTCGACTGACTGCTGCTGGTCTTTATGGCCCTGGAAGGCAGTATGATCCCGGCACTGGCGGCTTATTTAGTCAAGAAAATAGACTATCTTCTCAAGCAGAACAAGTTCTTTTATCTAGTGGCAAAGCCAACGATCCTCGCTTTGCCGACTCTGTTGTAGGTACTTTCGTAGACAACGGTGTTACTTACAATGTGCAAGGTGATGGTTCTTTCACCACTATCTCCGAAACACCGGATCAGGTAGTAACTACCACTACTTTTACCCCCGAAGGACAAGAAGTAGGCACTTATGTCGATGAACGATTTAAAACAACCAACTTAGATCGTTTCTTAGAGGCAGCGGCTTATGCTGCATTAGCAGCAGGAACAGCGGCTGGTTTAGGCCCAGCAGGTGTCGGCTTATTTGGCGTTCCCGGCGCTGCTGCGGCTGGCGCAGGAACAACCAACCTGATCCGTACTGGAAGCGTAGAAGATGCTCTGAAGGCTGCTGCACTTGCCGGTGTAACTGCTTACGGTCTTGAAGGCTTGATGGGCGGTGGAGGCGCAGGTACTGAAACTGTTGGAGCAGAAGACTTAAGTGTTTATGACGATATTCGTCAGTTAAAGGCTGCTGGAATCCCTGATTCACAGATTGCCAACATTATCGAAACTTCTTATAATGTAACTCCTAATTTTGCAGCAAGTGCTATTAATCAAGTAGCAACTTCTACGGCAGCACCAGCAGCTACGGAGACTGTTACCTTAGCTGGTGAACGACTGTTTAATCCTGCTACGCTTGCAGCGCCTGTTACAGCAGCACTTCCGTCAACCTTTGTTGCTGAACCTGTGATTGTACAAGGACAAACTCTGCCACCAAGCCCAGTTACTGTGCAAGACTTACTTGCTATACTAACTCCTGAGCTTGTAGCAACACTGCCTACCGCAACTGGTAGCGGTACTCAAATAGTAGAAGTTCCGGGCTCTCGTACGGCTACGACTACTGAAGATATTATCAATAGTATCGTTCCTGCACTAACAACTGCTTCTATACCTACTACTACTCAAACAGTAACACAACCTGCTGAAACACAGCAAGTTGAAGTACCAGGAACTCGTGCATTCCCGACAACTGAAAACATTATCAGCAGTATCGTCCCTGCGCTGACAACTGCGGCTGTTCCCGGTGCTGCTCAAGCAGTCACACAGCCTGCCGCGCCTGAGCGAGTTGAAGTTACTGCAAAGAAAGATACTTCTGTTATTCCTTCATTAGGCGCTGCGGTAACTGCTGCTTTACCTGCACTTCCTGCTGGCATTACTGCTGAGCT
>SXGQ01592909.1_pt1 | contig 11021 bp, 20 predicted proteins | sample 3178371 | NCBI WGS metagenome assembly SXGQ01 (sample SAMN11356859, study PRJNA531348) | freshwater metagenome | isolation source: freshwater sample F1-20 | place: China: Fuxian Lake, Yuxi | collected 2017-12-25 | reverse complement strand
GGGTCCATCTCATTGACGTTGTACTCGGGGCTGTCGTTGATCGCCGCGAAGACGAGGGTCTCCGGGTGGAGGCGCCACCCCTTGACCTCGCGATCGAGGACGAGCTGGAACGCCGAGTTCTGGACGCCCGGGGTCGCACGGTTGATCTCGTCCAGGAAGAGGACGACGGGCTCGGTGCACGCCGTGTGGAGCCAGTCGGGGGGAGCGAAGGAGGTGACGCCCGTGGACTTGATGCGCTCGTGGTCCGGGACGCCGACCAGGTCACCCTCGGTGAAGAGGGAGAGGCGGACGTCGAGGAGGCGCAGGCCGGTGCGCTTGGAGACCGCGGCGGGCACGGCGGACTTGCCGATGCCGTGAGGGCCGCGAAGGAGGAGCGCGTCCTTGACGAACTGCAGGACGATGTTGAGGGTCGCGAAGTCGATGGGATTCGAGGCAGCCATGATGATCTCCGTTCCGTTTGTTGTTGCCGTTGGCGTTCCGTACCAACATGATAGTTATACCATACCCGCCGGACATTTGCACGCTTTCGCGTCCTGGGCTTTCCGGCCGGTGGAGGGGGGAGGGTTCCAACCTCCGCTCCACTATTCAGTTATACCACAGCCGGCGGCCGGTTGCACGGGTTCACCCACCGAGGTGGGCGGCCGCCGATGCGATGGTGTCGTGGAGCGTCCGCATCTTCTCAGCCGCGGCAAGCTCACGGGCGGCGCGGGACTCGAGCTCCTTGATCTGCCGGTCGAGCTCGCCGAGCATCCCGATGTTGGCGATCGAAGCCGCCGTGGAACCGCCGGCTCCGGCGAGGTCGGCCCGGAGATCCTCGAGCTTCGCATCCTCACGGAGCGTCCAGCCGAAGAGGGTGAAGGCCCACTGCTTCGCCGACGCCGCCGAGCCCGTGGCGAAGCAGATCGTCGCGTACGACCGGTAGTCGGTGATCCGCCAGACGAGCTCGTCGCTGTCGACCCGACCGTTCTTCACGGCCTGGACGTGATCGGAGCAGCGCTCCCAGAGCTTGTTCGTCCGCATCGTGACACCCGCCGAGGAGAGGGGACCGTTCTTGTCACCGGTCCCACGGGACCACCGCGAGCGCTCGCCCCACCGGGCGACGACGTAGTTGCGGCAGGTCTGGGCACCGATGAGACCGGCGCGGACGACCTCGAGGTGCTGGACCGGGCGGTGCTTCTCATAGCGACCGCGAAGCAGGCGGTCCACGATGTCGTCGACCTGAGCGTCCGTGAGACCAAAGCTGGGATTGCGTTCGTTTGCCATTCCTTCGTCCTCCTTACTATCCAGTTATACCACGGCCGGCGGGCGGTTGCACGGGTTCCGTCGGAGTCACCACCCTTCTCCCCGATGCCGCTCCGGGGTCCAGCAGTCCTTCAGGTTCGCGAGCGCGTCGGGGGTGTCCCAGCCCGAGGTGATCTCGGCGAGCCTGATGGGTTCACCCCCACTGTCGCACGGGAAGCAGAGGGTCTCATCGTAGCGGGCACGGTGAAGCTCGGAGATGAGGACGTAGTAGCCGTCCTGCGGGCTCACGATCGTCCTGAAGCCATGGCCGTCTTCGAAGGTGACCGGGGTCATCCAGGTGAGAATCTTGAAGTCACGGCTCATTGGGTGTCCACTCCTGCCACGACTCACCGTCGTCGGTCCACTCCACCCGCCCATCGAGGCACTTGCGGTAGGCGTACTCCTCGGGGCAGCAGGGCCAGGTCGTCTCAAACCTGACGCCCTCCTTATCGGTGAAGATCTCGTAGTCGCCTCCGGTGTTGACACACCTGATTCCACCCCCGCTGAGAGCCTTGCTCACCATGATGAGGACGTCAGCGTGGAACATCGCGTGGAGGATGGGTCCCATGTTCTCTGGGTAGCCATCGTAGTGGCAGTAGACCCCGACGTAGCCGCCGTCCGCGGTCTCGTAGCCGATTGTGGATCGTGTTGCCATTCAGTCCTCCAGGAGGTGTGCACCACCGACGCTGATGAGCGGGTGGACACCGTTGTAACGGTTGATCTCCTCGACGTGGATGTCACCGAGGCTGCCGCGATAGAGATTCCCGTAGTTGTCGGTCGACGGGAACGCGATCTGGACGGTGGTCTCTGGGTCGAATTGGGAGAGGAGCTCGATGAGCTGCTTGGTGGTCATCCTTCCTCCCTATCCGACGTAGAAGTTTTCGAGGGCGGCCTCGATGCTCTTGACGTTCTGGGCGATGTGCAGGATATCATCCGTCGCGGAGCGACCCGAGCGGGGCTCCACCTCGGCGATCCGGCGGATGAACTCGTAGAGGTCATCGTTCTCCAGTCCGACGACGAGCTTCAGGAAGAGAGCCGCCTCGTTCTCGAGGGCGGTCTCCAGTAGGTTCGCGGTCTCAGGCATTGTTGGTCTCCATGCGAAGCTTGTTGGTGATCTCGGTGAGGAGGTTGATGAGATCCTCCCGCCGCCCGCCGTGGATGCGGTGCAGTGCGATGAACCCGTCGAGCTCACGTCTGATGAAGCCGAGCGTCATGTCCCTTCCTCCGTTGTGGATACACTATACCATGGACCATCAGGGGTTGCACGCTTACGGTCGGCGACGGGTCCTGCCGTCCGGCTTCTGAAGGTTGGACGGGTGGACGTCGTGGGCGCGGTCGGAGAAGAGGACCCGCAGGCACTCGGAGAAGACACCCGACCCGAGCACCACCCCAACCTCGCCCTCACCGTGGACGCCCTTCTTCACCTGGACGAGGGTGCCTGGCTCCCAGATGGAACTTTCACCTGGCTTCATTCAGCACCTCCGAGTTCTCCTTCACCCAGGGATAACCCCAGGATTCCTCGACCTTGCCGTCGACAAGGATATCCACCCTCCGGGATCCTTCGCGATGCTTGATAACCTTCAGGACCATGAAGGTCCCACCGGCGAGGTGCATCGCGCCGAGAGCGAAGATGTCGCTGCGAAAGCGGCGGAGATCACCGGCTTTCATGGACGACCTCCGAGTTGACCTCGACCCAGTCACCACCCCACCCTCGCTCGATCCGACCGTCGATGAGGAAGCTCACCCAGCTGGCCGTCTCGGTGGTCGACGCCTCGAGGACCATGAAGGGCCGGCCGGCGACCTGCTCCGCGCGCGGGGAGCTGAACAGCCTGTCCTTGAACTTGCGCAGATCACCAGGCTTCATGCCATCCTCCAGTATGGGGCAACTATACCATGGTCAACCGGCGGTTGCACAGGACGTGTCGATGGTCCTGATCAGGGAGCCCGCCGTCCAGAGGGACTCGCCGCGGTCGAGGACCTGGACCCACTCGGGGATGCTGCCCCAGTATCGGACCTCGAGGACCACCACCATCCGAGCTCCCTCCTTGAAGTTATGCCATACGAGATCACCGGGCTTCACTGATCACCTCCACGTCGTCCTCGAGCATATCACAGAGGACACCCCTCCAGAGGACCTGGATGAGATGGGGGAAGCCGGGCTCGGTCTCCGGGTCGATGCTGACCAGGAACACGTCGTCGTCGCTGCCAATGCGGTCCCAGACGAGGCGAACGAGATCACCCGGCTTCACTGATCACCTCCAGCCACTCGCTGCTCAGGATGTCCTTGACGACCTTCCCTTCCACCAGGGCGTCGAACTCGAACTTGGCGCCGAGGCAGAACGGGTTCTCCCTGACGCTGAGGACGAGACCCTTCGACCCGACGTTGATGTCGAAGCGCCCCTGGTCACCGTTGAACTGCACCAGGTCACCTGGCTTCATGCCGGCCTCCATTCATGACCAGTATACCACGGTGGCGGGATGGATGCATGGGTGGGGTCGGGCCGGCCGCCTGCCAGGGGCGCTATATATAAGGCATGAACCGCCGTTCAGGAGGGGCAATGAATGCCGCCTCAACGACCGGGTGCAGCGAGGCCGCCGGGGGTGCGTGACAACTTGTCAACCCAGCATCCCGGGCCCGTGACAGGTTGACACACCAGCATTCCGGTGACAACTTGACACGCCGGGGTGGCGGGCCCGTGACAGGATGTCAGGAGCGCTCCTCAGCGTTCGTGGATCAGCGATGTGGGTCATCTCCCAGGGATGAGGGCCGGTCGCGGAGATGAGCCCCGGTCCTCGAGGATCCTGGCCCGTGCTCGGAGCTGCCCTGGCGCTCGGAGGGTGGCGGTTCCCTTAGACTCGGCCCCCGTAGTTAGATGGGGATGGGGGCTCGGAATGGGAGGTGCTACCCTCGGAGGGCCCGGGCGGCGGGGAGCCGCGGCGGTCCACAATGAAATATATGGCGCTCAGAGCCGATGTGCAGCGCCGGGAAGGAAAAAAACGCTCAATGGGAACCGTCGCCCGCTCAGGGGGTATGGGATCCCCAGGATATGGAGTGGGATCCGCCGAGCGCTCGGATACATGTGATACAGGAGGGGGGGAGCACGCCGATAGGGGGTGCCGGGAGCGCTCGACGGGATGGGAGCGCACGGTATCATGATACACCCCATGCAGCGGGCGCGGAGGGGCAGCGGGTCTCGGAGGGCGCACAGGGGCTTGGTGGAGCCGAGCGGGTGGGCAGGGTGACCGGGCGCAGCGGATTGCTGCGTGGCGGCGCGTCCCGCGCCCGCCCCCTGCCACGGGCGACCACGATGGATGGCTTGTCCCCCCCTGCGGGAGCGTGGAGGGCATAAGCGTGACATCGATGACACACTTATCTGGGCTTCCTGGAACGGGGCCTGGGCAGCGGGGCCTGGGCATCGTTCGTCCCGTCTATCGGCGTCCAGCCGTACTCCCATGGGTGGATGAACGGTGGGCGGCTCTCATGAGTGTTCAGCACATGGAGGGTTGGTGTCCCGGTCGGCGTCAGCACCACCACGGAGTCCCTGAGGAAGTGGCTCATCGATTCCATCCCTACATCTGTCGATAGACGTGGCTTACCCAGGACGATCAGCGGTGTCCCATCCCTTGCGATGAGGAGCTCCCCTGTGTGTGGAAGGTTTTTTTGTTGGCCGTCCGCGGGCCCCTCGTCGTCCTGCACCGCACGATTCGATTTCATCTCATCAACCGTAGTACCGCTTCGAGAATAGAATAGAGTAACCCGTCGTCAGGGCCCTGATGTATCGATCCGCGACACCCCTGTCCTTCAGCTCCTCCATGTGCCTCTCGCCCGCCTCGATGAGATCCAGGATCTCGGAAGGGGCTGACTTGCGGAGACGGTAGGAGCGGTTGATCGAGGGATCTCTCCTGTACAGTATCTTGCAATCATCATCAGGAGGCGGTGTCTGAGGGTTGGCGATGTTATCAAAGGGCTCTGGTGAGATGTGTCCGAGCGAGTTGAGCTTCATCCACAGGCGCTCAGCCTCGGGTGAGACCTCCGTTCGATCCGAGCTGACGCTGTCGAGCCTCGTGAGCGCAGCGGTGTAGACCTTCGTACCCCATCCCCTCACGTTCGACGCGGCCGTGGCGACGTGCCATGCATTGTTGCAGGGACCGAAGGTACCCTCCGGAGGATTCAAGACGACCCCAGCGATGACGCCCCGGTAGTTGTTGGAGGGATGCTTCTCCTGCATGCTTTTCTCAAGCTCATCGATGTCGTACGCGATCACCCGAAACAAGTTATCGACCTTGGGGAAGATGATGGCATTTCTCCCGGTCGAAAGTTCCTCCCTGATGATCCGACGTAGCTGGCTCTCCGTGATACGCACCGCCGTTATCTCCTGAGCTTCTTCATGAACCGCTCGATCTCCTCCATGTCACCCGACACGAGGATATCGTCATCCGAGTAAACGGTGAACTCATCGTCAGCATCGACCCCCGCGTCCATGCCGAGCTCGAGCCAACGATCGATGATCGTGCGAGAGGGAAGGCGGACATCGATTGTGTAAGCGTTCATCACCTTACCCCAGCCCATCTTCAGCAGCATGCCCTTCGCCACATCCTCGACGATCCACGAGATCGAACGATGGATCTCCTTGACGTCATCCGAGTCAGGCATCCGCAGCTCCGAGTCCCCACGTCGGATGTATCTCGACACCTCCTTGCGGATACCGTCGAGCATCTCCTCCGACATCCCGAGATCCAGGAGCTTGTGCATCGCCCATTCCCCATGGTCGGAGAGCCTCGGATCGTAGTGGTAATGACCCTCAGGATCGATCCACCCTTGGGAGTGTGATAAGGGATTTATTGAGATCGCTTCCCTGATGATCCTCCGCAGCTGGCTCTCTGTGATGCGCATCCTTCAACCTCGACCTTTCTACTTATGGCCGCCGTCAGCTCGCCGCATCAGGATGTCCGTGAACTCGCTGTGCGCCGCGCGCAGGTCCTCCAAGCTCTTGAAGGGACCCGGTGGAAGGGCGCGAAATAGAGTTTGGAAGTACTCCTCCGCCTCATCACGTGTCAGGAAGTGACCGTCCTTCTTGATGCGCGCGTTCGCGATGTCGTAGACCGCATCGTTGAGACGGTCGACCAGGCGGGCTGCAAGACGGTGCTCCTTGTCCGTGAAGCGATTCTGCTGAGATTCCTCCAACGATTCCCTGATGATCCGCCGCAGTTGGCTCTCTGTGATCCGCATGCTCTAACCTCGATGATTCTACTTATGGCCGCCCGCGACGCATCGCGATATCAGATGTCGAATACAGGTTCGGATTCCTTCGCCCAGGGATCGACGCCCATCGACCTCATCTCCTCACCCGAGACGTGATACCACTTGTTACCGATCTTGACGCTGACAGGTTGCAGCTTCGAGTAGAGGTTCGGCTCCGCCGGTGGTGTACCGAGATCGAGGAGCTTCTTCACGTCCGGATGGTCCAGGATCTTCCGGGCGGCGTCGTACCATGCCATCTGGCGAGGACGCTTCTTCTGGAAGAGCTCCTCCTCCGATCGTCCGGGAAGCTGCAGGACCTCACCACCGCCAGCTCCACCGCCACCGCTCTTTACTCGAGTCGGATCGAAGTCGAGTACATCACCCTCGATGATCATCCGCACGAGTCTCCTCAGCGCTGCCTCGTTGAGACCCGAGGACGGGGGCAGCTTCGTGACCACCAGATCCTCGAACACCGCCAGGGCCCGCTTGCAGGTCTCAAGGTAATCCGCCAGCATCGCCTCCTCAGGGTCGCTCGTGTCGAGGACAGGGAGGACAGCCTTGATCTGGCTGAGGACACCGGGAGCCTTGCCCGTGTTGACGAACATGTTGTTCCACAGGTTCGGGAGGATGAAAGTCATCATCGTCTCATTGTGCCTGAATGTTCCTGCCTTTGACTTCGCGAGCTCCTCGCGACGATAACGCCTGTTATTTTTCAAGATCTGGTCAAGCTCAGTTTGATTAAGCTTACGTCCTCTCAGGCGTTCATGACGTGCGATGATAGAGGCTTCCCAATCCTTACCCGACAGCTTCTTGGTCGGATTGGGCGTGTAGGGTGCCCACTTGGGATCGAGGTTCATCAGCTCTGTGTCACCCTCGTACACACGCTCAAGGGTTTTCATGAGCTCCGCGACACGCCCGACGACGTAGGCGGCGTACTTCACGCGGAGATCCCGCGCTGATTTGATCTCCTCTTCCGGTATCCGGGCGGGGGGTCCAGGCTTGCGTAGTTCAGCTTCGCGTTCCTTCCTTGACTGCTCCCAGTGATCAGCGATGCTGAACTCCTTGGGCTTGGGCAGGTAACTCACCTCACCCGGCTCGCCCTCCTCATCCGATGATGATCCTGTCGTGCGTCGATCAGTTGGGAACCTCAGGACGTCCGCCTCGTTCATGAGGTCTCGGATCATTCTTCTCAGCTGATTCTCTGTGATTCTCATACGTCGAGTCCATCCACTTGCATCTTTCTCAGGTTGACCAGCCGCCGGATCGTCTCCATGCCGGGCTTACGGTAGGCGCCGGAGAGCGGGAAGTCCGCCCACTCCTCTCTCGCGTAGCTCTTCGAGATCCTCACGTCGCAGTTGTCGTCCTCCTCACCTGGCGTGAGCTCGTCCTCCATCGAGTCGAGCTGCTTCCGATCGACGTCAGGACGGCTGTCCTGGTATTTCCTCCAGACCCGCTGGGCATCGTCGGATACAACAAATCGATCCGAGATGAGACCACCGCCGATCTCCGTAGCTGCCTCCATCACGATGTCGTACATCAGTGGGCCGAGACCATCGATCTGGGATCTCGAGTAGCCGATCACGAAAGCCTCACGGCAGGGTCCCTGCACGTCGATGCTTCTCATCCTCGCCTCGATCCGGCCGATCTCGAAGTCACGCTTGAGAGCGACGAGGAGGATCACCCCCCATGAATCAGAGACCTTGAGCCTGAACGTGACACCGGCCGGCAGGCTGTACGCGTCGATCCGCGCTTCATGGAGCAGCTCTTCTCTAATGATACGCCGCAGCAACCCTTCACTCAGTCTCATTGTACGCCCTCTCGAGTGCTTCAACACCCACCTCCTCACGATCTGTGTTTATGACAGGTAGGCCTGAGTCCTTGATCGCCTCGATCATCGTCAGGAGCTCCTCACGTTCTGATCTGCGTTTGAGACGAGCGATGGGATACCAGAAGTTTTCGGATAGGACCCACGCAACGGGTCTCCAGTTGTCGAGGATCGCCTCATTCACCTTGCTAGGATCGAAGCTGAGATCATCAGCCTCGAGGGCAAAGGTGCTCCATGAGCTTGGTGTCGTCTCGATAGGACGTTTCGGAAGTCCTGACTTACCGTATTTCGCCCGATCCTTCGTCTTCACATCAGCCGTGTAACCAGTCATCATCCTGTTCATATCGTTGCCGGCGAACGTGACCCGGCCCTTTAACTGGACTCCGATGACCCCCCAGCGGGTGAAACCGATGGGACCTTTCGCCGGTGAGATGCTGGCTGAGATTTCATCTCTTCCACTCATGTTGAGAAACTCGGGTATCATCTTCACTGTATCGGAGAACCAGTGAACGAAAGTCAGGTTCTCGAATGACGATTGATCCGAGTGCTGACGCCAGAGATCCTTCAGGGTGCGAGCCTGGCGCTTCACCTCTTTGTTGCGTGGGTGAAGGAGGACCGGATCACCTGGACTGGCGTTGTAGTTGAGATTAGCTTTCGTCGCTGCATCAATGAATGACTGCAGGTCCTCGAGAATAATCCCGCGGACCACCCGACGCAGCTGTGATTCTGTGATCCGCATCCACACTCCGACCTTCTTATCTATGGTCTTCTCGGTCAATCGAAGTCAAGGGTCTTCGGGTATCCCTTCTCGCCGGGCCTGAGGCGACGCTTGCCAGCCTTCCTCCGCTTGCGGATGTTCTTCCAGAGGTAACCCGGTGGTGGTTTCCTACCCTCGAGCAGACTCTCAATCTCGGAGATCTCCTCGAGGAGCTGCTCGAGATCAGGAAACTCATTCCCCTCCATCATTGCCGCGGCCATCGCGTTGTTCGCCTTCTTCTTGGAAGCATAGCAAGCGCGTGCCTTCATCCTGATTTTCCCATCAGGCGTGCGTTGAACGGAGCCGACCGCCTTGCCCTTGTACTTCTTCGGGTTTCCTTCCTTCTCCGCTTTTGTGAGCTTATCATCAACGTAGGCACACCACTTGCCACCGCGTCGACGGACATCCTCGTTGAGGAGCTCCTCCCTCACAAGCTGCTGGATTCGTGACTCCGAGACCCTGAGGAATACGGCGGCATCCACCCAGTTACCGCCTATGTGAACCTTGTGATCGCCCGAGCGATCCGCCCTGATAAAATCAGCGATAATGTTGGCTGGCACCTGCGTAACACCCGGCTTACCTGGGCCGTGGTAGTAGAAGACGGGTGGTGGTGCCGCCGCCGCCCCTCCGCCGGAGGGACGTGCCCAGCTCTCGGCATCTTCTGGGAGGTTCGTGCAGTTCTCAAAAGTGATGATCGCACCATTCTTCTCGTGCTGGTCACGTAAATTCTTCTTGAGACCTTCGTCGTAAATGAAATCGCAACCGACAAATTTTCCCGATTTAAGCTTGAAGCTGTCATACAGGGCGGTGATACCAGACCCACGACTTTTAGGGTTGATGACCTCGATCGAGCCCTGTCCGCCGAGGAAGTATACGTTTGCACCCTGACAAGACTCAAACCTGACGAGGGACCCCTTGACATCTTCAAAATTCAACCTGTCGAACCTGAAATCACAATCTTTGAATGTTATATTCTTTGATATACCCTTGACTTCGAGACTGTAGATTGTCTTTCCTTCGATCACTATCTCTGGTACGTCTGGATCTCCCGTCAGCACCCCGGTCAATGCATCACCGTCCGATGAGAGAGCTTTATCCCACTCGCTCGCGAGCTCCCCCACCTCGAACTCCTTACCGGAGAAATCTATCGGTTGAAGTTGATCGTTGTAGAAGGCGATTCCTGTTTCAGCTGCCTGTCGCCCCAGCTCCTGAAAATCTCGACGAGCTTTATCAACGATAGCTTCCGCTTCACCACGCCTCTCCGCGCCGATCCCCCGTAGCTTTATGTCTGATTTAGCATCATCGATCATTTTCTGGAAAGATGGGATGATGACACCATCCACGACCCAGTTGTCGACAATCACCTCATGGGCATCCTCACGGGCCGTAGCCCATGACTCTTCATCAACGATCATAAGCTGCGCCGCCCTCCACGGTGCTTGCATCTGAGGACGTTTATGAAGACCCGAGCCTGAGTGCTTTCTGCGATCGGTATCGGTGGCACGGCTCGTCATTTGTGTCCCAGCGTCCGCCCCGTACGCGAAAGTCGTGTAGCCCTTGATGATGATACCGACAGGAGTCGGCTTCTGGTCGATGCCCTGGGACGGCGTGTATCCGAAGCATGATATCTCGTCCTTCACCCTTCCCTTGGGCTGGCTCCTGATGAAGTCAAGCGCAATTTTGAAGGGATTGTCAGATCCTGCTCCGCCTGCCCTGTAGCCACCGACCCAGTGAACCTTGATGAGCGTCTGGTCGAAGAACGATCGGCTGCCCTCGAGCTCAACCTCCTCGGCCCAGATTCGTTTGAGTTCCTTCTCGTTCTTGACCCTGACCTTGTTCGCGCCGCGAGTGGAATACGACGTGTTGAGTGCCTGTGTATCATTAAGCGGGTTCTTTTTCTTCTCTTCCTCACTGCG
>SXGQ01407010.1_pt1 | contig 11022 bp, 6 predicted proteins | sample 3178371 | NCBI WGS metagenome assembly SXGQ01 (sample SAMN11356859, study PRJNA531348) | freshwater metagenome | isolation source: freshwater sample F1-20 | place: China: Fuxian Lake, Yuxi | collected 2017-12-25 | reverse complement strand
GAGGCCGTTGACGGCCGGGCGATAGTTGCGCGGATTGGTGAAATCGAGGCCCCCGTTCTGGATGAAACGCGGGTAAAGGTCGCTCTGGGTGCGGTCGAGGATCCAGCCCACGCCGGTCTCGCCGTTGGGGCCGACCACGTTGTTGGTCGCGGAGCCCGGGCCCCCGTTTGGTCCCACAAACGGAACGTTACCGATGCGGTTAACGAGTTGCCCCTCGGCGCCGAGCGTGCGGTAGCGGGTGCGGCTCCAGAGGCCGGCCCATTCGATCTCGAGGCGCCCGAGGTTGTGTTCGCCCGCAAGGTCCAGGTGGCGCAGGCGCTGGTCGCGGTTGATGAGCGTGGAAGTGACGTCGATGAGGGCCGGGGCGGCCGTGGACGAAGTGGCGTTGGCGGCGGTCGGCACCGCACGCACGGTGGTGATGCGGTCGGTCCAGCCCGGCACGATGCCCGAGTTGGTCGCGTTCGGGACGGTGGTCTGGCTGCCGGTGAACGCTCGGGAGACGTACTGGCGGCGCATCGGCTCGGGCGCGTCGTTGTAGATCAGGTTCAGCTTGAGCAGATTGTTCTGGTTGAAGCGGTAGTCCCACTTGGTGTTCAGACTGCGTTGCTTGCGGTTGTTGTAATTGTCGGTGGTGCGGTAATCCCACACGAAGGCCGGCTGCGCGTTGGTCTGCTGGTAATCCCGCTGCGAGCGGAAGAAGCCGAAGGCGTTCTCAGAGTTGAACGCGTTCACCGAAACGGCGAGGTTCTCGGTCTTGCTGCCGAAGACCGCGAACTTCTCGATGTAGGAGGCGTTCATGAGCGCGTGGTTGCGGCGCGCCTCGCGCAGCGGAACCTGTTCGGTGAACCAAGGCGCCATCCGGGCGGTCAGGTTGAGGGTGACGCGGCGCTTTTCGCGCATCGAGAGGGGGGAGCGGGTTTTGAAGTTCACGCCGCCGCCGAGCGAATCGACGGGTTTGTCCGGAGTCTGGCCCTTCACGACCTCCAGCGATTCGAACATCGCGCCGGTGAAGGCGGTCATGCGGGTGTTGCGATTCTGCGCGCTGAAGGAGGACATGCCGCCGCCGTCGATCGTGATCGAACTCATGCCGGCCCCCATGCCGCGCACGCTGATCACCTCGACGACCTCGTCGCCGGGGTTGCCGAAGGCCACGCCGGGCAACCGGATGGCGAGTTCGGTGGCGTTCATGTTCGGCAAGTCGACCAGCGCGTCCATTGACGCGATGTTCTTCAGGTTGTCGGCGTTGCGCTGCTGGGTGAGCGCCGACGAGAGGCCCTCCTTTTCCGACGTCACCTTGAAGGTATCGAGCATGAGCACGTTGCTGCTCATCTCGAAGTCGCGGACCGCGGTCTGACCCGCGGCGAGATTCACCGTCACGCGCTGGGTGTCCATGCCGGTGTAGGAAACGACCACCTCGTAGGCGCCCGAGGGCACGCCGTTGAAAATGTAGCGACCGGTCTGGTCGACGAGGGCGGTCAGGTTCAGCGACGGGATGTCGACCTTGGCGCCGATCATTCCGTTGCCGGTGGTCTTGTTGGTGACATTTCCGGTGACCGCGCCGCTTCCGGCGCGTTCCGCGGCGAGGAGTCCCGGCGCGCCGGGGTGGAGGTTGATAAGGCTGGTGGCGAGGAGGCACCAAGCGAGGCGAACAAGCAGTCGTTGGGTGAGGTGCAGCAGTTTCATGGTTTGAGGGGTTAGGCCCGCATGCACCGCGGGCGAGAGGTGGGAAAATTGGGTTGTCTGCCGTACCCGAGGGCAAGTTCAAACTCGCCTCAAACGGTCACGGTGCGCGCACCCATGAAGCGCGGTGATACGGCGAAAGGCACGCGGTCGTGTGCCGGTCGAGGGCCGGGATTTGGCTCGACTTTTCAGCGGTGGCGGGTTGCGTGCCACACTTCTCTCCCTGCGGGCCACCGTCGGGACGCAGTCTTTTCCGTCCCATGACCAGCAAACGCAACATCCCGACCCGCCGCTTCGTAAAACCCTCGTTCACCTTCCTGATCGAGAAAAAGCGTGATGGTGGCGAGTTTACGCAAGAAGAGATCCGCTACATTATCGACAGCACGCTCGATGGCGAGATGCCCCAGCACCAGCTCGCGGCGCTGGCCATGGCGATCTACTTCTCCGGAATGTCGGCGCAGGAAACCGCCGATCTAACCGAGGAGATGATGCTGTCGGGCGAGGTCATTGATCTCTCCAACATCGCAAAACCCAAGATCGACAAGTACTCGACCGGCGGTGTGGGCGATAAGACCTCCCTCGTGCTTGTTCCTCTCGCGATGGCTTCCGGGGTGGTCGTCCCGATGATGTGCGGCGTCGAGCACGACTACATCATCAACTCGCTCGACAAGCTCGGGGCCATCCCGGGTTTCAAAGGTCACCACAGCAACGAGCAGTTTTCCAGCCAGCTTTCCCGGATCGGCGGAGCCATCATGGCGCAGACCGAGGATCTGGCGCCGGCCGACGCCAAGTTCTACGAACTCCGCAAGGAGACCGGCACAATCCCTAGCCTACCCCTCATCACCGGCAGTGTGCTCTCGCGCAAGTTGGCCGAGGGTTCCGAGGGACTCGTGATCGACGTCAAGTGGGGCAACGGATCTTTCATCAAGGACCTGGAGCAGGCGAAGCAGCTCGCCCGGTCCATGACCCGGGTCGGCCGCTCCATGAAGCGCCGGTGCGTCGCCTTGGTCACCGACATGAATCAGCCGCTCGGCGATTCGGTCGGGACCGCGCTTGAGGTGAAGGAGGCCATCAAGCTGCTCAAGGGCGAGGGCGCCGAGGACATGAAGGAGCTCGTGCTTAAGCTCGGGATGGAAATCGTGCGTCTTGCCGGCGTGGCCGGTTCCACGCTCTCGGCCAAGCAGACCGTCCAACGCCACCTCACCGACGGCTCGGCCCTCGCCAAGCTGAAGGAGTTGGTGAAGGCGCAAGGAGGGGACACGTCCTACATCGATAATCCGGACAAGTTCACCCCGGCCCGCCACATCCGCAAGCTGCCCGCGCCCAAGCGCGGCTACGTGCACACCATCAACGCCGCGATGATCGCCCGCGGCGTGCACATCCTCGGCGCCGGCCGCGACGGCAACCAGTCGAAGATCGACTACTCCGTCGGTGTTTCGGAGGTGAAGAAGGTCGGCACCCAGGTCAAACAGGGAGAGCCGCTGATGATGATTCACTACAACGACGAGGCCAAGCTCGAGCAGGCCCTCGAATACTTCAAGAACGCCTACCGTCTCGCGCCCAAGCGTCCGACGCCCCCGCCGCTCATCGTCGAGCGCGTCGCCTGACGCGACCGCGTGCGCGAACCCCGGGCCGGCTGTCCGCAGCCGGCCCTTCTTTTCGCCCGCCTCCGACCCTTTTCGCTCAAGCCGCGTGGAGATTTCGCCCGAAGCACCGGAACCCGCCGCTCGTCCGGCGCCCGTGGACCGCGCCGCGCGTCCACGGCCCTGGGCCCAGCTGAAGTTCTTCACTTTCCAGCCGGCCATCTTCCCCCGGATGCTCGGCGAGGTGTCCCCCGACGCTCGGCCGGGGGATTTCGTCCACGTCTTCGACAAATCCGGCGTGCTCGCGGGAGGCGGCCTCTTCAATCCCCGCGCCAAGATCCCGCTGCGTGTCGTTTGCCACTCCACGACCCCGGTCGACGAGTCCTATTTCGAGGCGGCCCTGCGCCGCGCGGTGGCGCTTCGCCGCGAGGTCTTCCGGCTCGACGAGGTGACGGACGCGTACCGGCTGATCAATTCCGACGGCGACGGGTTGAGCGGCCTGACGATCGACCGCTACGGCGACACGCTGTTGTGCGAGATTTACAGTCTGGGCATCGCGCAGCGTCTCCCGGTGTGGCTGCCCTTGCTGCACGAACTCGCCGGAACACGCTTCGCCCGCGTCCACGTCGACCACGACCTGGGCAGCCTGGAGGGCATCAAGCCCTCGCTTTTCAAGGAGACCAACGCCGCGGCGCCGCGGACGGTGAAGATCCGCGAGCACGGGGTGCGGTACGAGGTGGATTTCGCCGAGGGTCACAAGACGGGATTCTTCTGCGACCAGAGGGACAACCGCCGTGCCCTCGCCCGGTTCACGCGCGGCGCCCGGGTGCTGGACCTGTGCTGCTACACCGGCGGTTTTTCCCTCAACGCCAAGGTCGCCGGCGGCGCCGAGGAAGTGACCAGCGTCGATCTCGATGAGGCCGCGATCGCGCAGGCCCGGCGCAACGCGAACCTCAATCAGGCGCGTCTGAAGTTCGTCCACGCCGACGCCTTCGCCTACGCGCGCCAGATGCAGACCAACGGGGAGAAATGGGAGGTGGTCGTGCTCGATCCGCCCAAGTTCATCTTCACGCGGGACGAGCACGGCAACTGGGAGGGCCGGCAGAAATACGAGGACCTCAACCTTCTCGCCATCTCGCTGGTGAAGCCGGGCGGCATCTTCGTCACCTGCTCCTGCTCGGGCCTGCTCTCGTTGGAGGATTTCGAGAACCATGTCATCCGGGCCGCGCACCGGCAGGGCCGTCGGCTGCAGTTTCTCGATCGTACCGGCCCCGGGCCGGACCATCCCGTTTACTCGAACTGCCTCGAGAGTCGTTACCTGAAGGTGCTCTGGTCGAGGGTCGTCTGACGCCGGCCGCCGGCTCAGCGCAGCGTCCTGATGTGCAGGATCAAGGACTCGATCTGCGCCTCGGTGAGCACGCCCGCGTAGCTGGCCATCGCGTACTCGCCCTTCTCGAAGCCCGCCGCGAGTTTTGCCGACGGCTCGAGGATGGATTCGCGCAGGTAGGCGTCGTCGACCTCCACTTCCCGGGCGGTGCCTCCCACGAATACCTTGCGGCGTGATCCGTGCAGGCCCTGCCAGGGCGGTCCCGACCGCGCGACGGCCGGGTTGTGGTCCGATCCGTGGCAGGCGATGCAGGCGAACATCTGGGCAAGTCGAGCGCCCTCGGTCGCGCTTGGGGCGGCGACGGCCGCGGCCGCCGCCGGGGCGCGTGGCGTGAGGTCGATCGCAAGCGGACCGAATCCCTCCGACTCCGGATCAAATCGCGGGAGCTCCCGGGGTGTCGTGTAGGCGTTGTCGCTGAAGGTTGCGCCTCCGGCGGTCGCGAGCGACCAGCCGATGCGCAACTGCATGACCGGTTTCAGGCCGGGCACGGCGACGAAAACCGCGCGCGCGTCGCGCGAGAGGTAGACCGCGCTCGGGGGGTGCGCGTCCTGCCCCGGCGCGCCGTCGGCCTTGTACATCGCGGAGCCGTACTTGCTGGATCGCCGGTAGGACCACGATTGCAGGGAGTAATTCGACGCGTCGGTGGCGGCGCCGGCTTCGAGCGCGACGTCGAACTTCAGCAGCACTCCCTGCGCCATGGGCACCACTTCGCGCGGCAGCGTCACGGGCTTGTCCGTGCGGCGCAAGCGTCCGAGGCCGGCCGGCACGTCAATCACATTGCCCCAGCCGATGACCTGGAAGCCGGCGAGGTAGAGGAGGCCGTCGGCGGGGTTCACGGATCCGTTGAGGGGAGGGTAGTGGAAATCCTTCGTGATGCTCACGACCGCCGCCTGCGGGAGTTTTCCCCGGCGGTTGAACAGCACCGCGAAAAGCTCGGGACGATTGTAGCCGATGTGGACCAGGCCTCCGTTCAGCGGCCCGAGGTTCGCCTCGTGCAGCCAGACCTGCGACAGGGCCGAGGAGTTCACCGGATGGGGGATCCAGATCAGCGGCTCGGCGATGGGAGCGGGATATTTTTCCACCGGCTCGAAGGGGGCGAGAAATCCGTGGAAGTTGCCCTTTTCCACGATGAAGAGCGGAGTGGTGGGGACGTAGTTGCCCTGTTGATCGCTCGACGTGACCAACCCCGACACGGGGTCGACGCCGATGTTCGGCTGACGGAACCCCCAGCCCAAAACCGTCGCCTCGCCGCCGTCGACGCTCAGGCGGAGTACGCTGCCGTTGTGCTTCCCCTGGGTCGTCGCCTGCTGGCCGCCCTTCGCGAGGAAAAACTCCCCGCGCGGTCCAAGGCGGATCTGCGAGGGAAATTCGCGCATGTCCGCGGTCTGGCCGAAGGCGTTGGCGAACATCTCGTGACGGTCGGCCTCCCCGTCGCCGTCCGTGTCGAGCAGGCGCCAGACACCGTTGCGATCGAACGCGAAAATTGCGCCTTCGCGGATCGCGATGCTCATCGGCTCGTGCAGTCCCGAGGTGAAACGGCGCCAGATAACGCGCCCGGAGGTTTCGTGCAGGCCGCGCGCCAGCCAGACGTCGCCGTCCAGTGTCACGATGACCGCGGTCCCATCGGGCAGGAACTGGATGTCCGAAGGCCGCACGCCGCGTCGCCAAGGGTTTTCCGCGGGCAGCTCGATCCGGTCCACGACGTAGGCCGCTTCGTCCTTCGCGGGGTGAATCGTGGTGACGACTTCGCCGTGCCATCGCCGGGACCTCGCCGAGGGCGGGGCCTCGCCTCCCGGCACAGGGGCGGGAATCGCGGCGCCGCGGGTCAGGGCGACGGTGAACCGCAGCGGCCGTAAACGGGGCGGGAGCAGCAGGCTCGTGACGCCCTTTTCCTCGCGCAAATGGACGGACTCCGTCGATGCATCCGCGGGCAGACCGATGGAAACGAGGGTGCCGGGCGCCTTCGTTCCGAGCACAAGGCGGAGGGCTTGGGGTGAAGCGCCGATCTCGAAGTTGCGTCGGATCACGGGCGCCGTGGGATCACCCGAGACGGCCAGCCACTCGGAGATCGCGGTTCGCCCGATGGTGTACTCGAGGACGGCGTTCCGCTCGGTGATCCTGACGGCGCGGAACCGTCCGGTCTCCCCGGAGAGAGCGCCGCGGCCGGGCTCCTGCGGGCTGGGCGCGGGCGACCGCGGATCCGAGAGGGACAACGTTTCACCCTCGCTGCCCCCGGGGTAAACGCCCGTGCCCATCCACGGCCGTCCGTCGGGTCGCGGCAGGCTGGTCTGGCCGCCGGGCGTTTTCCGCGCGATGTCGTGATAGGAGCCCGGGGCGAGCGCGACGGGGGTGACTCCGGCCCCCTGCCAAATCATCGTCATCCGCAGAAGATCGGGATCGAAACAGGCCCAGCAGTCCTGTCCCAGGTTGAGCACCAGACCGCGCGGCGCGAGGTTGTCGGCGGGCAATCCCACGCCGGCTTTGCGGGCGTCGAGGATCGAGGAGAAGAAAGGAAAGCCCGCCTCCACCCACGGGGCTTCCGACACGACCGTTTTGCCAGGCGCGGCCGCATCGAGGTCGGTCGGGATCGGCACGGTTGAAAGCGCGAGAGCGAGGGCGGAGTGGCGCAGGTGACGAGCGGCAAGGAGCGAACGAGTCGACATCGGGGTTGGATTCAAGGTTGCCGCCGACAGCGGGGCGCCCAAGAGAAAACTTCGCCTCGTCTGATTCGCGTTCACCCTCCCCGCTCCTCCCATGAAGATTTCTTGGTTTCCTCTTCTCCTTGCGCTCTCGGCGGCGCGTTCACTCGCCGCCGCGCCGGATGCCCGGCCGAACATCCTCTGGATCATCGTCGACGACATGTCGGCCAACCTCGGGTCGTACGGTGAGACGCTGATTCGGACGCCGCATCTGGACCGACTGGCTTCCGAAGGAACGCGTTTCACGCGTGCCTTCACGACCGCCCCGGTGTGTTCACCGTGCCGCTCCGCCTTGATCAACGGCATGTACGCCACATCGATCGGCGCTCACCACCATCGCAGTGGCCGGGGAGATCTGAAGATCCGTCTGCCCGAGGGGGTGGTGCCGGCTCCGGCCCGACTGAAGGCGGCCGGCTACCACACCTGCATCGGGAGCGGATTGCCCGACGCCGACCGGCGCGGGCAAGGTAAGGCGCGCAAGGCGCGCGGCGAGGCGCTGGGTAAGACCGATTATAACTTCGAGTGGGATCCCGCCATGTACGACTCCAGCGATTGGAGCGGACGGGCCCCCGGGCAGCCCTTCTTCATGCAGGTTCAGTTGGCCGGTGGAAAACTGCGTGGGGGTGACGATGCCGCGGCGCGGCGGTTGTCCGAGCGGGCCGCGGCCGAGCTCGGCGGAGCGACGGATCCGTCGAAGGTCGTTCTGCCCCCCTACTATCCGCGGGATCCGGTGATGCTGCGCGACTGGGCCGCCTATCTCGACGCAGTGCGTTTCACCGACCGCCATGTGGGCGAGGTGATCGCGCGGCTCGAGCGGGAAGGCATTCTCGACCGCACTCTGGTGATCTTCACCACCGATCACGGCATCAGCCATGCGCGCGGGAAACAATTCCTCTATGACGAGGGCACGCATGTGCCGTTCATCGTGCGCGGGCCGGGGGTGGCGCGGGGGGCGGTGCGGGATGACCTGATCGAGCTGATCGATATCACCGCGGTCTCGCTGGCGGCTGCCGGACTGCCGCCGCCGGCCGGGATGCAGGCGCGCGATGTGCTCGCGCCGTCCTACCGGCCGCGGGATTTTGTCTTCGCCGCCCGTGATCGCTGCGACGAGACCGTCGAGCGCATCCGCAGTGTGCGCTCCGACCGATTTCTTTACATCCGTAATTTCCTCCCGCGGCGGCCGCACCTGCAGCCCAACGCCTACAAGGACGGGAAATCCATCGTGCAGACCCTGCGCGCCCTGCACGCCGCGGGGTCGCTGGACCCTTTGGCGGCAAAGCTGCTCTTCCGGGCCGAACGGCCGGCCGAGGAGCTCTACGAGTGGAGAAACGACCGCTGGCAGGTGCGGGACCTCGCCGCCGATCCCGCGTTCCGGGCCGAGCTCGAGACGATGCGGGCGCGACTCGACCGTTGGATGGTCGAGACGGGAGACCGCGGTCCGGAGACGGAGGCGATGTACGACAGTGACATGGCCGTCTATCTGGGAGGGCGGACGGGCAAGGAGAAGGGCGAGGGGGCCGGCGCCTCCGCGACCTCGCGCAACATCGCGCAAATGAAGCGCTGGGCCGCGGAGGGCAGGTGACGCGAGTCCCGGCGGCGGCGCTGGAACCGCACGAGGGGCTTTCCAATCGATCGTTTTACTCTGGAAAATCCCGGCGGATGAGTACTTTCCGCTCGTGCCGACGCCCAGAGCCCGGCATTCTCCAAACAACGGTTTTCAACCCAACACCACCATGCTGATCTGGATCATCCTCATTCTTGTCCCAATGCTCTTCGGGCTCTACGCGCAGATGAAGATTCGGAGCGCCTACGCCCGGAACGTGGAGATTCCCTCCCGGGGTCATATCCGCGGCGCCGAGGCTGCCGCCGCCGTGATGCAATCGGCCGGGATCAACGATGTCGAAATCTTCGAGGTCGAGGGGGAGCTCACCGACCACTACGACCCCATCAACAAGCGGCTGGCGCTGTCCTCCCCCAATTTCCACGGCACCAGCCTCGCCGCCCTGGGCGTCGCCGCCCATGAGGCCGGCCACGCGATCCAGCACAAAGTCGGCTACGCGATGATGACGGTGCGCCAGTCGCTGGCCCCGGCCACGCAGATCGCCGCGGGGGTTTCGAACTTCGTCATGATCGCCGGGATCTTCCTGCTCAGCACCGCGCTGGGCGGTACCCTGCTGATGATCGGCGCGGTCGCCCTGGCGATGATCTGTCTCTTCCACCTCGTGACACTGCCCGTCGAGTTCGACGCCAGCCGGCGCGCGAAGGCCGAGCTGGTCCGCCTCGGGATCGTGGGCAATGACGAGATGAAGGGTGTGCACCAGACGCTCGACGCGGCCGCCCTCACCTACGTCGCCGCCTTCGTGGCCGCCCTCGGCAGCCTGCTCCACATTCTGCTGATGCTGACCGGCCGTCGCGAGGAGTGAGCGCCATTCCCCTCCCTGGCCCCCGGTGAAAGTCGGGGGGGGGTGACCTCCGTTTCACCGGAAGCTCTGGCTGAAAAACAATTTGCGGCGCGACAGGGCGGGCTCCAAGGTGCGCTTTCCTTCGGGCCGACGGTCGGAGCCGAAGGATCCAACACCCGTCAATCCTTCAACCATGCCACTCGCCGTCGGAACCAAAGCGCCCGATTTCACCCTCAAGACCAAGGCCCCCGAGGGGCTTAAGGACGTCAAACTCAGCGATCATTTCGGCAAGAAACAGACCGTGCTGCTGTTCTTCCCGGCCGCCTTCACCGGCGTTTGCACGCAGGAAATGTGCGACCAGACGAGCGGTCTTGCGGAGTACGAAAAACTCGGCGCGACGGTCTATGGGATCAGCGTCGACAACGCTTTCGCGCAGGAGGCCTGGGCGAAGCAGAACAAGATCGGTCTCACCCTGCTCTGTGACTTGAACAAGAGCGTGACCAAGGCCTACGACGTGGTCTTCCCGAATCTGGCGGGAATGGGCGACACTTCGGCCCGCGCGGCCTTCGTGATCGGGTCCGACGGTGTGATCAAATACGCCGAGCAGACGCCCACGCCCAAGGATCTCCCCAACTTCGGGGCGGTGAAGGCGGCGCTGGCCCGCTGAGGTCTCTCCGTCCGCCGGCCGGCGCCTCGCGCGTCCCGGCGGGGATTGTTTTCCAGCCCGGGCGGGGCCGAGCCTCCCGCCCAAACTTTTCCGTCATGAGCCTGCTGAATCCGTTCAACACGTTGCGCACGTTCGAGGCGAACGGCGCCTCGCATCAATTCTACTCGCTGCCCGCCCTTGAGGCGGCCGGCTATCCGGTCTCCCGCCTGCCGGTCTCCATCCGGCTTGTGCTCGAGTCGCTGCTGCGCAATTGCGACGGCAAGCGGGTCTCCGAGGGCGCGATCCGCGACCTCGCGGGCTGGCAGGCCAAGGCGCCGCGCACCGAGGAGATCCCGTTCGTGGTCGCCCGCATCGTGCTGCAGGACTTCACCGGCGTGCCGCTGCTGGTGGACCTGGCGGCGATGCGCTCCGCGGTCGCCCGCATGGGCAAGAATCCGAAGATCATCGAGCCGCTCGTGCCCGTCGATCTGGTGGTCGACCACTCGGTGCAGGTCGACTTCGCCGGAGCTTCCGATTCCATGCAGCGCAACCTCGAGCTCGAGTTCTCCCGCAACCGCGAACGCTATCAGTTCCTGAAGTGGGGCATGCAGGCGTTCGACACCTT
>SXGQ01110673.1_pt1 | contig 11023 bp, 9 predicted proteins | sample 3178371 | NCBI WGS metagenome assembly SXGQ01 (sample SAMN11356859, study PRJNA531348) | freshwater metagenome | isolation source: freshwater sample F1-20 | place: China: Fuxian Lake, Yuxi | collected 2017-12-25 | reverse complement strand
GGCGCCGAAGTCGATGCGCAGCGGCGGGGCGTCCGGCGGTTGCCACGCGTCGCCGGGCAGCTGCTGCAGCCTGCGGATCACGTCGTCCGTGGTGATGTCGCGGCGCTCGCTCACTGCGCCACCTCCTCGTACTCCAGTTCGTCGCGCAGGCGTTCCAGCGCGCGCGCCATTCTCGTCTTGACGGTGCCGAGCGCGATCCCGGTGCGCTCGGCGATCTCGCTCTGGCTGAGGTTGAGGTGGAAGCGCATGCGCAGCACCTCGGCCTCCTCCTCGGGAAGGTCGGCGAGCAGGGCGGCCATCCGCCACTGCTCGTGCAGCTCCTCGACGGGGCTGGCCGCGGACTGCTGGTCCAGCACCGCCAGGGAGCCCGCGGGATCCCGGGGCTCGGGGATGCGCTTGCGCAGATGATCCACGGCGCGGCTGCGCGCGATGGTCATGATCCAGGTCGCGGCGCTCGCCCGCGCGGGGTCGAACGTCGGGCCACGCTGCCAGACCTCCAGGAAGACCTGCTGCTGGACGTCCTCCGCCTGCGCGGGATCGCCGAGCGTGCGGGCGAGGTACCCGTAGGTGAGGCGGCCGTAGTGCTCGTAGATCTCGGTCATGACGGTGGAGTCGCGCTTGCGTAGGCGGGCAGCCAGCTTCTTCTCCGCGCGATCGGGTCGTCGAGCCCCAGTCGTCATAGACGAGAGCTTGACGGGTTCGCTCGTCGCTTGCGTGGGCGGCGACAGGAGACTGGCTTCCACATCCGGGTCTACGCGAGCCAGGGACCGAACGGTTCGGGGCCGGTGCGGCAAACCGCAATGTGGCGCGTCCACCTGCTCCGGCGAGCGCGTCCGCGCCAGGAGCGACGCCCGGCGAACCGGCAGGCCCGCTCGGCACGGACAGCCCAGCGTTCGCACCGAACTCCCATCCTGGAGGACCGCACACCATGACCTCGACCACGATCCGACGCACGGCCGCCTCGGCCGTCGCGATCGGCGCGGCCGCCGCCCTCATCGGGGCGCCCGGCGCGCAGGCCCAGTCCGACACCAGCGCTGATGTCGCGAGCGGGCAGACGATGCTCAAGCTCGACGCCGGAACCGCCCGCGTCCTGCGCGCAAACAGCATCGGCGTCTCGCTGGTGAAGCCCGCGAAGAACAGCCGCAGCGGCCTGACCTTCGCGGTCGCCCCGTCCGGCTCGTCGCTGGACCCCCGAACGTACGCGGGCACCCTGAACCACACCGGCGGCCTGCGCTTCCGTGCCGGCGGCAAGACGCTGTCGCTCACCCGCTTTCAGGTGAAGGTCGGTTCGCGCTCGACGCTGAGCGCCGTCGTCAACGGCGGGGCGCGCGCGACGATCATCTCGCTGAACACCAGCAAGGCGAAGATCAAGCGGACCGGCATCAACACGGGAGCGAGCGGCATCGTCGCGTCGCTGAACGCCACCGGCGCCACCGCGCTGAACCGCTACTTCGGCGTGCGGCTGTTCAAGAGCGGGCTGAAGCTCGGCACCGTCCGCAGCGAGGCGAAGTTCGGTGAGATCGTCTTCGCCGGCGGCCAGACCGACCTCGCCCTGGACGGGGGCACCCTCGCCGCGCTCGGCGGCCTCGGCGTCTCGCCCGGCATCATCGCCCCGGCCACGCTCGCCGGCACGACCGCGTCGTTCCCGATCACGGGCGGCAAGGTCAACGCCGAGACGCTCGCCGGCTCGATCACGCACAGCGGTGGCATCAGCCTCACGGCCGGTGCGACCCGCGTGGAGCTGACGAACTTCGACATCCAGCTGCCGAAGCTGCTGCTCCAGGTCAACGGCGGGACCCCGGCCCCGGCGGTCGACCTCGACGCGAGCAACGCCCAGGTGCGCGTCACCGGGCGCAACGTCACGGTGAGCAACGTCGTCGCGAAGGTCAACGCGGCAGGCGCCTCGGCGCTCAGCGGCGCGTTCGGCACCACGGTGCCGCAGGTGACGCTCGGCGTCGCCACGGTCAAGGGTCAGGCTCGCTGACCCGAACGGCATGCGCCGGCCGCCTCGTCGAGGCGGCCGGCGCAGCTCGGTGATCAGGCGCCGGTGTTGACCGTGATGGTCGCGACGCCGATGGTGAGGCCCTCGGCGAGGTCGTCGATGCCGAACGTCTCGTTCAGCAGGTCGGCGGCTTCGGCCTTGAGCTCGACCGTCGTGCCCTGCAGGACGGCGGTGCCGTCGGCCTCGTTGACCTTGAGCGGCTCAAGCGTGCCGCCGTCGAGGAAGAACAGCGGGGCGCTCTCGGCTGCGACCTCGCCGTCGACGCTGACGGTGCCCGTGAGCACCGAGGCGCCCGGGTCGATGACGAAGTCGGTCAGCTCGACGACCTTCTCGCCGGCGGTCAGGCTCAGGCCGCTGCCCTCATGGTTGATCTCGCCCTGGACGAACGGCGAGACGGTGCCGGGCTTGTAGTACGTGACGTTGCCGCTCGTGATCGGGAAGACGGCGGAGCCCTCTTCGGTGATCTCGGCGTCGCCGACGGGGCCGGGCGCGACCTTCAGCGACTCGAGCGCCTCGACGAAGCCGGCGTCGAGTGCGACGGCCGTCGTGCGGCCGGTCAGCTCGTCGATCTGCGCGACGGGCTCGGGCGTGGTCATCTCGGCGGCCGTGGCGCCACCGGACGCGCTCTCGGTGTCCTCGTCGTCGCCGCAGGCAGCGACGCCAAAGGCGAGCACGGCGGTCGCTGCAACAGCAGCGGGAATACGGAAGTTCATGGAATCGGACCCTCTTGTTCGTTGACGGAGTTGGCAGGTACTTCGCCGATCCCGTCGCCGAGGGTTCAGATCGATCCGCGCATCACGGCACGCGCAGGAGCCGCCACGTACACGCGCACGCGAGCACGACCATGAGGCTGGAGCTGGTCAGGCACCACTGACAGGTCGCTTCGATCTGGAAGACCGATTCGTACGTGAGGTAGGCACTGAAGCCCACCCCGATGAGCGCGGTCAGCGCGCCGAGCATGCGCGCCCACTCCGTCGTCAGCACCGCACAGATGAGCAGCGTGATGTACGCGCCGAGGCCGAGCAGCGCGACGGGCAGGCCCAGGAGCTCGGACTGATCCGAGGCCTGGACCTTCGCGCAGCCGCCCTCGCCGCCGGCCGTGCAGATCGGCTCGATGTCGGCGTAGTGGACGTACGTGAGGTACCCGGCGACGCCGATACCGACGACGCTCAGGACCCCGATGGCGATGCGCAGCGCGCGCTCGCTCACTTCTCGGCCGCCGCCAGCTGCTCGTCGATCTGGTCGGTGAACTCTCCGACCTCGAGCGGGTTGGCGTCGACCGCCTCGATCTCGCCGCCGGTCGGACCCATGGCGAAGGACGGCGTCGAGTCCCGGCCCTTGCGGCTGGCCTCGAGCTGCGCGTCGTTCAGCGCCTTCGTGACCGCTTCGCTGCCCTGCGCCTCCACGGCGGCGTCGTAGTCGACCCCGGCGTCAGCCGCGACGGTGCGGAGGAAGTCGTCGGTGACGTAGCCCGAGTTCTCCTCGCCCTGCTGCGCGTAGAACGCCTCGGTGAACTGCCACGTCCGGTTCTGCTCGCCCGCCGCGACCGCGAAGCGCGCGGCGGTGACGGAGTCCTCGCCGAGGAAGGTCAAGGGCTTCAGCACGACGCGCGCCTTGCCGGTGCGCACGTACTCCTCGAGCACGGTCGGGAACACCTCGCGGCTGAACTGGCCGCAGAAGGGACACTGGTAGTCGACGTACTCCTCGATGGTCAGCGGGGCGTCGGGGTCACCGAGCACCAGGCCGTCCTGTGCGATCCCGCCGCCGAGCGCGGCTGCCGCCTTGCCCTCGGCCGAGCCGCCGGGCTCGCTGTCCTCGGTGCCGGACTGGCTGATCAGGATCGCGCCGACGACCACGATGGCGGCCAGTGCCACGACGCCACCGAGGATCGATAGCCGCTTCTTGCGCTGGGCGGACGCCTGCTGCTTCGCCTGGGCCGCCTCGCGCTCGGCGCGGCGGGCGGCCTTCTCCTCTGCTCGAGAACTCATGTCTACACCGTACCGAGCAGGCGGTGCGGCCTTTTCCGGTTCGTGTGCGGGGGAAACCGCAGAACCAATCGGGCCCGGCGGCCGTAGGAGCAGTGATGACGGAATCCGTGTGGGACTACCCGCGACCCCCGAGGGTCGAGCCGTGCACCCGCCGGGTGCGCGTGGAGCACGGCGGGGCGATCGTCGCGGCGTCGACCTCGGCGCTGCGCGTCCTCGAGACCAGTCACCCGCCCGTCATCTACATCCCGCCGCGGGACGTCGACATGTCACGGCTGCACGAGGTCGCCGACGCCTCCACCTACTGCGAGTTCAAAGGCGTGGCCTCGTACTTCGACCTCGTCGACCCGGACGGGCCCGTCTCCGGTCTGGCCGCGTGGACCTACCGGGCGCCCGTCCCGGCCTACGCGGCGCTGCGCGACCATGTCGCGTTCTACCCCGGCCGCGTCGAGGGCTGCTGGCTCGACGACGAGCGGGTCCTCGCCCAGGAGGGCGACTTCTACGGCGGCTGGGTCACCGCCGACATCACCGGGCCGTTCAAGGGCGGGCCGGGCACGCGAGGGTGGTGACCACCGCTACGCGCGCTCGACCGTCACCCACGCGTTGTAGTCCGGCACCCCGGCCTCCGGCGACCGCGCGTGGCGATCCAGCAGCACGTTGCCCTCGGGCCAGTGCACCTGCGCGTTGCCCTCGCGCAGTTCGACCACCCGGACCCGCCCTGCCAGCTCGCCCTGCTCGTTGCGCAGCAGGATCCGGTCGCCGTCGGCCAGCCCGAAGCGCTCGACGTCCGCGCGCGCGAGCAGGACGTCCTCGCGGGCCGCGCCCGTGATCGCGTCCCGGTCCTCGTGGACCATCGAGTTGAACTGCTTGCCACGCCGGGTGGTGACCCGCAGCCGCGCCTCGCCCTCGCGCGGCGCCACGGGCCGTGCCGGGGACGCCGCGACGAACCGCGCCCGGCCGTCCGGCAGCGGGAAGACGCCTCCCTCGCACAGGAGCCGCCCGCCGTACTGGATCTGGTCGCCCTTCTCGCGCAGCGTCTCGATGCCCGCGTACAGCTCGACCAGCGCGCCGATCTCGTCACGCACGGCCTGGGTTGACGCGAACCGCGCCGCGTCCGCCACCGCGGGCCGGACCCGGGCGGCGATGTCACCGAAGACCTCCCACTCCCCGCGCGCGAGCGGCACGCGGGACCCGGGGATCTCGGGCGAGAAGATGATGCGCCGCTCGGTGCTCGTCGAGGTGCAGCCGCCGGGGATCTCGTACCGCGACGCGGCGGGGAGAATCAGCACGTCGCCGCCGCCCACGAGCATCTGCGGGGTGAGCACGAGGTCGAGGTGCACGCGCAGCCCGACCTGCTCCAGTGCCGACTCGACCCAGACCGGGTCGGGCAGGACCTCCATCCAGTTGCCGCCGGCGGAGAGCAGCACGTCGAGGTCGCCGTCGGCGGCCGCGTCGAGCATCTCGGGCGCCGTGCGGCCGGGGACCGAAGGGACCTCGAAGCCCCACCTCGACGACCAGTCCGCCGCGCTCTCAGGGGTCAGCGACACGCCACCGGGCAGCGCCGTCGCGTAGCACCCCATCTCCGCGCCGCCCTGCACCCCCGAGTGCCCGCGGATCGGCATGAGCCCGCAACCCTCGCGGCCCACGAAGCCCTGGGACAGCCCGAGGTTGACGATGGCGCGCACGTTGTCCTCGCCACACGCGTGCTGGGTGATGCCCATCGACCAGACGAGGACCGCCTTCTCTGCGTCGGCCAGCTCGCGCGCGAACGCGAGCATCTCGTCGCGCGAGCACCCGGCAGCCGCCTCGAGCGCCTCCCAGTCGGCGCCGCGCGCGGCCTCCGCCGCCTCGGAGAAGCCCACCGTGTGCGCGTCGATCCACGCCTGGTCCTGCCACCCCTGCTCGACGATGTGCCGCAGCGCCCCGGTGAGGAACGCGAGGTCGCCGCCGACGTGCACCTCGAAGAACCGGTCGGCGATCTTCGTGCCGAACACGGCGCTCTCCGGCACGGACGGGATCCAGTAGCGCTCCATGCCGGGCTCGCGGTACGGGTTCACGCACACCACGCGCGCCCCGTGCTTCTTCGCGTGGTGGAGGTACTTCGTCATCACGGGCTGGTTGTTCGCCGGGTTCGACCCGATGAACACGACGAGGTCGGACTCGATGACGTCCGGGTACGAGCATGTGGTCGCGGCGACGCCGATCTGCTCCTTCAGCGCCACCGTCGACGGCGCATGACAGATGCGCGCCGCGTTGTCGATCGAGCTCACCCCGATCGCGCGCATCGCCTTCTGGGCGGCGTAGTACGACTCGTTCGGCATGCCGCGACTCGTGAGGAACGCGGCGACGCGGTCGGGCGTCGTCGCCCCGATCCGCTCGGCGATGAGGTCGAGGGCGTCATCCCAGGACACGCGCGAGAACGACGGCGCACCCGCGCGCCGCAGCAGCGGCTCGCCGATGCGGCCCAGCTCGCGCAGCTCGGTCGTGCGCCGGCCGCGCAGCGCGTCTGGGTCGCTGAGGAGCGGCGCCGGATCGAGCGGCGCCATCGTGTTCAGCGACAGGAGCCGCAACCGGATGTTGCACAGGTGCACACCGTCGAGCGTCCAGTCGCGCATGCCGGTCGTCCCCAGGGCGCAGCCGTCGCAGCAGCCGTCGCGCAGGATCCGGTGGGCGTGCGGCAGGTCGTCGCGGCTGTCGACGACCGCCTTCCACAGCTCCTTGTAGTTGTTCGGGCGCTGAAGCCCGATCCCGAAGGGACGCTTGCTCGCCCACAGTGACGGAGTCCAGGCCATCCCCGAACCGTAGCCACGTTTGACCGGCTATCGATTCAGAAGTAGGTTCGGCGGGTCCAGGGGGAGGGAACCGCCGTGAAGACCACGTCCGCGCGCCGCATGCTGGCGACGCTCGTCATCGCCATCGCAGGAACCGCTGCGCCGGTCGCGCACGCCGCCGACTGCAATCCGCTGAGCCTGGAGACGTGCCTCGCGCCGTTCCCGTCGAACTACTGGGCCGAGTGGGACGACACGTCGCCGACGGGCGGGCGGGCGAACATCGGCGACGACCTGCTGCGCCCTGAGCTCCTCGCGCAGCTGCCCACCGAGGACGGCATCTCCCCCAGCGGCATCTTCAACGGCGCGACGGGCTTCAGCGCGGGCGTCGGCGCGGTCTTCGAGTTCACCGAGCGCCAGCCGCAGGTGCCCTACGACGGCGGCGACGACATCGTCGCCTTCGACCTCGACACCGGCCGGCGGGTCCCGATCCATGCGTTCGTCAGCGGCCACGCCCGCAATCCGCTCGTCGTCGGCGCGAACCAGTCGAACGTCATCCAGGTGTTCCCGCAGAGCCGCTGGGCGTTCACGCACGACATCGTCATCGCCGTGAGCACCCGGTACGGGGCGGGGGACCCGACGTTCCTGGAGTCCAAGGCGAAGGTCGCGGCCGGCTCGAAGGCGGAGGAGTACGTCGGGATCCTCGAGGACGGCCTGCGCACGGCGGGCATCGACCCGGCGACGACGCGGACCGCGACGTGGTTCAGCGTGCGTGACCGCGCCGAGGTCGTCGAGCCGACGAAGAAGCTCCTCGACGACACGCTCGCGCGCGAGCACCCGGTGCGCAACCTGCGCACGAGCTGGGCGACGATCTTCCCGTCTGTCGCCGGTGTCGTGACGGGCGAGGTGCGGGTCGACAACTACCGCACGCGCGGCGGCCAGGGCCCGGTCGACTTCAGCGGGGCCACGCGCAAGGACCAGTGGCTGCCGTTCCGGCTGACCCTGCCGCGGTCGGCGTCGCGTCAACCCGCGCCGGTGATGATCTTCGCCCACGGCCTGTCGTCGCAGAAGGAGTCCGACTACTACGTCGCCGAGCTCAACGCCGGGGTCGGCATGGCCACCATCGCGATCGACTGGCCCAACCCCGGCGCCCGCTCGGCGGCCGACGGCGGCGAGATCTTCTCGATCCTCAAGCCGGGGCAGCTCGGCACCCTGTCGGGCCTGTTCAACCAGGGCACGTTCGACCTCGCCGGGCTCTACGCCGCCATCGCGGACCTCGACGTCGACGTCCTCAAGCGGCCGACGTGGAACAACTGGCAGGGCCGCGGCGCCGACGGGCGGCCCGACCTCGACACGTCCTCGATCAGCATGCAGGGCACCTCGCTGGGCGGCGTGCTCGGCGCGAACTTCGCCGGCCACGCGCCGAAGCTCGACGTCATCGACGTCCACGTCGCGGGGGTCGGGCTGTCGCACGTCACGTCCCAGACCGTGCTCTGGAACATCATGGGCGCGATGTTCCCGGAGGGGACGAACGGCACCGAGGAGGCCGTGCTCATGGGCGCGCTGCAGCAGGAGGCCGACACGGCCGACGGCATCAACACGATCGACCTGGTCCGCAACCCCGGGCCGGGGCAGACGAAGAAGCCGATGCTGCTGGTGCTCGGCGACGGCGACGCGGTCGTGCCCAACCCGTCGTCGGTGGCGATGGCGAACCTCACCGACCTGCCGCTCGTCGGGCCGCAGCGTTTCGCGATGCCCGGCGTGCGCAGCGCGGCAGACGCCGATCCGGACGGCTACGCGGTCCGCCAGTACGCGCCGTTCATCGGGCCGGTGCCGAACCTGCCGGGCCTCGGCGAGAGCACCGCGCACGGGGCGTTCCTCTGGCCGTCGGCCATGCAGGCGCAGGCGAGCTTCATCCGCCGGTTCGGCCCCTGAGTTTGACTTGCTATTGATTCAGAAGTAGGTTGCTCGCCGCCACTGGGGAGGTGGCGGTCCACTCGGGAGGGTTCATGTCGCTGTTCACCGGGCGCGTCGCGCGCCGCGGTCTCACCACGCTCGCCGCGCTGTCGTGCGGGCTCGCCGTCGCCGCCGCGCCCGCCGCGGGCGCGCCGGACTGCAACCCGCTGAGCGTCGAGACCTGTCTTGCGCCGTTCCCGTCGAACTACTGGGCCGATGCCGACCCGACGTCACCGACGGGTGTCCGCGGCAACGTGTCCGACGACATGCTCCGGCCGGAGCTGCTCCGTCAGCTGCCGGTCGACGACGGCATCTCCCCGAGCGGGATCTTCAGCGGGACGACCGGCTTCAGCGCCGGCGCCGGCGCGGTCTTCGAGTTCACCGACCGCCAGGCCCCGCCGCCCACCGACGGCGGCGACGTCGTCACCGCCTACGACCTCGACGCGGGCACGCGCGTCCCGGTGCACGCGCTCATCTCCAACCACGCGCGCAACCCGGTGCTGGTGGGCGCGAAGCAGTCGAACGTGCTCCAGGTGTTCCCGCAGGTCAGGTGGGCCTACGGGCACCGGATCCTCGTGGCGGTGTCGACGGCCATGGGCGCGGGCGACCCCGCGTTCGAGGACCTCGCCGCGAAGGCCGCACCGGGAAGCAAGGCCGCCGCGTACGTCGACGAGGTCGCAGACGGGCTGGCGGCAGCCGGGCTCGATCCCGCGTCGGTCCGCACCGCCACGCTGTTCACCGTCCGCGACCGGGCGGAGGTCGTCGACGCGACCCAGCGCCTCATGGACGACACCGCGGCGCGGCCGCACCCGACGCGCAACGTGCGCATGAACTGGAACTACGCCGGCCCTTCGACGGCGGGCATCGTCACGGGTCAGGTGCGCGTCGACAACTACCGCACGCGTGACGGGAAGGGCCCGGTCGACTTCACCGGCGCCACGCGCAAGGACCAATGGCTGCCCTTCCAGCTCACGCTCCCGCGCAGCGCATCGTCCCGGCCCGCGCCGGTCGTCATCTACGCCCACGGCATCACCGCGGCGAAGGAGAGCGACATCCTCGTCTCCGAGATGAACGCCCAGCTCGGCCTGGCGACGATCTCCGTCGACTGGCCCAACCACGGCGCCCGCTCGCGCGAGGACGGCGGGTTCCTGCTGTCGCTGCTCGACGCGAGCAAGCTCGGCACGCTGTCGGGCCTGTTCAACCAGGCGACCATCGATCTCGCCGGCCTCTACGAGGCCATCGGCGAGATGGACCTCGACGTCCTGCGCCGGCCCTCGTGGCCGAACTGGCAGGGCAAGGGCGCCGACGGCCGCCCCGACCTGAAGACGAGCTCGATCAGCATGCAGGGCACGTCGCTCGGCGGCGTGCTCGGCGGCAACTTCGCCGCGATGTCGCGCGACCTGGACTTCATCGACTTCCACGTCACGGGGCTCGGGCTCTCCCACATCATCTCCCAGACCGTGCTGTGGAACGCGTTCGGCCTGGTGCTCCCGCAGGGACGCACCGGGACCGAGGACGCGGTGCTCCAGGCCGCGCTCCAGCAGGTCATCGACCCGTCGGATGGCATCAACACGATCGACTTCGTGCGCAACCCTCGGCCGGGCCAGCAGAAGAAGCCGATGTTCGTGATGACCGGTGATGGGGACGCCCTCGTGCCGAATCCGTCCTCGGTCGCGCTGGCGAACCTCGTCGATCTGCCGCTCACCGGCCCGGAGCGCTACGCGATGCCCGGCGTGCGCAAGGCGGCCGAGGCGGACCCCGACGGCTACGAGATCCGCCAGTACCCGGCGTTCCTCGGGAAGTCGCCGATCCCGCTGCTCGGTGAGAGCACGGCGCACATCGCGTTCGCCTGGCCGGACGCGTTCACCGCGCAGGCGCGCTTCATCCGGAAGTTCGGTCCGCGGCCCTGAGGCCGCTCAGCAGCCGGCGGATGGTGCTCGCGGCATCTTCGGGTGTCGCGGCGCCCTCGTCGACGGCGCGGACGCCCGTGAGCACGACCGCCAGGAGCTGGCGGTAGAGGAGCCCGGCCGGGAGGTCGCCGACCAGCTCGCCGCGCTCCTGCCCGCGCCGGACGACCGCCTCGCCGACCTCGGTGAACGGACCCAGGAGCTCGTCGGCGCGGCGCGGGTCGGACGCCATGAGCGCCCGGTAGCGCGTGGTGTCCTGCAGGCCGGCCCAGACGATCTCGTCGATGACCTCGAGGACCGGCCGGTCGCGGCCGTTGCCGAAGAGCTGCGCGACCGCGTCGGCGACGAACACGCGGCCCTGCGCGGCGGCCTCCTCGCGGAGGACGTCGAGGATCTCCTCGCGCG